>Ga0308164_10003261_pt1 | contig 14932 bp, 16 predicted proteins | sample PhyTR2_FD_201031 | JGI IMG/M metagenome (GOLD analysis project Ga0308164, IMG submission 201031) | Phyllosphere microbial communities from UC Gill Tract Community Farm, Albany, California, United States - DLSLT.R2 | ecosystem: Host-associated > Plants > Phyllosphere > Unclassified | place: USA... | reverse complement strand
TTCGGCCAAGAGCAGACGTACACCATGCTGTAATGACTTAGAAGGAACACGAGATGACTCCTGCCGAGTTTGTGAGGCACTGGAAGACGGAAAAGGATGGCTTGCTTGAGCTATTCATGAGTACGGCCGGCGAAACTTTAGTCTCCCAGAGGATCGCATCGATGGGCCTTAGCGAACAGCAGACCATTGCACTGCGCGATGTACTGAACCTCGCGCTCACGGACACGTTCTATACCTTGCTGCTTGGCCTCGACGGCGCCGCAAGCATCGGCGGCGTCCAACATAGCTATCGCGTGCTTGATGAAGAAGGCAATCTTATTTGTGGCGATGGTGGCGTTGAGGCTGAAGCCTACGCGCAGCTACATACCGATAGCTAGCGAACGGCGGCTTAGGGTCGAAAGCAGTCCTTCATGATGCCCTAAATGCGACCAATACATTGCTGCTTCACATCGGCCAGGCCTGCACAGTCTTGGTGTGGCGCGCCGCACATTCCGCGTACTGGCGCAGCAACTCGATAGCCCAAGCCTGCCACGCGTCATAATCGTCGGCTCCGGGCCGTTCGATTGCCGGGCACGGCGCCGCCAGCGCGCTATCGAGGGATGCTTTTGTTGGCGGCATCGATTGCGGCGTCGAGGTTGCGCACGCGGTCAGCATCAGGCACGCAACCAGCAGGCAGAGGTTTCGCATCACGCAGCTCCTTGGTGAGCGCCGACATTCGCGGCGCCAGGGTGGATTGAATGGCGGCGAACTCGGTGGCCGCCTCGGTGATGCGCGCCGCGTCGGCCTGCAGCGTGGTTAGCGCCAGCTCCGACTGGCTGCGCATTGTTTCCGCGTGCGCGCGCCGCAGCTCCGCGATCTCAGCACCGTGCCGCCAGCCGTTCGTGAACCAGCCGGCAGCGCCGGCCAGCGCCATCGCCACCAGCAGGCCCAGGGCGACCAGCAGAGCGCGCGATGACGCCGCGACGGCCGGTGCGGCCGCAGCCGCTACGACCGGGATCACGGCAACCCCTTCAGGCACAGCTCACGCTCAGCCTGGCGCCGGCGCGTGAGGCCGCGCACTTCCTTGCCGCCAACCTTGTTCCACATGAGCAGCGCATTGCAGGCGCCGACCATGTCGCCCGCATTCGTACGCCGCGCCATGCTCGAGCCACAGAAGCCGCTCACGCCGATGTTGTAGGCCACGTCGACGAAGGCCACCTTCTGGCCGTCGGTCAGGCGCGCGAGCGGGATGCACGTGGCGATGCCGGCGGCGTGCCGCTCCAGGTCGCGGTCGAGCTGGGCCCGGCACTGCGCTGGCGTGTACGTCCGGCCCCAGGCCGCGTTCTCGGTCGCGCCGGTGCAGTACGTGAGCACGCCTGCGATGTCGCGGTAGGTCGTGAGCTTGGTGCTCTCGAACGGCGGAGTGAATGTGAACAGTGCAGCCGCAGCGATGGCGCCGACCAGCGCGGCCAGGCCGCGGCGCCGCTGGGTTGGCGCGCCCTTAACCATTTCCGGTCACCGACGGTTGCGCCACCACGCGCGCGATCGCGGCGCCGAGCGAGGTCAGGCCAGCGGCCACCACCAGGATGGGCGCGGTGCCACTGGCGTACATGTGCATGCCGGCCTCAATGGCCGAGGCGAAGGCGGCCAGCAGCGCGAAGCGTACCGACCAGAGTTTCGGGAATTGAGCGCGTGCGCCTTCGATAAATTTCACGATCTGTCCTTTGGGTTGCGCGCCGGCGGCGCCGGCGCTGAATATGCTGCACGTCACGGTTTTGCCAGTGGGGCCAGCAGCTGGGCCTGCAACTGCTGCAGGCGCACTTCCCGTTCGCGCCGGTCCAGCTCGGCCAGCAGGTGCTCGCGAGTGTTGCGTTGGTGCGTGTACCAGGCGTTCAGTACGAACGTGAGGAGCGCAGTGGCAATGCCAACGATCACCCCGAATTCAGTCAGGGTGAGGGAAGTGGCGACCGTTACCAGGGCGCCGGCGTAACTTCCGACTTCTGGCGGGGTGGTCTTGCTGATGCTCATTGCTGCCTTTCGATGGGCGTAAAAAAACCCACCGAAGCGGGCTGTGTCTTGCGGTTCGTATCGGGCCAGAGTGGGCCGCGAGCACTACAGTCGTGCAGCGTTGATGAACAGTTCGTCGAGCGCGCCGTCGCCTAAGCCAAGGATGCCGGCCATCATGGCGACGAACGGCGATTGCCGCTCCCACGTTGGACGGTAGTCCCATGCGTTTTGGACACGCCACTTGGCATCCGCATCCGCGATCGCATCAATGGCGGGCTGGACGTTGGCGAACAGGCCGACGTTGTAAAGCGCCTCGCGGCCCTGGCCCGACGAGATCTGCTGCGGGACCGGGGGCTTGCTGGCGGTGATCTCTTCCGGCGTCATGGCACGGATTTCCCATTGCTGGGTCCACTGTTCGTCGATCCACTCCACCGCACCCGGCACGGCGATCTGGCCAGCCGCAACTTCAGGCGGAACGCTGCGCAGTGGGAATATGCCGCAGTAGGCCAGGTCATCATGGGTGATGACCTCGCTGAAACCAACATTGGAAAGCGCCGAGCGGATCTCGCTGTGCGATGAGAATACGCGCGCAGTTTCGGTTTGGTAATACATTCGTGTTCTCCAAATTACAGGTCATGCGTGCGAAGCGAAGGAAATGCACGGTTGTCGCCCCAAATGATGCGAACCGCCCCTTGGCCACCCGCCCCGCCAAAATCGTTGTAGTTGCCTCCCCGGCCGCCATGGCCAGGGCCTCGAGGTGTATTTGAGTGGTAAGTGCCCGCAGGACTTGGGGAGCCTGACTTCGCGGGTGCAATACCATCCACACCCTGTCCGTGAACTCCAACGCTGCCACCTGGGCCGAGCCCAGTGCTCGGGGACTGCAGGAACAGCCCTCCTGCCCCGGCCCCGCCACTGCCGTCCCCAGGCGGAACTCGAACGCTGCCTGTCACAGTGGAGTCGGCGGGTTGCTCACCATCCCCGCCGTTGCCAGCGTATCCGCCTGCACCACCCCCAGCACCTTGCTCGGGATTATTTGCCGTTACGCGTCCTCCCGCGCCACCGTTGCCCCCGCCCACGTCCCCGCCGAGGGCTGTGGTGCCTGATAATAGTTTGACTCCGTTCCTTTCAATGAAGGCGGCATATCCGTCGTTGTAACCCTGTCCATTCCGGTAATTCAGGCCAACCATGACACGGAGCACCTCTCCAGGCACCACTGGGATATTGTTTTTCCAACGCAGATTTCCGCCACGTCCCCCACGTCCGGTGCTGCCTCCGCCAGAAGGGGCGCCACGGCCATCGGCCCCATCTTCTCCCGGGTCAATGACAACGGCATGGATGAAGAACACATTGGGCGGAACGGTAAAGGTATTGTCCGAGTAACTGAGAAACGCAGCTTGTCCCGTAGGGCTGCCACTGCCCGATGCGCCCATGGCCAGCTTGAAAGTGATCTCGTCCACAGCAGTCCTCAGGAAACGTAATTGCCGGCGACGGCCAGGCGCCAAGTGGTGCCGCCATTTGCGGTGATGAACATCAGCAGATGCGTTCTGCCACTGGTGAGCACCACTGGCCGCCCATCTGCTGTGCGCACCGACGTCGGGAAGCTCGCAATCCCTGATGTGACGGCCAGCTCCAGGGTGAAGCAGTAGCCCCCGGCCGGAACATTGCTGAACGTAAATGTGGTGTTGCCTGCGATCGCCTTGGTGAAGTAACGCCCGCGCGCGAGGTCGACGTCCACGCCACCGACTGCCTGCGGCTCGAAGGCGCCATTGGTCGCCACGATTCGCCAGTTAGCAATGTCGTTTGCTGGATCGACCGACCCACTGCCGGCAGACATCCTGCGATACGTCTGGAAATTGACCTGGCTGATAGCGGAGTCATTTTTTTGGTAGGCTTTGCCGCTGAAGAAGGCCGATGCGCCCCCCAGACTGAGAGTGGCATCGAAAGACGCAGCAGCGGCGATCGCAGCGGCCGTCGCCGTTTGCGTTTTTGCCAGGACGTCAGCCGCGACTGCATTGATTTGAGCAGTCGAGGTGTTGATCTCCGCACCAAGCGTTGGCAGATCGCGCATCAGGCCCGACATCTTGTTGTCGAAGTCGAGCTGGTCTTGGGACTGGTCCGGCATCTGGGCCGGATCAAGCAGTACGGTAACGGTCATACGGTTCCTTCAATTTGCATGGACATATCCCACCGGGTTTTGCCCTTGATCACAGGTTTGAGGCTGGAGTAGCGGCCATATGCGATGGCCAGGCCGTAGTTCAAAGACCCAACCCACACGATCGGCCGCTGCCGGTATTCGGCCAGCAGCTCGTAGACCGCATCAACCCGCGATGCGTCGACGATCACGTCAGCACTGATCCGCTTCGCCCAGTTTCGGACCTGGGTCTTGCTAGTGCCGTCGAAGTTGAACGAGGTGTCGGAAAAGTCTTTGATCTCGGCGCCGAGCGTCATCAGGGTCTTGCCCAAGTCAGCCGTCGGGCCAAGCGCGCACATGCCGCACTTGGCAGTGCCGCCAGGCTTTTTGATCGTAATCGTGATCAAGGCATTTGCGAACGGCGGCAGCTTCAGGCTGACAGCCCAGGTCTTGCGACGGATCCGCTTGAAGCTCCAGTTGAAGAAGCTCGAGCTGGACGTGGAAACCTTGAGCGACTGCTCTTCTCGATAAACCAGACCCTTGCTTCGGTCAACCACAGAGACCCTCACCTCGCCCGCATCGACGTTACCGATGTAAAAGCCTTGGCTAATCACCTGGGGCGACGCCACGATAATGATCTCCTCAGAATTCGAGGTCTGGGTGTTGTTGTACTGGTCAAGCATGGCCCAGCGGTTGGCTGCACCGCGCGGTGACCAGGCCGCTGTATCGGTCAGCGCCTTACCTACGTTGCCGGCGACCACAGACTGGAATACATTGTGGCTGACCGGATCATAGACTCGGGCATCCTTCGCATATGTCGTAGCCGAACTGTAGACCGGCTCGACGATCGATACGTTCGAATACACCAGGCCCGCGCCGGCGCTGATTACTTCACCTGCGTCTAGCAGGACATACGGTGCCCGGGTCAGGTCTGCCGGGTCGTATGTAACGCGCAGGACATTTGGCGGCGCCATCTGCCGCACGCCATTTCGGTCGTAGTACGGTGCCGAAGTGGCTCGCGTGCAGGTAACGTCACCCAAGGTGACGGGTTCGATGATGTCCATCAGGATCCTTATGCTGGAACGAGTGCAGGAACGACCTCGGTAGAAATCGGCTTGCGGCCGTTGACCACGTCGTCCAAGTGGGTCGCGGTATTACTGGTGTGCGTGGCGATGGCCAACAAGCCATCACGCAGCGCCGTACGCAGCTCGACGTTCTCGCGCTGCTGCGCTTCGATCGCAGTCGACAAACGCGCCACCTCCGTCGCCAAGGCCTCGGCGTTGCCGCCAGGGCTGGCCAGCCGACGCATCAGCTCGCGGTTGTCAGCCGCGGGCATGATGCGCTCGCCCTCGTGGATCATCGCCGGCATGTCGGCTTTGACGTAGTTGGTGCCAATGGCGAAGCCCGGCAGCTTGCCGGCCGCGTCCTTCTGTGCGGCATTGAGCCAGTCGGCCTTCTCCGCTTCGCTCATCGTCGGGCCATAGGCCTGCATCCAGAACTGCAGACCCTCAGCATCTGGCGCACGACCCAGCACGCTCTGGTACAACTTCCGGAGATCGGCTTCCGTCGAGTTGGCAATGCCGCCCACGATCTGATCGATCGGCGCGCCGCTGGCGGCAGCGTTCTGCCACCACTGCAAACCAGCAGCATCAGGCGCACGGCCCAGGTGCTGCTGGTAGGCGCTATTGATTGCCGCGCCGGACGCCACGACCGGGTTAGCGTTCGCAGCGGCCATGATCCCCTGCAGCGCCCTGACAGCGTCCAGAATCGACAAGCCCGTTGTGCTTTGCCCCTTGAGTACGTCAATCTGATCCTGATGGCGCTCCAGCATCGCGTCGAGCTGCTTGACTTGATTCTCGGCGGCCTTCAGGTTCTTCTCTTCGACTGTCAGGGCGCCATCGGTCAGTTTCGCCAGTTCGGCCAGGTCACCCTGAGTGCCAAACAGGTCGCGCTGATAGTCCTGGTACGTGGCATAGGCATCCGTTGACGGGCCGTTGCCGACCTTGGCCAGCGCCTTCTGCAATGCTTCCGCAGTTGGCAACGGACCACCAGCTTTAGCGATCGCCAGCGCCGCGCGAACCTCCGCTATCCCGCTGTGACGGTCCGCCTCCCGCTGTTCCGGAGTGCGCATACCGTCGAGCGAGCTGCGCAGGGCGTCCGACATGCTTTTCAGGCTGTTGACCGCTTCGGTCCGCATCTGAATGTCGTCCTGCATCGCCTTCTTCTGGCGATCGGTCACGCGCTGGAGCACACCGAAGGCAGCATCGACTCCACCCAGCAGCGCGGTCGCGTTTGCCTTGACTTGGTCGACCGCCTTGGCAGCGGCTTGCAAGTCCCACAGGTTCTGCGTTGCGCCGCGCAGCGCCGGATCCAGCGCAGCCAGGGCGTTGGCGTGCTGCATTGCCAGAACCGCGGCGGCGCCGGCCTTGTCGCCGCTCAGTTCGTAAATCTGAGTCTGGATGGACAGCAGCGAGTTCGCGGTTTCAAGCGCAGCCGCTTCGTCTTCCAGTGCATAGGCACGCCCCTGCAGCGGGCGCAGCGATGCGTCCATGCGTGCCAGCTCCAGGGCCCGGGTCGCAGCGAGCGCCCCAACCTTGTCGCCCAGCAGCTCCATGATCCGGATTTCCAGCTCGCGCTTTCCAGTAGCCAGGTCGGCTGCCTTCTCCAGCGCGTCCGCGTCAACGTCGGCAATCTGCTTGAAAGCCGGGGCGATCTGCATCAGCGTGGCGTAGGCGCGCGCGCCAGATTCGGTCGTCAGGTCCAGCCCGGTAACAACGCTGCGGAACTGCTGCAGCGAATCCTCGGCACCTGTCTTGATGCCGAACTGGTCGAGCGTCGGCGTGATGCGCGCGCGAAGTGAGTCAGCCCGCTCCTGGTTGGTGTAGAAATCGGCCAAGAATTGGTCAGCGCTCGACGTAAACTCATCCAGGCCGCCGACCAGATCGATCAGCCGTTCCCGCGCACCGACCGACGCCAGACCGACTTCGCCAAACGTCATTCCCATCGAATCCGTAACCACAGAGACGGCCTGGTAATTGGTCGCCACACGGGTGAGGGTTTCTAGGTAGCCTTCGCCCACCTTCTGGAACGATTCGAGACCGGCCACGCCGAACGCGGCCAAGTTGTCGCCCACCTTAGAAAACACGGCCGACAACTCTTTCTCGATCTCGTCGTCCGACAGCCCCTTCAGGCTAACCTTCCCGATATCGACCACGAAGCTGTTCAGCTGCGCCTCGAAGCCGTCAGCCCCAATACCCAGAACCTTCCCCGCTTCGAACACGGTGTCATACAGCGATGTGAGGATGCTGGCGATCTGGCGGTTGCCGTCCGCGCCAATGCCTTCCATCTTGGTGCTGTTCTTGTCGCTGCTGAACCAGCCGCCCTTTTTCTTGATGTCGGCATACTGCGATGCGTTGACGCCGCCGCCCAAGATCCCGGCGAAGGTCGTCTTGTCCAGAGTGAAGCCGGTATCTTCAACGGTTTGCTTGCCGCCAAAGATGCTTCCCAGCGCCTTACCGACAAACGTCTTGCCGATAATTGCGCCAAGTGCAGCGCCAAGCGCCATCCCAACCGTGCCTCCGAGCAGCAGGCCAATCTGACTGGTACCCATACCGACATAGGCACCAGCCATTGCACCGCCCACACCACCCAGCGCGGCACCGCCCAGGCCAATTGCCTTCGCGTCGAACACGCTCTTGCCCATGTCCGCGCCAAACTTCCCTGTCACGCCAGTGGTGCGCACCAGCAGCGAAGAGAATTGTCCGATGCCCACCTCGATGTTGCGCAACGAAGCGAGCATGCCGTTGCTGATGGCCAGGTCTTGAACCGTCGCACCCTCAATGCCGTCGAGCGCGCGCGAGATAGATTCCGACTTGGCATCCGACCCCAGCACCGAGCCGGTGCCCTGTTTCTTCTGGCGCGACTCGGAAAGCGGCACGCCGCCTCCGCCAGACACGCTCCCAATGGCCACGCCCAGACCAGTCACGATTGCAGCCATAGCAGCCATGCGGCCGAACGCTGAGTATGGATCGCCCTCACCTTGGCTCAACACCGCCGAAATACCCTTTGGCACAAGCTCCGCCAGCGTCATCGCCAGCTCGGCCGCGTGAAATACCTTCGACACGCCCATCAGGGCCTCATAGCCTCTGCTTTGCTCACCGAAGAATCCGGCTGCAGCACTGGTCATGGCGCCGTAGCCAGCCATCCGGTTTTTGGCATTTTCCTGATTGAGCTGGTCGACGTACTCGAGGTGCTCGATCTCTGAAATTTTCCCGTTACGCAGCAGCATGTCGGCATTGCCGCGCTCCTCTGCGATTTTTGCCTGCCGCTTGCCGAACGCGTCGAGCGCGCTTGTCACTTTCGTGATCGAGTCGCCCGCCGTGCCGAATGCTTCACGCAAGGCTTCGCCGAACGTCTGCGCCCGGGCCGGGTCGAGAAACTCCTTCAGGCTGTCTTGCGCCTTCTTGTTCGCTTCGGCGATCCCTTCATTCACAACGCCCTGCTGTTTGGCTACGGCCAGGTTACGCAGCTGGGCGGCCTGACGGCGATAGACTTCCGCTGTGACGCTGCCCTTCTCAGACGCCTCCAGTTCGGCAGCAGTTTGTTCCTTCAAGGCGGCAAGCGCGAGCATTCGCTCAGCCCGGAGAACCGCGACGCCTTCCGTGCTCAAGCCAATTTCTTCATTGGCCAGGCGCTGCGCCTCGACTTGAGCCGCGATGCCACTCAGTTCGGCATTTGCTGCCGTGACGCCCTGCATGTACAGCTCGTTACTTGCCTGGGCACGATCGCGCTGCAACGCCGCCAGCTCGCGCTCGAGCTGCATACTACGGCTGCCGCGCTCGATGCCAAGCTTAGTAATCTGCCCTTCGATATCGGTCTGTTGCTGCTGACTGCCAATCTTCGAGCTAGTCAAAGCAAGTTGGCGACGAAGACCTGCCTCAACGCGATCCATGTCGGCAAGCTGTTGTGCAGCTGTCTGGCGTAACGCGTCTTCTTCCGAGATCGATCCTGCATCACGCTGAGCTTGAATTCGATCCAGGGCTCGCTTTGACAGTGCGTCTTCAACCTCCCCACGCTTACGCAGTGCGGCGAGACTGTTGTCAATGCCAGCGACGTAGACGTCGTTGTATTCTCGGCGAATTGCGCTCAGCCGCTTTTGGATTTCCTCTTCGGGTACATCCAGCGCTTTGCCTTGGGTCTTGGCGGCATCCATCGCCATATCCCGCTGCTGTTGACGGCTAAGTAGAATCTTTGCCTTGTCGTCCCAATCTCGTTGCAGCGCCTCGCGTTGAGTCGCTTTGCCCTTGTCCTGAGCAGCCTTCTCTTCTGCCTTCGCCTTCTCCTGAATGCCTGCAATGGTGCGTTGATTCGCCGCCAACAGAGCCTGCTCTGCAAGGACGTCCCGGTCCTTGGACGCGTCGTACGCCTCGCCATCGCGATTCTTCCCAATACGCTTGAGGCGCTCAATGCGCGACTCCATGGCTTTACTCCGTGCGTCGAGCGCGGCCATCTGTTGCTGCGGCCCCTCAACTCGGCCACCAGCAAACTCGACGACCGCATCCCAGGCTTCGCCCGGCAGCTTCTTCAGATTGATCCACCCCCGCTCCCAGGACGACAGGGTGGCCAGGACTCTGTCCTTTTGGCCGACCACGCCATTGGCGTAGGCGTTTTGAGCGATGCTTGCTGCATCAATCATGCGGCCCTGCTCGTGCGCTGCCTTGACGGCCCGGTAGGTCTCGGTGGTTACAAAGCCGTATTGGTCGCCCATGGCGCGCAGCGCGGTGAGCGGGTCCTTGCCCAGTGCCGCAAATTCTTTCGCAGTGTCTTCGACGCTCTTGCCGAGGATACGTTGCGCGTCGACAGCGACCGTGCCGAACTTCTCCAGGTTCGAGCCGGCAATCGCGCCGGTGCTTGCCAGAGCCGTCAGGGCTTTGGCTGACGCCGCCTGCGAGCCATTGACCAGCTCCATGCTGTTGGCCATGTCGGACATCTGGCCAGCAGTGGTGCCCGCGATGTTGCCGGTCATGATCAGCGCGCGCGAGTACTTGAGCGACTCGTCGTAGCCAGACTTAAAGGCGAGTGCGCCGGTTGCCACCAGGGCGGCCGTGACGGTATACGGATTGATCAGGCCAAGGACGGCCCCACCCAGTGCGCGCGCCGCGCCACCGATGCTGCCGAACATGTCGCGCAGCTGGCCACCCTGCTGGAGCAGAACCGTCAGCGGTGCTTGGCCACCCTGCAAGCTGACGATGATGTCGGTCATCTGCGCCGGTACGTTGCGCAGCGCGGCATTCATTGCTGCAGCCGACATGCCACCACCCTGCAGCGCGGTATCTGCCGCGCGCAGTTGATCGATGAAGGGTTTGGCGCGGGTGGTCACGCCCATCTGCGCGGCCTGCAGCTCGAGCAGCTCGATGCGTGTCTTCCCGATCGCCTGAGCCTGATTCTCCAGCCCCTTCAGGAATGAGTCCTGGCCGGCGCGCGCCTGCGCGGCCTCGCGCTGGGCCTGGGCAAGCATCCGCTCGCCGTAGGTGGCCTGCTCCTGCGCCAAGCGCAGGTCCCGCAGCTTGGCGATCAGCGGATCGGCTGCGCTCGATGCGCCGATCTGCGCTGCGCGGTACCGATGCACTTCGTCGGTGGACAATCCGAATAGCGCAATCTGCTCGCGCAATCCTTGTAGAAACGCGTTGCGCGATGCGTCGGCCTGCGCAGCTTCACGTTGGGCCAGCGCCGCGGCGCGCGCGGCGGCCTCGACTTGCTCCTGGGCTGCACGCATGTTCTGCAGCTGGAGGATCAGTTGCGCGGCCTCCTGCGACGCGCCAGCCTGAGCGGCGCGATATCGCAGCACTTCTTCTGTCGACTTGCCGAACAGTGCAATCTGCTCGCGCAGGCCAGCCAGAAACGATTCTTTATTGGCCTGCGCCTGAGCCAGCTCACGAGCAGCCACAGCTTGGGCACGCGTCGACTCCGTCGCCTGGTTCTGCGCAGCCTCGACAGCGCGCAACTGATTCAAGTACGGGGTCAGTGATGCGGGGTCCACGTTGCGCTGGCGCGCCTGCGCCTCGTAGTAGGCAGCGGTGGTGCGGCCGCCAGATTCCATCGCCATCGTTGTGCGCTGGATCGAGGCAATGATGTTGCGCTGCGCAGATTCGACACTGCGCGCGGCGCCGGCGGCGCTAGCGCCCGATTGCGTGATCGCCTGGCCGGCGCGCTGCGCGGCATCGATCGCGGGGCGCAGCCCAGCCTCGACGCCGGAGGCATCCGCCACCACCCGAATTGTTGCATTGTTGACGATATCGGTCATGGCGAGCCTTGAAAATAATTTAGCCTGGCACGCAAGTGCTCAGGGCTGTGATGGTTGTTTCCTACTCGTCGCGGTCGTGCATGGCGCCGAGCGCGGCGTACTCCATCGTCTGGATGTCTCCTTCGAGATCGTCATAACCCTCGGCCGACAAGCCCATCCGATCCATCTTGCGATGCAGCGGGCCGTAATCGAGCCCGATGATGCCCATGCCACCGGCGCGCCATTGCGTGCGCATGAACGAGAACAGCACATAGGCATCCCAGTTCTCTGGCCACACCTCGACGTCTTCATCTGGGAAGTCTTCGGGCGTGAGGCACGCCGCCTCCATCTCAGCCAAGTCCTTTTTAGACAGACCCGGCTTGTACATGGACTCGGCGATCGCCCTTAGTTTCCCAGGCGGCCTTCGTTGATGGCGGTGCGGTAGTCGTCCTTGATTGCGTCGGCCATGGCCGGCAGCGTGTCGACCAGTTCGGCAACGCCGTGCTTGTCGAATTCAGCGTCCAGGTTCCAGCTGTCGACGATCGACAGGATGTAATCGACAGCGACCTTGGTCTGGCGAGCCACGATCTCGGCCTGGGTCATCGTAAATTCAGGAATCGTCTCGCCCGCAGCTTTCGCCTTCTCAACGGCTGCCTTGAAGCGCTCGATCTCGACGTTCGCTTCGTCTTTCAGCGTGGCCTGGAACTTGTCGGTCAGCTCCGCCAGCTCGGTCCGGCTGCGGTACTTGAACGTCACTTCCATGCAGCCGGTCGAGCCGTCGAGCATGATGCACTTCACTTCTTTCTTGAAGCCGGTTGGGCGCTTGCCGAGGACGATTTTGTTTGCTTTGGTTGCCATGATTTTTATCTTTCAGAGGGGTATAAAAAAACCGCGAGGGGCGACCTCGCGGCTGGGAAAAAGCCCGCTAGTGCGAGCTGGCAAAACTTGTTACGCGGCGTAGCGAACGGGGCGGTTCTGCAGCGCGCAGCCGCCCTTGACGGCCATGACGTTGCCCTTGGCCATGCTTGGGGTTTCGTCGAACGAAATGTAGCCGTTGAACAGGATCTTGCTGCCGCTCGGCAGGTCGGCGCGCAGGGCGGCGATCTTGCGCGAGTCCGCGATCTTCTTCATCGCCGCGTGGTGTGGCAGCAGCGGGTCGTCGGCGATCGTCAGGGCCAGGCTCTGCGCGTTGTAGCCGTCGGGCAGATTGATATCGTTCTCGTTTTCCATCAGGCTGACCGAGACGTACTTCGGATCGCCGCCGGACGGCTCGGCAGTGAGCACCTGCTGGATCGGAATCCAGGTCGTGATCTTGCGAAGCGCGCCGGCGCCCATACCGACCGGGAACAGGTTCACTTCGGTGGTATCCATGCCTTCCAGGGTGACCGAGGTGCCGGTCGCGGCCTTGGCGCGGAACACGCGATTTGTCATGCGGCTCCAGCCGCCAACGTACTCGAGGTAGTCGCCGGCGGCGAAGGTGTTTGCTGCAGTGGTGAGGACCGTTTCCGCTGCGTTCGATGCGGCTGTGACGCCAACAGCGGCGGCATAGATGGTAGCGATAGCGTATGCGGTACCGGTCGGGAGCGAGAGTGCCATGTAGGGGCCTTTCAGTGAAGAGGCCCGTTTCCGGGCCGTTGCGCCCGTTCGGGCAAAGAAAAAGCCGCCCGGATTTTTTCGGGGCGGCTGGGTATGGAACTGGTGAGGTCAGCAGAACAGCATGAATTCCTGCACGGCCCCGCGATATTCAATCGATTCATCGTATGTGTCGGCCGCAGTGGTCAGCACCTCGGCCTGCAGCGCCCGGGACGCTCGGATCGCGTCTTCAGCTTGCATGGCCACCTGGGACGCTTCGACCGACGTCGCAGCCCACGTATTGACCTGCACGCGCACGAAGCGCTTGCTTGGACGCTCTCCCGTAACAAAATTAATCGGCGGGCCGCCGATAATTTGGAAGGTGAGATACGGCGTCTGCGTAGCGGGTTCGGCGATCCCCGGGAAAACCCGGCCATCGACCAGGTCGCCCAGCACTTGGAAAATTTGCTCGTGTGGTGTCATCGTGTGTTGGTTGCCATTTGCTCGGCCAGCGTGCGCGTCATGAGGTCGACCGCCTCTTGCTTCTTCATCTCGTAAGCAGGCCGCATGAAGGGATATGCCCGGGTTCGCTTGTTTCCATATTCGAGCTCTGCCGCGCGCCGGTGCGCCGCCCAGCCGATCGTGCGGCCGGTGCGTTTGCTGACCGTCGTATTTTTCGGAACGAACTTGTGTCCGTTCTCGACCCAGCGCCAGTAATAGGCACCGTTCGAAGACGCATTACCGTTTCGCACAGTGACCAGGTAGACCTGTTTCCTGCCGGCGTCGGATTCTTCATCCAGGCGCTTAACGATGATGTTGTCAAACAGAACGCCGGTCTTTTTGTTCGACAGCGCATTTTGCTTGGCCTGGTCTCGAAACAGGTCAGCACCGACAAATCCGATAGTGCGCAGCATCTCTTCGTCGACCAGGCCGCTGACCTGGTCGACAGTGTTCTGCACGGCCTCAATGAGGCTCGACGGGTCGAAATCCATCATTTGGTCGCCTCACACACGAGAAATACGAAATCCCGATCATTAGAGTCGGGCAACACCGCTTTGATGTCGTAATCGACCCGCTTGTAGCGTGCCTTCATCGTTGCATCGACATCGGAGCGAATCCGGATCCTGATCGAGCATTTGACGATGGAGACGTCGGCGTTTGCGCGCATAGCTTCGGCGCCGGACTGGAACTTCACATTTGCCCATACCTCGGGTAGGGGCGTCCATGCCTCTGGAAGCCGCTGGCCCGCTCCATCCCGGGCCGTTGTGCGCTTGAGTAACGCAATCCGGTCGTTCATCATGCGATCACCACCTCTGGCCACAACAGCCGCTTGACGTGCTCATTCTTTGGCTGACCGCCGGACTGGAAGTGCTCGCTCACGCGCGCCAAGATGAAGCCCGAGATGGCATCCGGGACGGTCGTATGGTCGGGCCCATAGCCGCACCGGATCTGAACCTCGACCGAGTTGACCAAGCGTCCCGTTGCTGGCCAGGCGCGGCCCGGCGCGGCAAGGATGAAGCCCGGCTCGCTTTCGCCATCAACCTGGTAGTCCTCAGGATGGAGCGTCTGCAGGACCATGTCGGCGTCGTAGAACTTCAAGTGAACTACTTGGAGCAGCGGCGGCCGGCGAAGCGCGATCGCTCCCTTAAAGCCGTCCAGCGTCAGGCGCCAGGTCTGCTCCATGACGGCGCGATTCGTTTCGCCTTCAGCTTCCGTGGTGTAGGTTCGGATCGCACGCTGGATTTCGCCATCGAGGGGCGACGTGCCGTCTTCGCCGACGTCCACGCGGGCAGCGGTGCGCGCTTCGGTCATCGAAACCGCCAGGCCGACAGGGGGAGTGATCAGCTTCCAGCTCATCGTGTCGTCCCCTGAACTGCTGGCGGGCGGCCGGCGCCGTGCGGCGCGCCAGGTGCTGCCGGCGCGCGCGCGTATTCGACGGCGGCCGCATCCTGCTGCTTCAG
>Ga0308164_10003258_pt1 | contig 14944 bp, 12 predicted proteins | sample PhyTR2_FD_201031 | JGI IMG/M metagenome (GOLD analysis project Ga0308164, IMG submission 201031) | Phyllosphere microbial communities from UC Gill Tract Community Farm, Albany, California, United States - DLSLT.R2 | ecosystem: Host-associated > Plants > Phyllosphere > Unclassified | place: USA... | reverse complement strand
GCCCGACTGCGGATGCTGTCCGTCTGAATACCGATGCTGCGTCTGGAGGGTGTGTTTGAAGCCGGGGCTGGAGTCGGCGTCGGAGCAACTGGCCTTGCTGCGACTCTGGAACGCGCGAAAGCAAAGCCACGAAACCCGAGCGTAGTCAGGCTCATAGCCAAGGCAAGTGCAGCCAAGGGTCGCTGAATTGGCGAATCAGGGTTTGCCGTTTTAACAGTAAACGCAGCGCCCCATGTGACCCCGGCCGCTATTGCGCCTGTTGCGACAACGGCTGAAAGTTTCTCGGTCGTGTTGGCGGGTCTTCTCAAGGGAAGAGAGTGCCGACCGACGTCAGCAGTCGCAGGTTTTACTTTTACCCCTTTGAACACTGCCTTGAACGAGGGTCTTGCTATCGCCAGACCGATCCCTGCCGTAGCCACACCCGCAGCGATATAAAACGCTGAAATCAACGTATCGATAAGTTCGTGCCCGCTCGGATCATTCCTGTTGACCGGATCCCCGGCGCAGTAGGCGTAGGCATTCAGACCACCCTTGCCAAACGGGCTCAGACTGTCTGGGCTGTTGAAGCGCATCAAAACGGGGTTATAGGCACGATAACCGTTACCCAGCAGATAATGGCCGGTTACCGGGTCAGGCTGTTCGCCATTGAAACCGGGAAGATGATTCAGCGGCGCTCGATGACCATGGGGACTATACGCAAGGGCCTGTTGCTGCCCGGCTGACAAGGCACTCAGTACGCTGTGCTGTTGATCCGCGGCCGTCAGCAAGGTGTCGACAGATGTGCCAACAAGCGTCTGTTGGGCCAGCGGCCGGCGGTCGTGGTGAACGAAACTGCGCTGTACACCACCTTGGGTTTCAGTGACGAGTACGTCAACCTTGTAGAACACCTTTGAAATGGCTTCAGCGAGAGGTGTTCGGGTGGCAAGCCTGTCCAGCGGATCGTAGCGGTAGAAAACTGTGCTTGGGGCCATTTCAGACGCCTACGCGGTTTGATATGCAGAGCATCGGTGCGAGCAGGCTGGCCTTGCTCACACCGTGATACTGAACCGCCGGGCACGTATCGGCTACTGGCAGGACTGTCAGGTTGGCCGCAGCTCAAGGAGCGGCTACATCGTCCAGCGAGCGATCGAGCCGGGTTCTGGCGATGTCGATCAGATGCACCACCGAGAACGCCAGGTCGCGTTTCGCGCCGTTAAGGGCATCGCCGGATTCATAGGCGGCTGCGGAGGCGCAGCGCAGGATGTCACTGACCTGGATCAGGGTTTCTTCTAGGGAGGTGTGGGGTGGGGCTGGGGTGGAGTTGATCATTGCTGTGGTCTCTATTGATAAGGCCACCTCGCATTCGCTGCTAAACGAAAAGGGTGGCGACTTTGACACGGGTTAGCAGACCGGTAGAGAACACGAAACCCGGCGCACCCGAAGGTGCCCCACGCAAAGCCGCCATCAAGCGGTTCTTGTATTCGTGACTCTGGACAGGCTGCTAAACCCGACCGCTGAAACTCAGCGACCGACGCAGCCTAGTGTCCAGAATTCATGCGCACAAGGGCCCGGGATTTTCTAGGAAAGTTCGTACTTGTGAAAGGGAAAGACCTGAAGGAATGGTCCTTCAAAAGCGGATTTTCGTTAGCTCAGGTTACACATCCGCCACAACATATCGGACGCAGAGCGTCCTGGGATGCATGCCCACGCGGAGCATGGGCACGATCGGCGTCAGGGTGATGATCGTCTCAGGACGCTCCGCGTCCGCTCTAGAATGCGACGCGGAGCGTCACGGGATGCATGCCCACGCGGAGCATGGGCACGATCAGTGTGCTTGAGATCGCTGATCGTTCCCACGCTCTGCGTGGTAACGCCGCTCAGGACGCTCCGCGTCCGGCCGTGCGGTGACGCAAAGCGTCGCCAGACACTCGTATCAACTCCCCGCGCCACTCTGCGCTTCTTCGAAGAAGTAATCCTTCCAGCTCGCCGCCTTGTTCTTCAACACACCCAGTTCATGCAGCTTTTCGGCGTAGATGAAGGTGCGCTGCGGGGTGATGGTGAAGTCGATTTCCGGGTCTGAAACGATCTTCTCCACCAGCGGCAACGGCAGCTTCGATTGCTCGACGCGGATGTAGGTCTGCGCCGCCGCTGGTTTGTCGGCCTTGATGATCTTCTCGGCCTCGGCCAGCGCGTCGTAGAACGCCTTGTAGGTCTTGGGGTTCTCGTCGTGGAATTTCTCGGTGGTGTAGAGCACGTTGAACGTGGCCTGCCCGCCCAACACGTCATAGGAGCTAAGCACTTTATGCACGTTCGGGTTTTCCAGCGCCTGGTACTGGAACGGCGGGCTGGAGAAGTGCGAGTTGATTTCCGAACCACCCGCGATCAGCGCCGCCGTGGCGTCAGGGTGCGCGAGGCTGACCGAGATGTTGTCGAATTTCTTGTAGTTTTCATCACCGAAGACCTTGGCGGTTTCGATCTGCAAGGTACGCGACTGGAAACCCACGCCCGCCGCAGGCACGGCGATGCGGTCCTTGTCGGTGAAATCCTTGATCGTCTTCACGTCGGGATTATTGGTCAGCAGGTAGTTGGGCATCGATCCCAGCGAGGCGATGGCCTTGACGTTCTGCTTGCCCTTGGTGCGGTCCCAGACCGTCAGCATCGGCGGTACGCCCGCCGACACCACGTCAAGCGCGCCCGCCAGCAACGCCTCGTTCATGGCCGTGGCGCCGGAGATGCTGTTCCAGTCGACCTTGATGTCGAGGCCCTGCTCCTTGCCGTGTTTTTCGATCAGTTTCTGATCACGCACCACGTCGAGAATCAGGTAACCGATGCCGAATTGCTGGGCGATGCTGATCTTGCCTTCAGCCTGTGCGCCACCGCTGATCAATGCACCGAAAAGACCGATTGTTGCCGCCAGCGCAGTCAGCACCGGACGCTTGAAAGGAGTTGCCATGAAGTGCTCGCTCTAGTCGTTCAAAGACTCGTTATGAAAGTTGATTCAGCGCTGCATGCCCCAGCGCTTGACGGTCAGGCGCTCGATGTTGGCGAACAGCAGGTTCTCCACCAGCAGGCCGATGAGGATCACGGCGGCCAGCCCGGCAAACACCTTGTCGGTGTACAGCTCGTTGCGGTTCTGGAAGATGTACCAGCCCAGCCCGCCTTTGCCGGAAGAGGCACCAAACACCAGCTCGGCGGCGATCAGCGTGCGCCAGGCGAACGCCCAGCCGATTTTCAAACCCGCCAGAATCGACGGCAGCGCCGCTGGAATCAGGATGTGCCAGACAAAGCGCAATCCTTTCAGTCCATAGTTGCGTCCCGCCATGCGCTGGGTTTCGGAAACACCCAGAAAGCCCGCGTAGGTATTGAGCGCCAGCGCCCACAGCACCGAATGCACCAGCACGAAAATCAGGCTGTTCTGCCCCAGTCCGAACCAGAGCAGCGCCAAGGGCAACAGCGCGATGGCGGGAAGCGGGTTGAACATGGCAGTCAACGTGCCTAGCAGGTCACGGCCCAGTTGGGTGGACACCGCCAGCGTGGTCAGGCCGAACGCCAGAACGATGCCGATCAGGTAACCCTGGATCAACACGGTCAGGGAAATCCAGACCTTGCCCGGCAGCTCTCCACTGACGATGCCGTCGTAAAAAGCGTTGGCGGTCTGCAGAAAGCTGGGCAGCAGCAAGTCGTTGTTCTGAAGACGCGCCGCGAGTTCCCAGATCACGGCCAGCGCGATCATGATCACGGTCTTGCGCACCCAGCTCAGTTGCCAGATGCGCTGGGCCAACGGCAGATCGCGGGCCAGGTCTTCCTGAGTGAAAGGCTGCAGCGTAACTTCGTATTCTTCGCGAACGGGAGGTGCGAGGCTCATGGTGTTCGGTTCCCTGATTGTCTGTGTAGAACGCGGCTCATCTGGTCGTGCCCATGCTCTGCGCTCATCGTTATATGCAAGTCTTGCTGCAACCACGGACTGTGGGAGGCGGGGTGGCGGCGATGCTTTTTCTGAAGCGACCTGTCAGTAACTGAACTGACGCCATCGCCGGCAAGCCGCCTCCCACAGGGTATGCATTCAGTCAGACACTTTCGTTTTGCCCCGTCTTGAGCGTATTTCGGACTTGTTTGTAACGATCAGTACTCTGGGTAGGCACGATCAGCACGTCAGTACGCGATCCGGATGTCCTGAAAATTCAGTTCTTCATCGGCCTGCCCCGCCTCGCCCTCGTCGAACAACAGGCGGTGAATGCGCTGCGCGGTTTGTTGAAAACCGACGCCGCCGAGGCTTTTCAGGTCGTACTGATGGCTGTTGATCTCGGCACGCACGCGCCCCGGATGCGGTGACAGCAACAGGATGCGATTGCCCACCACCAGCGCTTCTTCGATGGAATGAGTGACGAACAACAGTGTGAAGCGCACTTCGTCCCACAGCTCCAGCAACTCTTCCTGCATCTTGCGACGCGTCAGGGCATCGAGCGCGGCGAAGGGTTCGTCCATCAACAGGATTTTCGGTTGCATCGCCAGCGCCCGGGCGATGGCCACACGCGCTTTCATACCGCCGGACAGGGTGTGTGGATAAGCATCGGCAAAGGCGCTGAGCCCGACCTTCTCCAGGTAGTAACGCGCACGCTCCAGCGCCTCGGGACGCTTCAAGGTGCGCGACGCCAGCAGCGGAAACATGACGTTCTCGATCACGGTTTTCCACGGCGGCAACTGGTCGAACTCCTGAAACACCACGATGCGGTCAGGGCCGGGCTCGCGCACCTGATTGCCCGCCAGCCGGATTTCGCCTTCGCTGGGCCGGATGAAACCGGCCACCGCCTTGAGCAGCGTGGATTTGCCACAGCCCGATGGGCCGAGCAAAACGAAACGGTCTGCCGGATCGACCTCGAAACTAACCTGATGCGTCGCCCGCACCACACGTTAGGGCGTACGGTATTCGAGGCTGACGCCGCGAACCTGCAGCAAGGCTTCAGTGGTGTGCTGAGCGGCCGGTTGCGATGGGGTGTTCTGGCTGGCCGTGTGGCCTTGCAGAGCAGCATTCATGAACGGTTCTCCATCAGAACGGCGCGGAGCCTTGAATGGTCGTGCGGTGCAGCTTGCGTCGCAGATGCGCCGGGCAGCCCGCCGCCAGATGGATCAGCGAGCGGTTGTCCCAGAACACCATGTCGTTGGGCTGCCACTGATGGCGGTAGATATGCTCGGGGCGAACGCTGTGGGCGTAGATTTCGTTGAGAATTTGGCGGCTCTCGTCTTCGGGAAGGCCCAGAATGCGCGTGGTGAAACCTTCACTGACGAACAGCGCCTTGCGGCCATTTTCAGGGTGGGTCCGCACGATGGGATGGCTGACTTCCGCGACCTGCGCCAGTTGCTCTGGTGTCAGGGTCGGACGCCAGTTGACGGCGTTATGGCCCTCTGAATAGCGTGCGGTATAGCTGTGGACGGCAGACCGCCCTTCGACCGCATCGCGCAGGTGCTGGGGCAGCGTGTCCCACGCCTGATGCATGTTCGCGAACAGCGTATCGCCGCCTTCGCTGGGAAGTTCCTGCGCATACAGCATCGAGCCCAGGCTCGGCAGTTCCTTGTACGAGAGGTCCGAATGCCAATACTTGCCAGCGTCGCCCAGACCGACCGGCTGACCGTTCTCGACAATGTTGGAGACGATCAGAATTTCCGGGTGGTTGGCCAACAGGAACTGCTTGAGCACGTGAATCTGCAGCACGCCGAAACGGCGGCTGAAATCGATCTGCTGTTGCGGTGTGATGTGTTGGTCGCGGAACACGATGACGTGGTAATCGAGATGTGCCTGATGAACGCGCGCAAAGTCAGCGTCGTTCAATGGCCGGGACAAATCCAGCCCGACGATTTCAGCGCCCACCTTTTCGGCGAATGGACGCACGTCGAACGATTGCGAGGCCGCAGGGGCAGACGATGAAGCGAGGGAGGCTGCTGGCATGAGAACTCCAACTCCAGAATGTGGCTGAGAAGGAGAACTGTATAGCTATAAGAAATGGAATTTAAATACCGTTGGGGAATATGCATAGCGCGGAATGGGATAGCGCGCAGGCGGACGCCGGACGCGGAGCGTCCTGAGAGGCGTTACCAAGCGGAGCGCTCATCGTTACACACAAGTCTGCCCCAACACTGATCGTGCCCATCGCTCCGCGTGGGCATGCATCCCGTGACGCTCCGCGTCACAAATGGCACAGACTGAGGATTCAGTGAGCCGAGCGCATGACGTGGAAAACGCTGGAGCCTGGGCACACATCTGCGCCACATTCGAGAGCGGACGCGGAGCGTCCTGAGCGGCATTCCCACGCGGAGCGTAGGAACGATCATCATCGTATTCCTCCAAGAGAACTTGTGTATAACGGTGAGTGCTCCGCGTGGGCATGCCGCCCGTGACGCTGCGCATCACATTTCACGGCTCACACAAATGTGTCACGCACGATACATCCAGTTGTAAGAACGGCTTGTTAGCGTCAGCGCCTTCTTTCAATTGCGTGCAGGACAGCAATATGCCGAGCGTCAAACCCACCGCCCATGTCATGGTATCGACGTTGATACTTTCGCTGCTTGCAGTTTCGGTACACGCAGCAGGCAGGTCAGGGGATGACCGGATCAACGGCGTTGACTTGCTGTCCGGCTATAACACTCTGTGGACAACCGGTCCAACCTGGGACACCGGCACGCCGACCGCGCTGGGTCAAAGCCTGCTCAGGCGCAACCTGCAACTGGTGCTCGACCGCGCCAACTCGCGCACGCTTGCGCAGGAAACCGCTGCGTATTTCGATGACCGTCGCGACCAGAGCTACAGCGCCATCAGCGGCCTGGGCTCGTTGAGCGATGCGTACAAGGCTGGTTCCGGCGCCTTCACCACGATTACCCAGTTCGACGACACCAACAAGACCGTCAAATATGACGACAAGGGCAACGGCGCGGGCAGTTCAGCCTCGGCGCTGGGCAAGGTGGTCGATCTGGTCGGCGCGGTGCGCAACGACGCGTCCACCACGCCAGCCAAAACCCATTATCAGTACCCACGTCCGTGGCGTCAGACGCTGGACGGCCAGAACCTCGAATTCGTGGTGCAGCCTTCCCTGCGTCCTGCCAAAAGCACCACACCTGCCAGCGATGCGGGCTTCCCGAGTGGCCACACCAACGCCGCGTACCTGTCGTCCATCGCCCTCGCCTACGCGATTCCCGAGCGCTACAGCGAACTGATGCTGCGTGCCTCGGACATTGGCGACAACCGCATCGAAGCCGGCATGCACTCGCCCTTCGACGTGATGGGCGGGCGCATCACGGCCACTTATTTCGCCATCGACAACCTGTCCAACCCGGCCAACACCCAACTGCGCGCCGATGCCCGTGCCCAGGCGCTGGCGTACTTCACCGCGCAGTGTGGCGGCGACGTGAATAACTGCATGGCGAAGATCGATCCGGCTACCGACCGCACGTCCCAGCACGCGCAGGACAAGGCGCTGTACACCTCACGCATGACCTACGGTTTCAGCCCGGTCGGCCCGACCAACCTTGCGCCCGTGGTGCCGGTCAACGCTGAAGTGCTGCTGGAAACCCGCTTCCCGTATCTGGACGCCAGCCAGCGCCGCGACATTCTGGGCACCACCGAGATTTCCTCGGGTTACGCAGTGATCGATCAGTCCAATGGCTACGGCCGTTTGAACCTCTACGCCGCAGGTGACGGTTATGCCGCGTTCAACTCCAATGTCACGGTCAACATGAACGCCAGCCAAGGCGGATACAACGCCATCGACGCCTGGCGCAACGACATCTCGGGCACAGGCGGCCTGATCAAGAACGGCACTGGCAACCTGATACTCACCGGCAACAACACCTACTCGGGCGGCACGGTGATCAACGGCGGCGTCCTGACCGGTCACGCCCAGTCGTTCGGCAGCGGGACGATCACCGACAACGCGACGCTGGTGCTCGATCAGTCGACCAATGACACCTTCAGCAACGCCATTACCGGCAACGGCGCATTGATCAAACAGGGCGCAGGCTCGCTGAACCTGACGGGCAACAGCAGTCTGTCCGGCGCGACCACTGTGCAGGCCGGGCGACTGGCGGTGAACGGCAACCTCGGTAACTCGGTCGTGTCCGTAAACTCGGGTGCAGTGCTGGGCGGCAATGGCTCGGTGGGCGGTATCAACGCTGCGTCGGGTGGCGTGGTTGCTCCAGGCAACTCGGTGGGCCAGTTGAACGTCAATGGCAACGTCAACTTCGCACAGGGCTCGGTCTATCAGGTCGAGTCAGATGCGGCTGGCAATGCCGACCGCATCGTCGCCACAGGCCGCGCCACACTGAGCAACGCCACCGTTTCACTGGTCGAGGGCGGCAACTGGGTCGCAGCGAGCCGTTACTCGATTCTCTCGGCAGCGGGCGGCATCAGCGGTACGTTCAACAACGTACAGTCGAACTTCGCGTTCCTGACGCCCACCCTCAATTACACCGCGACCGATGTCGGCCTGACGCTTGATCGCAACGCACAGAGCTTCGCCAGCCTGGCGACCAGCCGCAATGCACGAGCCGTCGCTCAGGGCCTGGACAGCGCAGGCGCAGGCAACGCGTTGTGGAGAAGTGTCGTACAGGCCGATGCGGCAACGGCACAAGCCACCTTCAACGCTCTGTCCAATGAACTGCATGCCTCGACTCAGTCTGCGCTGATCGAAGACAGCCGTCTGGTGCGCAACGCCATCGCTGACCGCCTGCAGCAATCGCAATCGGCGCAGGCATCCGGCGGTGCATCGCAAACCCTGGCAGGCGATGCCTCGCGCGGTCTGGTCTGGACTCAGGCCATCGGCGCCACCGGCAAGACCGACAGCACGGATGACGCTTCGGGTCTGGACAGCCACACCAGCGGCCTGTTGTTCGGTGCCGACGTGCCGGTCAACGACACCTGGCGCGTCGGTGCGCTGGCCGGTTTCAGCCGCAGCAGCTTCGACCTGCGCCATGCGTCTGGCTCCAGCGACAGTGACAACTATCACTTGGGTATCTATGGCGGCGCAAAATGGGGCCAACTGGGCCTGCGTCTGGGCGCCGTGCGGACCTGGCATGACCTGACGTCCAAGCGCACGCTGGACCTGCCGGGCTCTTCCGAGCGCTTCAAGCAGGATTATCAGGCGGCGACCAATCAGGTATTCGGTGAACTCGGCTATGCCATCGAACTGGGCAACGCGCAGCTCGAACCCTTCGCCAACCTCGCCCACGTAAGGCTGGACACCGACGGCTTCGACGAAAACAGCAACGCCATCAGCCTGCGCAACAAGTCCGAGGAAAACCACGTCACGTTCAGCACTCTCGGCCTGCGGGCAGCCACGCACATGAACGTAGGCAGCGTCGACGTCAAACCCAACGCCACCGTCGGCTGGCGCCGTGCATTCGGCGACGTGACACCCGAAAGCCGCGCAGCCTTCAGCGGCGGCGACACCTTCGCACTGTCCGGCGCACCGATTGCGCGTAATGCTGCGGTGCTGGGAGCGGGTGTGGACCTGGGGTTGAGTGAAACGCTGAGCGTGGGCGTGAGCTACAACGGACAGCTCGGCAGCGACACGACCGATCAGGCGCTGAATGCGCGGGTGACGCTGGCGTTTTGAGAGGTCGGCTGACTGTTATTCGGCAGTCAAAAGCCAGGAATGATTAGGCCACATCATTCTGCGTCCGCTCTGGAATGGGACGCAGAGCGTCCCGGGATGCATGATCAATATCGTGTAATGATCGTTCCTACGCTCCGCGTGGGAATACCTCTCGGGACGCTCCGCGTCCTCTCTTGAAGTACGACGCAGATGCGTCACGGGCTGCATGATCAATATCGTGTAATGATCGTTCCTACGCTCCGCGTGGGAATGCCTCTCAGGACGCTCCGCGTCCGGCCGTGAGGTGACGCAGAGCGTCGCGGGCACGATGTCGGGCGGTCAATACCAGCGCTGGACATCGATCAAACCAACCTGTCCCTGATAATCCCGGGCACTTGAGTATCGCCAGTGCTCACTGACATCTACGTACCCCCGCTTCACCGGGTTGTGGTGGATGTAGTCGAGTTTCTGCCGCATCACGTCCTCACTCCAGATGACCTCTGCGTGGGTGCCTTCCTGCCAGACCTGGTAAACCCTGTCGGTTTTATACGCACGTTTCGTAAAGCGTAATCGCTCAAGCACACGCTCTGCGTTGCTTCTCTCCAAGTGATCGACGATCCGTCTCGCGGTAAAGGATTTGAAGCTGCGAACGCAACTGCCCAGATCTTGTGCCTGAGCCACATAGTGCAGATGATTCTCCAGAATCACATACCCGAACAGTTGCATTCCCTGCTCATTCTGCTGATAACGCCACGCGTCCAACAGAATGCCCACCAATTCAGGCCGAGTGAATAAGGGCAGCCACTCCACAATCGTGCACGTCAGGAAATGAGGTTTGTCAGGTTCAGTGATGGTGTAGCGGCTTCGGGCCATCGATTCGTCCTTGAGTAAGCAGACGGGGAGTCTGATGACACAAGGCTAACGTCCATTTCCACGAGAGAGGCACGAGCAACGTGTTACGAGGTTTTGTTCAGCTTCGAGCCTACGCCGGGACGCGGAGCGTCCCGGGAGGCATGCCCACGCAGAGCATGGGCACGATCAGCGCATCAACAATCAGAACGCTGGCAGTACCGCGCCGTCGTACTTCTTGTTGATGAAGTCTTTGACTTCCTGACTGGTCAGGGCCTTGGACAGTTTCTGGATGGCGTCGCTGTTGGCGTTGTCTTCGCGGGTAACCAGGAAGTTCACGTACGGCGAATCGGCACCCTCGATGATCAGGGCGTCTTTCTGCGGATTGAGTTTGGCTTCCAGCGCGTAGTTGGTGTTGATCAACGCGAGGTCAACCTGACCCAGTGCACGCGGCAGCACGGCCGATTCCAGTTCGCGGAATTTAAGTTTCTTCGGGTTGGTGGCGATGTCTTTCGGCGTAGCCAGTGCGTTGGTCGGGTCTTTCAGGGTGATCAGACCGTTCTTCTGCAGCAGGAGCAGTGCGCGACCGGCGTTGCTGCCTTCGTTCGGAATGGCAACGGTTGCGCCTTCAGGCAAATCGGCGATGTTCTTGTACTTTTTCGAATAGCCGCCGAACGGTTCGACGTGTACGCCAACACCTGTCACCAGGTTGGTGCCCTTCCCTTTATTAAAGCCATCCAGGTAAGGCTTGGTCTGGAAGTAGTTGGCGTCCAGACGCTTCTCGCTCAATTGCACGTTCGGCTGAACGTAGTCAGTGAAGACCTTGATTTCCAGGTCCACACCTTCCTTGGCCAGGGTCGGCTTGATCAGCTCAAGGATTTCCGCGTGCGGCACAGGCGTGGCGCCCACGACCAATTTTTCACCGGCGTGCGCCAGGCCAATCGAGAAAGCAGCCGCCAGAGCGGTCATCAACAACGTCTTTTTCATGCAATGTCCTTAGCGAATCCGTGAGCGTCACAAAAAATGACGCCTTTTCAGTGGTTTGCCGCGGCGCTATCCCGTGCTGCGACATCATGTGGACATTACCGAGATTTCTTATTCCGAGAAAATACTTTTTAAGCAAATGCTTATGCTTTTTTTCTCGAAGACGTCTTCCAACTCATTTGCAGCGCTCTGCGATAAGGGTTACGCCGGGTTTTGCTCAAGTCGGTCCGCGACCGTTTCCAGTAACTGCCTGAGTGCCGCAAGCTGACCGGGGTTGTTTTCGGCGAGCAGCCTGCGAGCCTGATGCTCGATCTGTTTCAGCGGGCTGGCGAGTTCGGGCAGGTGAATGTCTTCAGGCTGGATCTCGTCACCCTGGCTGACCAACAGCGCAAAATGAATGACGTTCTCAAGCTCTCGCGTGTTGCCGGGCCAGCTATAGGCTTCCAGCGTTTTCTGCGCGGCCTCGCTGACCAACTGGACAGGTAGGTTCAGACGCTGGCTGTAGATGCCGACGAAATACTCGGCCAACGGCAGGATGTTGCCGGGCTGCTCGCGCAGCGCTGGCAGGTCGAGCTTGCCTTCGCGCAGGTAATGGTAGAGCCGCTCATTGAATTTACCGGCCGCCACGGCCTGGGCCAGATCGATACTGGTGGCTGCCACCAATCGCACGTCCACAGGGCTTGGCTGATGCGCACCGACACGGGTGACTTCATGATTTTCCAGCGCCGCCAGCAACTTCACCTGGATGGGCAGCGGCAAGTCGCCGATTTCGTCCAGATACAAGGTGCCGCCATTGGCCGAACCGAACCAGCCTGCGCGGCTGCTGACCGAGCCGCTGTGTGCGCCTGCCGCGTAGCCAAACAGCTCGGCGTCGGCATAGGTCGGGCTGATGGCGCCGCAGTTCACGGATACGAACAGGCCGGAGCGATCACTGCCGCGATGAATATGCCGCGCCAGCAACTCCTTGCCCGTTCCCGACTCACCGCGTATCAACACGGGCAGCGAACGCGGCGCCAGCAACTCCATCTCTTCGCGCAACTGGCGCGAACGCGGGTCGATGAAGACCAGCGCCTTGGCACGAATGCTCAGCGGGCTTTTGTCGGAATCGGGGAAGGTCAGCAGCGGCTGACCGAAGGTTTCGTGAAGGCTCATGACGCACTCCCGCCCGAGCCGCTCACGGTCTCAGGCGTTAAAAAAACGGGGCCGGATGGCCCGCAATACAAGGCAATCCGGTCATGCGCGACGACGCGCGTGTTGCTCCAGACGATTTTGCAGACGATACAGATACGCGAACCCTTGCTCCCAGCGCTGATGGCCGGACTTGACGTTGATGTGCCCGGCTTCGCTCAGAAAACCCAGCTCAGCGCCCCAGTGACGGGCCATTTCCAGCGCGCGTTGCGAGCTGACGGCCGGGTCGTTGTCGGAGCTGACAATCTGGGTCGGAAACGGCAGTAGGTCGGTGGGTATCGGTGAGAAATTACGCAACGCAGGCGGGCAGTTCGGACGATCCACGTCGGCAGGCGCGACCAGCAGTGCGCCCTGCACCTGACGCAGCGTCTCCAGCGGAGCCAGCTGCGCCCAATGCGCGACGGTGACGCAACCCAGGCTGTGAGCGATCAGGATCACGGGCGTGTCTTGTGCAGCGATGGTGCGCTGCAACTCACCCACCCAGTCTTCGCGGCGCGGCTTGAGCCAGTCAGCCTGTTCCACGCGCGCGCTGTTGGGCAGGCTGTTCTGCCAGTGGGTTTGCCAGTGATTCTCAGGGGATCCCTGCCATCCTGGCAGGATCAGATACCGGATCGACTCGTTATGCATGGATTCGCCTCCTGCACGTATGCGTTCATGGGGCGAGTATAGGGATGGAACATATATTCGTTAAGGAATAAGAAGATATTTATTAATTTCCAAAAAGAATATACAGCTCAAGGCAAAAAAAGGACCGCTCCCTGCCTTGAAGGAACGGCCCTGAATAAAAAACTAGATTGAGCGAAGGTTAACCAGTCTTTGTGACAACTGTGCGACGCCGTATCAGGTGGCTGGAACGGAACGGGCGCCCGGTGCGATGTCATCCACGATCAGCGGATCGTCTTTCTGGGTGACTTCACGTGCCACCGTCCACACCACAAAGGCTGCAATGATGTCGAAGATCGCCAGCACGACGAACAGCGGGCTGTAGCCGATCTTGGTGACCAGCACACCGAACACCATAGTGAACGCCGCTGCACCGAGAAAACCGAACATGCCGCCCATGCCGGTGGCCGTCGCGACTTCGTTCTTGCCGAACGAGTCCGAGGTGATGGAATACAGCGCGCCCGACAGGGTCTGGTGCGCGAAGCCACCGATGCACAGCAGCGCGATGGCGGTGTAAGGGCTTGCAACCAGCCCGATGCACGCAGGGCCGATCATGCAGAAGCAGCCGAACAGCATGACCATTTTGCGCGAGGTGAACAGCGAAACCTTGCAGTACTTGTGGAACAGCGGGCTGAGGTAGCCGCCCAATACGCAGCCGATGTCTGCCGCAAGAAAGGGCAGCCAGGCGAACATCGCGACTTCCTTGATGTTCATGTGCCGCTCGGTCATCAGGTACAGCGGAATCCAGGCATTGAAGGTCTGCCAGGCAGGCTCGGAGAGGATCCGCGCCGAGGCAATGGCGTAGAAGTTGCGGTTCCTGAACAGTTTTTTCCAGCTGCCCTTCTGCGCCGGAGCGTCCTTGAGACGTGCTTCCTGACCGCTGAGAATGTAATCGCGCTCAGTGTCGCTCAGGCGTTTCTGATCACGAGGATGCTTGTACAGCAGCAACCACAGACCGCTCCAGATAATGCCCAGACCGCCGACGATCAGGAACGCCAGTTCCCAGCCGTTGTGCAGAATGGCCCATACCACCAGCGGTGGCGCCAGCAAGGCGCCGAAGGACGAGCCGATGTTGAACCAGCCGATGGCGACCGAGCGCTCCTTGGCCGGAAACCATTCGGTGGTGGCCTTGACGCCCGCGGGCAGCCCGGCTGCCTCAGTCAGGCCGAGCAGACCGCGAAAGATCGCAAGACTCTGCCAGCCGGTGGCAAACGCCGCCGCCGCGCAAGCTCCAGACCAGGCCACGGCAAAGATCGCAAAGCCCATCTTGGTACCGATGGCGTCGATGATATAGCCCGCAACCGGCTGCATCAGGGCGTAGCACATCTGCCAGGCGACCACGATGTGTGCGTACTGCTCGGTCGAGATGTTCAGCTCACTCATGAGCGTCGGCGCTGCGACAGACAACGTATTGCGAGCGAGGTAGTTGACGACCAGACCGGCTGTGACCAGCCCGACCATCCACCACCGAATGCCTTTTACTTTCATCTCTTCACCCTACTTATTCTTGGATTGGCGACGAGCGTCCCGCAGCCTTGACCGAGGGGCGGCATGATTTTGTAACGTCAGGTTACTGAAGCTGAAATAATTTTATAGGCGCACAATTGGCGTATTACGGCGTTTTTGCCGTATTTTTCGCACTGCAGTGACTGATCCCTGAACGGGAGATGAGCGCTGGACATGGATTTTGTTACTCT
>Ga0308164_10003257_pt1 | contig 14944 bp, 12 predicted proteins | sample PhyTR2_FD_201031 | JGI IMG/M metagenome (GOLD analysis project Ga0308164, IMG submission 201031) | Phyllosphere microbial communities from UC Gill Tract Community Farm, Albany, California, United States - DLSLT.R2 | ecosystem: Host-associated > Plants > Phyllosphere > Unclassified | place: USA... | reverse complement strand
GCCTGCTCGGCATCGGCCTTGCGCGACAAGGCCCAGCCCGCCCAGCCGCTCAGCCCCGCGAAAATCGCGAACGGCACGAACGGCAGGCCGGGCAGCAGCGCGAGCGCGCCCATCAGCGCCGCGACCATCCCGAACGCCTTGGGGAACCGCCCGAGCTGATCGCCGAGCGCGGCGCCGGTCTTGCCCGCGACGCCGCCCTTCGACACCAGCAGGCCGGCGGCGATCGACACGATCAGCGCGGGGATCTGGCTCACCAGTCCGTCACCGACGGTCAGCAGCGTATAGCTGTGGAACGCCTCGCCGAACGGCACGCCGTGCACGCCGACGCCGATGATCAGCCCGACCAGCACGTTGATCGCGGTGATCAGCAGGGCGGCGACCGCATCGCCCTTCACGAATTTCGACGCACCATCCATCGCGCCGTAAAAGCCGCTTTCCGCCTCGACCTCGGTCCGGCGTTCGCGCGCCTGGCGTTCGTCGATCGTGCCGGCGTTGAGATCGGCGTCGATCGCCATCTGCTTGCCGGGCATCGAATCGAGGCTGAACCGCGCAGCGACCTCGGCGATGCGGCCGGCGCCCTTGGTGATGACGACGAAGTTGATGACGATGAGGATCGCGAAGATCGTCAGGCCGATGATCGTGTCGCCGCCGATCAGCAGGTCGCCGAACGCCGCGATCACCCCGCCCGCCGCCTCCGGCCCCTCATGGCCATGCGCCAGGATCAGCCGCGTCGAGGCGAGGTTGAGCCCGAGCCGCAGCATCGTCGCGATCAGCAGGATGGTCGGAAAGGCGGACAGCTGGAGCGGTTTCTCGATGAACAGCGCGGTCATCAGGATCATCACCGACAGCGTGATCGACAGCGCGAGGCCGAGGTCGAGCATCCAGCCGGGCATCGGCAGGATCAGCATGCCGATGATCGCGATTACCCCGACCGCGAGCGCCATGTCGCGGTTCGCGCCGATCCGCTGGACCAGCCCGGCGAGCCCGCCGGCGCCCCCACCCGTGCCCCCGGCTGCGCGCATTTCGCCTGCCCGGCTCATTGCGCGGGGGCGACGGCAATGCCCGCCTCGATGAAGGTCTTGAGCTTGTTGCGCATCGTCCGCACCGAGATGCCGAGGATGCCCGAGGCGGAGGTGCGGTTGCCGTGACAGCGTTCGAGCGTGCGCAGGATCAGCGCGCGCTCGACCTCCTCGACGGTCCGCCCGACCAGGCTCGCGACCTCGACATTGGCGACCGCGGTCAGCCGTTCGCCATTGGCGAGCACGAGGTCGGCCGGGCCGATGGCGGCACCGCGCGACAGGATCAGCGCACGCTGCACCACGTCCTCCAGCTCGCGGACATTGCCGGGCCAGGCATAGCCGTCGAGCAGTGCGAGCGCGTCGGGATCGACGCCGCCGGCAGTCCCCTGCGCTGCGCCGCGCGCGAAATGCGTCGCGAGCAGCGCGGCGTCGCCCGGGCGTTCGCGCAGCGGCGGCACGCGGATCTCCGCCCCGGCCAGTCGCGCGAGCAGGTCGCCGCGAAATGCGCCCGCGGCGACGCGATCGGGCAGGTCGGCGGCGCTCGTCGCGACGAGGCGGACATCGTCGGCGCGGCGCAACCGCTCGACCAGCCGCGCCTGCGCCACGGGGGCGAGCCGGTCGACGTCGCGCAGCACCAAGGTGCCGGTGCGTGCTTGGTCGATGCCGCCGATCCGTCCCGGATCCGCCTCCGCCGCCACGCCCGGCTCGCGGCCGAACAGCGTGGTCTCGACGATCTCGCGCGCGTCGTCGCCGCAGCCGATCGACAGGAAGGGCAGGCGGGCGTCATGTGCGGTGTGCAGCGCCCGCGCGAGATGCGCCTTGCCGCTGCCGCGTTCGCCCAGAATCAGGACGGACGTGCGCGCCGACGCCAGCGCGGCGAGCGCCGCGGTCGCACGCAGGAACGCCGGCGCCTTGCCGATCAGCGTCGTGTCGGGCGCGGCGGCGACCAGTGCGAGCGCGGCGGCGATCAGCTCGCGCTGCGGCGGCATCGGCACATAGTCGCACGCGCCCGCGCGGATCGCCGCGACCGCACGTTCGGCGGGTGCGTCGATCCCGCACGCCAGCACGGGCAGCGCGAAGCGTTCGTGGCGCAATCGCGACAGGAACCCCGCGACATCGGTCTCGACGTCGATCATCACCAGCGCGCGATGTTCGCGGCGGAGCCGGACGAGCGCGAGATCGGGCGTGTCGGCCATCGCGACATCGGCGCCCGCCTCGCGCGCCATCTCGGCGGCCAGCCGCAATTCGGTTCCCGGCGCGCCGATCAGCAACAGCCCCACGTTCAACAGCGGCTCCATCGCGCTCAACGGTCCTGCCGGACGATTTCGGTCAGCGTGATGCCGAGCGAATCGTCGATCAGCACGACCTCGCCGCGCGCGATCAGCCGGTCGTTGACGAAGATGTCGACCGGTTCGCCGACCTTGCGGTCGAGCTCGATCACCATCCCGACCTTCAGCCGCAGCAGCTCGCCGATCGGGATGCGCGACCGGCCGAGCACCGCCTGGACGCGCACGGGAACGTCGAACACCGCATGCAGCTCGGGTTCGTCGGCGCTCGCGCTCGCGCTTGGCGTGGCCGCGGCGGCAGGCGAACCCGGCAGCTGCATCGTCGGGGCGCCGTCGGGCAGGATGTCGTCGAACTCGTCGAGGAAGGCGACCGGATCACCGGGGGCGATCAGGGTCGGCGTATCGGTGGCGGGCGTATCGCTCATGCGCGGCTCCATCATGCGTTCATCCACTGGCGGATCACCGAGGCGGATTCGGGGGTGGACGTTGAAATCGTGTCGCCGACGCGTTGCAGGATCGACAGCTTGACCCGGCCATCGACCTGGTCGAGCGCGATCTCCTGATCGAGCGCGGCGACCGGCTCGCCGCCGGGGCCCTCGGCGTCGATCGGGGTGCCGTCGGGTCCGGTCAGCGCGGCGGGCTGCGGCGTCTGGCCGCGTAACAGGATATCGGCCTTGGCGAGATCGCCCGCGTCGCCCGCGCCCGGCTTCGACTTGAGCATGCGCAGCGCGACCAGCCCGACCGCGGCGATCAGCAGCAGCTTGACGAAATCGGCGATCCCGCCCGCGGGCAGCATCGCCAGCCAGCCCTCGTCCTTGTCCGCAAGCGCGGGGTCGCCCGCAAACGCCATGCTTTCGATCACCACGCTGTCGCCGCGCGCGCTGTCCGCGCCGACCGCGGTCTCGACCAGCCGGGTCAGCCGCTGGATCTGCGCGGCGGGCAGGCCCTTGGCGCCGCCGTCGATCATCACCGCGACGTTCAGCCGCTTGATCCGGCCCGGCGCGCGCAGCACCACGCTGTGCGTCTTGCTGTTCTCGTAGGTGATGTCCTCGGACGTCTCGTCATGCGCCTCCTGGCGACCGCCGCTCGCCCCCGCGGCGGGGGGAGCGCCCTGCGCCTCGGGCAGCTGCTGGCCGACGCTGGCGAGCGACGTGGCGGGATTGGTCTCGGCATTCTGGTCCTTGCCGTTGACCGTGACCTGGTGCGCGACGACCTGCTTGTCGGGATCGAACATGTCCGATTCCTCGCGCGTCTGGTCGCGGTCGATCTCTGCCGACACTTCCGCGCGGACCTTGCCGTCGCCGACGATCGGCTTGAGCAGCGCCTCGACCTCGTCGCGCAGCTTGCCCTCGACCTGCGCCTGGCGTTCGTCCGCCGCGCCCGATCCCATCACCCCCGCCTCGCCCGCCCGCGCCAGCAGCGCGCCGGTCTGGTCGACCACCGAGATCGCCTCGGGGGTCAGTTCGGCGACCGAGGACGCGACCAGATGGCGGATCGACTGGACCGCCTCGGCGGACAGCCGGCCGCGCGTCTTGACCGTGACCGCGGCGCTCGCCTTGCTCGTCGACGTCGCGAACATCGCGCGTTCGGGCATGACGATATGCACGCGCGCGCGCGTCACGCTCTGCAGCGTCTCGATCGAGCGGGCGAGCTCGCCCTCGATCGCGCGCGTCTCGTTCATCTTGGCGCGGCTCGCGGAGACGCCGAACGGCTCTTCCTGGTCGAGCACGTCATAGCCGATCTTGCCGCCGAGTTTCTCGCCCGCCATGCTCATGCGCAGCGCCGCCAGCCGGTCCTCGGGCGCGAGCACCGCGGTGCCGTCGGCGGACAGCGCGAAGGGCACGTTCTGCGCCTTCAGCTTGTCCGCCATCGCCTGCGCGGCGGCGGGATCGAGATCGGTGTAGAGGAACGCCATCCGGCTCTCGCCGCCGCGCAGCGCGACGAAGGCGAGCGCGGCCAGCAACGCGATTGCCACCCCGCCCATCATCATCAGGCGCTGGCGCCCCAATTGTGCCAGTCCGGCGCGAAGCTGCTCCAAGCGATCCCCCATGGTTCTCGCGTTCATTATAGGCGGCGCGGGGGGCGGACATTTTTGCCGGGCGGACAAATTTGCCTAGTGGCGCGCAGGCTCAGTCCGGTTGGGTCGGAGCAGCCGCAGTTTGCGCCTGCACGAACGCCGCGCGGACCGCGTCGGCGCGCTGCGCGGCGTCAAGGACGACGCCGCCCTGGTCCCAGTGGATATGGCTGTCGCCGATCGGCAGCGTCGGATCGGCGACGATGCTGATCGCCAGCCGGCGGCGGTCGTCCGCCTGGCGGACCGCGACCCGCCGCGTCATCTCGTCGACCAGCTCGGGGTGGACCGCGACCTCGATCTCCTGGCCGCGCACGACCTGGCGCAGCACGCGGCCGATCGCGTCGTCGATCGCCAGCGCGGGCGGCACGGAGGCCGCGAGCAGTTCGGCGGCGGTGGCCGCGATCGACGCCGCAGCCTGCGCCGCCTCGTCGGCAAGTCCCTCCAGCTGCGCGTCGATCTCCTCGATCGCGCCGTGCAGCGCGTCGGTCGCGGCGAGCAGCCCCGCCTCGCGGTCGGCCCGCGCCGCGGCAAGCCCTTGCGCAAAGCCCGCATCGTGCGCCTGCGCGGTGGCGGCGTCGCGCTCGGCGGCGGCCAGCGCGCATTCGGCCTCGAGCGTCGCGATGCGCAGGCGCAGCGTGACCGGATCGTCCGAATCGCTCGGCGTTTCGACTGCGGGAAACACCCGGTCGAACGCGAACGGGCGGATGTGGAAGGCGGCGTCCATCGGTCCTGCCTCAGACGATCATCGTGTCGTCGCTCTTGGGATCGACGAGCATGATCTCGCCGCGATCCGCCAGCGACTTGGCCAGCCGGACGAGCGCCGCCTGCGCCGCGTCGCAATCGCGCGCACGCACCGGGCCCATCGCCGCCATGTCCTCGCGCATCAGCTTGGCGGAGCGTTCGGTCATCGTGCTGAGGAACAGCGTGCGGATCGTCTCGGGCGCGCCCTTCAGCGCCAGCGCCATCTCGCGCTTGTCCGCCTGGCGGACGATCGTCCCGATCGCGGCGGGCAACAGGCTGCCGAGATCCTCGAAGGTGAACATCAGCGCGCGGATCCGTTCGGCGGAATCGGGCGCGGATTCGTCGAGCGCGGACAGCATCGCCTCCTCGGTCGAGCGGTCCATCGCGTTGAACACCTCCGCCATCGCCTCGTGCGGGTCGCGGCGCTGCGCGCGCGACAGGTTGTTCATGAATTCGTTGCGCAGCGTCTGTTCGACCTGCTGCAGCACCTCCTTCTGCACCGTCTCCATCCGCAGCATCCGCTGGACGACGTCGATCGCGACGTCCTTGGGCAGTTCGCCGAGCACGCGCGCGGCGTGATCCGATTTCAGCTTCGACAGGATCACCGCGACCGTCTGCGGATATTCGTTGCGCAGATAGGCGGCGAGCACCGCCTCGCTCACGTTCGACAGCTTGTCCCACATCGTCCGCCCGGCGGGACCGCGGATATCCTCCATGATCTCGCGCACCCGGTCGTTGGGCAGGATCCCCGCGAGCAGCCGCTCGGTGGTCTCGAACGATCCGTGCAGCCGGTTCATGCTGCCGACCTCGCCCGAAAACGTGACCAGCAGATGTTCGGCGACGGTCGCGGGCACGCGGCCGAGCTGTGCCATCGCGGACGACAGGTCCTTGATCTCCTCGACCGACAGATGCTCCCAGATCGGCGCGCCATGTTCCTTGCCGAGCACGAGCATCAGCGCGGCGGCGCGTTGCGACCCGGTATAGCGCTTCATCTCGATCGGCTCGGACGGGGCCACCATCATGTTCATCCTCGGGTCTGCTCCAGCCTGTGCATGCGACGGGCGATCGGCACCGCCGCCGCCATGGTCGTCCTATTATAGGAGGAACGACACCCGGAGCGGACGACACGCATGGCGGATCTATCGAGCGGACTGATCGGTCTGGGCCTGCTGACCGGGACCAGCATGGCCGACATGGCATCGTCGGCGGCGACGATCGAGACGCGCGCGCAGCGCCGGGCGCGGCTGCAATTCACCACGCCTGCGACCACCCCGCCGTGGAAGACCAGCGCGACGCCGCCCCCGGTGCGGACGCAGGTCGCGGCGATCGCCGCGCTCCGGTCGATCATCGACCGCGCCGCACCGGGCGGCAGCGGCCCGCTTCCCGCAGACGTCCAGACCAGCTTCACCAGCTACAAGGCACTCGACCGGCTGCGCATCCTCGCCGAGACCGCGGCCGGCACGACCACCGGCAGCCGCGACCGCGCCGCATTGCAGAAGACGTTCGACCGCGGGCTGGCCGATCTCCAGACCTATCTCGGCTCCGCCCCCTCCGATCTGGTCGACCTGTCGTTCGGCAGCATCGCGCGGCACGCACAGAGCGTCGCGGTCGCCGCGCCGGCATCGCTCAGCGCGACGACGATCGCGGGCAAGGGCATCGTCCCGGCACGCGACGCGGTCCTTCCCGGGGTTGCGGGGACCGAGACGCTGCGCATCGCGCTGTCGACGACGACGAGCGCGGACAGCATCCTGGTCGCGCTCGACGGGGCGACGACGCTCGACGGCATCGCCGACCGGATCAACGCCGCGATCGCCGCGGTCCCGCGCCGCGATGCCACAGGCGCGGTCGAGCTCGACGCACAGGGCGCGCCGGTGCCGCGCTGGGAGGTGCGGATCGCGCCCGCCAAGACCGGCGATCGCTGGGGGCTGTCGATCACCCGCGGCGGGTTCGAGACGGTCGCGATCGATCAGGTCGGGGCGGGCGACGCGCTGATGATCGCGCGCGGCGTCGCGACGCCGGTGACGGCCAGGCCGCCCGTCGCGCCCGCCACGGCCGCGCCCGCCCCGGCCACTCCCGCCCCGGTCGTGAGCGTGGCGATCGGCCGGATCGACGACCCCGCGGGCACGATGACGCGGCGCAGCTTCGCCACCATCGCCGCAGTCGACACGGCGGCGACCGAGCGGCTCAAATTCGCCGCCGACGCGGACAAGACGGGCAAGACGAAGGCGACCACGATCGCCGCCTCGGTCGCTACCGCGGCGATGGCGACCGACGCGCAGGGCTTCAGCTATATCGTCGGCACCAGTGCGGGCGATCTGGGGGCGAACCGCGCGGACGGCGCGGACGATCTGCTGCTGACCAAGGTCGACAGCGAGGGCGCGGTGGTCTGGACGCGGATGCTCGGCACCACGGGCAGCGCGCGCGGTGCGGCGGTGACGATCGGTCCCGATGGCGGCATCGTCGTCGCGGGTACGGTCGCGGGCGGCTTCGACGGCGGCACCAGCGACGGCGACATGCTGGTCGCGAAATATGATGCGCAGGGCGACGAACGCTTCGCGACGCTCGTCCGCGCGACCGGCCCGCAACAGGCGGCCGCGGTCGCGGTGGCGTCCGACGGCACGATCTATGTCGGCGGGCAAAACGGCGCGGCGGACGGGAATGCGGTGATCACCCGGCTCGACGCGACCGGCCGCGTCGGCGAACGGCGGGTGATCGACGATGCGGGTAGCGTGCGCGGCCTGGCGGTCGCCGCCGATGGCGCGCTGCTCGCGCTGACCGGCGAGGCGGGGCGCGCGGTGCTGCGGCGGATCGACGGTGCCGCGCTGTCGAGCGATCTCGCCCGGCTCGATCTCGGGCGTGGCGATGCGCGCGCGCTCGCGGTCGCGGCGGACGGCACGATCGCCGTCGTCGGCGCGGCGGACGCGGCGCTCGACGGCGTGCAGGTCAATGCCCGCACCGGCGGCCGCGACGCGTTCGTCGCGCGCGTCGATTCCGCACTGCAGATCGCGGCGATCACCTATCTCGGTACCAGCGCGGAGGATCAGGCGGACAGCGTCGCCTGGCTCGGCGGCGCGATCCATGTCGGCGGCCGGACCGCGGGCGTACTCGACACCGCCCGCACCGGCGACGTCGACGCGTTCGTCGCCAGGATCGATGCGGCGACGGGGGCGATCGCCGCGGTCCGCCAGTTCGGCACCGCGGGCACGCGCGCCGACGCGGTCCAGGTCAGCGCCGCGCCGGGCGGCAACAGCGTGCTCGGCGCGCTCGGGCTCCACCGCGGCACCCTGACCCCGACCGACTCGGTGACGCTGGAGGCACAGACCGCGCTGCGTGCGGGCGATTCGTTCGCGATCCGGGTCAATGGCGGGCCGCCGACCGCGATTCTCCTCACCGATACCGACACGCTGACGACGCTCGCCGACCGGGTCCGCCGGCTGGTCGGTCGTCGCGTCGGCAGCGTGACGACGCCGACCGCGAAGGAGGGCCGGTCGCTGCGGGTCGACCTGAAGCCCGGCAATGCGGTCGAGTTCGTCGCCGGGCCCGTCGGGCGCGATGCGCTGGCCAAGCTCGGCCTGCCCGCGCGTCGGATCACCGCACCCGCCGCGACCGATCCGGCCGCGCCGCGGATCCGGCCGGGCGGCAGCTTCGGGCTCGACCTGACCGCCACGCTGCGGATCGATACGCGCGCCGACGCCGCCGCGGCGCTCGCGCGGATCAAACAGGCGATCTCGTTCACCCAGTCCGCCTATCGCTCGCTCTACTGGGACGACACCAAGGCGCTGCTCGCGAACGACACGCCCAAAAGCGGCCGCAAGCCCGGCTCGACCGCGGTCGAGCAGAAGCAGACCGCCAATTACCAGGCCGCGCTCTCGCGGCTGTCCAGCCCTTCGACCAGCTACGGATTCTGATCATGCCCCAAGGCCCCTCGATCCTCGCCGGGATCACCCGCGAGATGAAGCATCTCGCCGAACGCCAGCGCGTGATCGCGCAGAACATCGCGAACAGCGAGACGGTCGGGTTCAAGGCGCGCGAGGTCACCGCCCCCGACTTCGCCGACCTGCTCGCCGCGCAGGGCGAGGGGGGGCGGCGCGCGTCGATCGCGCGGCCCCGCGTCGCGCTCACCAGCGGCATGACCGCGCTCGGCGCCCGCCCGCCGCGCACCGGCAGCACCATCGTCGTCGACGCCGATGTCAGCGAGATCAAGCCCGACGGCAACAGCGTCACGCTCGAGGATCAATTGCTCAAGCTGGGCAAGATCCAGGCGGATTTCGCGACGATGACCAATCTCTACCGCAAGCAGCAGGGGTTGCTGAAGGCGGCGCTGGGCCGCGGCGGCTGAGCCGACGCGCGCGCGGTCAGGGGAAGCAGGCGGCGACGATTCCGCAGACGTCCGCGGGCGGCAGGCTGTCGAGCGCCACGTCATAGGCGGGGTTGAGGCTGTAGCCCTGCAGTACGCCCGCCCGGTCGACCGCCACCGACAGCACGCGGTACGCTTCGACTCCGTCCGGCCCGTCGCCCGTGCCGTCGCGGACGAGCGCGAGGCCCCCCGCCTGCGCCGGCCGGTCGGGATCGGCGATGACGACCGATTGCCCGGGCAGCCCCCCGCCGAGCGTCGCGGCGCCGGTGCGCAGCGCAAACGCCCTGGGGCCGACATTTGCGGGCGTAGGGATCGTCGTGCCGGTCGGCGTCCGTGCGATCCGCCCGCCGCCGATCGGCGTACCATAGACCGCGAGCACGGGCGGGGGCACCTGGGGTGGCGCGGTCGCGGTGGCGTCGCGCAGGTCGCGGTCGAGCGCGGCAATCCGCTGCCGTGTCCGCGCGATCCGCTGCGCCTCACCCGGGATCGCCGCGAGGAATTGGTCGAGCCGCCCGCTTGCATGCTCGGCGACCAGATAGGCGCGCAACGCCGTCTCGTCCGCGACGCCGAACAGCGTGCAGAGCGCGGCGACGGTCGGGGCATTCCAGCGCGCCAGCCCCTTTTGTGCGTTTTCCAGCCGCGACAGGATGACCGGAGGAATGCCGTGGCGCGTATCGAGCAGCCCTGCGGTCAGCGCGGGGTCGGCCACACGGCGCGCCCGGACCGCGGCGGCGAGCAGCAGCGCACCGCGCGCCTCGTCCGCGTCGTCGAGCGCGGCGCCCTCGGCAAAGGGCGCGAACCACTGCGCCATGTCGAAACCGGGCGCGTCGACGTCGATGAGCAGCGACTCCGCATCGATGTCGAGCGCGGCGGCGATCCGGACCAGCTCGTCGGCACGCGGCCAGACCTCACCCCGCTCGATCTTCGACAGGCGGATATAGGATATTTCGGGTATCGTGGCGGCGAACGGCAGCAGCGCCAGCGCGCTGTGACGCACCCGCATCTCGCGCAGGCGATTGGGGAAGACGATATGGCGATAGCGGTCGACGATGACCGGGTGAGGGGACCCGTCACGCTGCGGCCGTGCGTCTCCGCCGAACGGAGGCGTACCGCGTCGACCGTCCTTGCTCATCCCGACCCTTCCTATGTGGAGCGTGCCGGATCCTGTAGAGCGATTGGCGCGGCGATCAATCCGTCGCGGGCGCCTGCAATGGCGTCAGTGATTGCCGGCACCCGCGCCGAGCCGGGCGCTCAGCAGCGCCCAGGGCCCGTGTGCGGCGAAGTCGAGGATCGGCGCGGCGCGCGGCGTTCCGCGAGGGGAATGCCCGTGCGCCGCCGCCGCGCCCCCCGCCAGGTCGAGCAGCCAGGCGCCGCCATCGTCGCCGCGGGGCGGCGGGGACGCGCTCAGCGCGACGCCGACGCCATCGGTGACGATACAGGCGCCGGTCAGATCGGGCGCGCATAGGCCGCCCGCGGTCAGCATGTCGAACAGCGCGTCGGCGGCGATGCAGACCGCGTCCATCGCCGGGCCGCAGATCGCGCTCTGCCACAGCTCACGGGTACGCGCCGCGCATTGCCGCAGCCGGTGGTCCCAGACCAGCACCGGCGCGCGCCCGCCCCAGCCGTCGCTCGGGATCGCGATGGCGAGCAGCGCGGCGTCGCTCAGCTGGAGCAGGCCGGCCGCGATCATGGCAATGTCATGGGCCGCCAGCGGATCGAGCCCCGCCGCACCGGTGACCGGTTCGACCCCGGCGCGGTGCGCCGGACTCGTCCGGGGGAGCGCGGCGATGTGCGGCGGGGCAAGCTTTCGAACCAGCATCACGGGCGTACCTTTAGCGAGGATAGCCTATTCTAGGACGAATCTCTGGTCCGCCATTATCGAAATGGTCATAAATTCATTCAGCCCGCATGGTCGGCGAGGCCGCTGGCGCCACCGGCGCGGCGCCAGCGCGAGGTGATCGCCCCGGCACCCATGCCGGCACAGGCCTCGTCGGCGAAGCTCGGCATCGCGCGGGCGAGATCGGCGATCGTCCCCGCGGCGCGCTTGGCGAGCTGGCGCGAGCGTTCGCGGACGATCGCGTCCTCGCTCTCCTCGCGCACGGTGCCGCCCAGCCGCCGCTCGATCGCGTCGCGGTGTTCGGCGATCTTCTCCTCGAGCGCGGCGAGCTCGGCGGGATCGATCGGATAGAGCGCGGAGCGTAGGCGAGGCTGGCCGGGCAGCGCGGCGCGCCGCGGCTCGGCGGCGCGGGCGCGACGCCGCAGCTGTTCCATCCCCGTGCTGCGCAGGTGATCGAGATATTGCGTGATCAGCACCGTGCGCGTCTTGTCGGCGAGATAGGCGGCGGCGGCCGACTCGGTGCGGTCGAGCGCCTCCTCGTCGACGAGCAGCGATTCCATCGCCACGTCCTCGCCATCGGTGTTGCGCGCGGGCGCGCTCAGCGACACGGTGACCGCGGACACCTTGCGCGCCGACGGCCGCTGGTCGGTCATCACGCGGAAGCGCAGGCCCTGCAGCTCGCCGCGCAGCTGCCAGTTCACGAAGGTGGTGAACTGCGCCTTGGCGGGGTCATAGGCCTGGATCGCGCGGTGCACGCCGATCGCGCAGCATTGCTCGGCATCGTCCCAATGCTGCGTCAGTCCATATTGGCGGATGAAGTGGCGGATGCGCGGTGCGATCAGCTTGAGGATGGTCGCGAAGGCCCGGTCGGCATGGACACGCTGGCGGTTGGTCTGCGGCGCGCCCTCGGCGGGCGTGTTCGCGATGACGAGGGCAACGGCGTCTTCCAGTGCGGCGGTAATCTTCGACATCAACAGTCCCCCAAGGAAAACCGGCGGCGATGAGAAGCGCGTCCGGTGATCGCATTTTGGGGCTGGGCGGTTTAATATCCTGTAACCATCCTATACGCAAAACTACCTATCCTATGGATTGCGGGGTCGGGCGTGCGAACCGTTCGGGGCGCACCTGCCGGTCGAGATAGACCAGCATCCAGTCGCGATGCGCGGCGGTCGCATCGCCGGTCTGCGCGATCCTGCGACCGCTCGCATGGCTGCCGATCTGCGCGTCGAGCAGCGTCTTGGCGCGGGTCTGGCACAGCCCTCCGTCGCGCATGAACCGGATCGCGTCGCCCAGTCCCAGATGATGGCCGAGATAGGCGAGCCGCGCGATGCCGCGGGTGTCGTCCGCACCGATCCCGGCCCGTTCGAGCCCGTCGAGATTGCGCCGGGCATAATCGGCGACGCCGTTGATCGCCGCCGTCGCGTCATAGCGCAGCGCGAGCAGCGCGCCGCGCGCCTCCGCCTGGACCCGACCGCCACGCAGCCAGCCGCGCGCCTGCGCCTCGCCGTGCAGCCAGGTCCCGGGAGTCTCGGCCATGCCCTGCCAGGTCCGGGTCAGGAACTGGCCGAGCCCCGCCGCGCTCGATCGCGGGTTGCGCGAATAGAGTTTCCAGCCGCCGTCGCTGGTCTTGGCGGCCTCCGCATCGACGATCGCGGCCAGCGCGGCGGGCGGGATCCCGGTCCGCGCCGCCGCGGCATCGATGCAGTCGCCATAGCGCGCATTCGCCCCGAAGCTGCACGGTGCCCGGGTGTCGGAGGATACCGAGCGGGGGGCAGGGTCGCTCCGCCAGGGATGCGGCGTGCGCGGCGCGACCGCGGGCGACGGCGATACGGCGGCTGGGCGGGGCCGGGCGGCGGCGGCGGCGGTGCCGCGCGCCGCATGTTCGCGGGCGAGCAGCGTCAGCAGCGCGTCCAGCTCGCTGTCCTGATCGCGCGACTCGGCGGACGAATGGCGGTCCGGCGCGAACGCCGCCGCGTCGGTCCGCGGCGACGACGCGTCCGCGCCCAGCGCCGCCTGCCATAGCCGCTGCGACAGCTCGGCCTGTGCCGCGCCGTACAGGATCGACGCGCGGCGGGACGGGGGCAGCGCCTCCAGCGCCGAGGCGGGGATCATCGCGCGGCGGCGGCGATCGCCGCGTGGCGACGGCGCTGCGTGCCGGCCGCGTGCCGCGCGCCGGTCCGGTCGTCGAGCACCGCCTGCTCGGCCGCATCGCGCGCACGCGCGGCGTCGGCATGGAACGTCGCGACCGCGCCGTCGAGCGCCATCTGCGCGCTATAATGCTCGACCGCCTTGCGCCGCAGCGCCTCGAGCTGGACATGCGCGGCGGCACGCGCCGCCGCCAGGCTCAGCTGCTGGTCGCGCGCGCGCGCGAAAAACGGCTCGGTGCCCAGCCGGTGGTCGTGCGCGACGATCGCGCTCTCGCGCATCACAGCGCATTCGATCGCGATCCGCGCCTGCTCGATCCGCTCGAGCTCGGCGACGATCGCACCGATCGCGGTACGCACCGCATCGAGCCGGCGCTCGGCGATCCGCAGCGCGGTGTCATAGGGGGTCATGCGGCATCCTCCATCGCATCCTGTGTGGCGTCCGCGGCGAGCAGGGCGGCGAGCCTCGCGAAACCGTCCTCGGCGCCGCCGCGATCGCGCTTGCCCTGCGTCAGCAGCGTCTCGATTCCCGGTGCGATCCGGATCGCCGCATCGACCTCCGCGCTGCTGCCCGCGGCATAGGCGCCGAGCCGGACCATCTCCTCCATGTCGCCATAGGTCGACAGGATCCGGCGCGCGGCGAGCCGGACCGTCTCCTGCGCCGGCGCATGGCAATGCGGCAGCGTGCGCGACACCGACTTCAGGATGTCGATCGCCGGATAGCGGCCGCGCTCGGCGATCCTGCGGGTGATGACGACATGCCCGTCGAGGATCCCGCGGACCGCGTCGGCGACCGGTTCGTTGTGATCGTCGCCATCGACCAGCACCGTGAACAGCCCGGTGATCGACCCCTGGCCCTCTATCCCCGGCCCCGCGCGTTCGAGCAGCCGGGGCAGCTCGGCGAAGACCGACGGGGTATAGCCCTTGGTCGCGGGCGGCTCGCCGCTCGCCAGCCCGATCTCGCGCTGCGCCATCGCGAACCGCGTGACCGAATCCATCAGGCACAGCACGCGCAGACCCTGGTCGCGGAAATGCTCGGCGATCGCCAGCGTCGTCCACGCCGCCTGGCGGCGCATCAGCGCGGGCTCGTCCGATGTCGCGACGACGACGACGCTGCGCGCCCGGCCGTCCGGCCCCAGATCGTCCTCGACGAATTCCTGCACCTCGCGGCCGCGCTCGCCGATCAGCCCGATCACCGCGACGTCGCAGTCGGTCCAGCGCGCGAGCATCGACAGCAGCACCGACTTGCCCACCCCCGATCCCGCGAACAGCCCGAGCCGTTGCCCCTGGCAAAGCGGGACGAACAGGTCGAGCGCGTGGACGCCGGTTTCCAGCTTGGCACCGACCCGCGCGCGGTGCGCGGCGGCGGGGGGCGCGGCGCGGATCGGCCGTCGCTGCAGTCCGTCGGGCAGCGCGCCGCGCCCGTCGATCGGCCGGCCGAGCCCGTCGACCATCCGCCCGAGCCAGGCGTGATCGGGGCTGAGCG
>Ga0308164_10003256_pt1 | contig 14950 bp, 15 predicted proteins | sample PhyTR2_FD_201031 | JGI IMG/M metagenome (GOLD analysis project Ga0308164, IMG submission 201031) | Phyllosphere microbial communities from UC Gill Tract Community Farm, Albany, California, United States - DLSLT.R2 | ecosystem: Host-associated > Plants > Phyllosphere > Unclassified | place: USA... | reverse complement strand
CGGACATCCCGAGCGAGATCACGATTTCGCTCGCCGGTCTGGAGATCGGTGATTCGATCCACATCAGCGACGTGAAGCTGCCCAAGGGCGCGACGCCCGCGATCGACGACCGCGACTTCGCGATCGCCACGATCGTGCCGCCGACCGTGCCGACCGTCGAGGACGAAGAGCTCGAGGCTGAAGTCGCCGAAGCTCAGGCTGCCGAGGCTGCTTCGGACGAAGAGCCGGTCGTTGAGCCTAACGACGATGACAATGACGACGACAAGATCACGCCGCAGAAGAAGGACTGAGGGTTCAGCCCTTCGTCTTAGGATGATCTGGCGGGCGGGAAAGCTAGGGCTTTCCCGCCCGTTTCGTTTTGTAGCTGTTCGCACCACCCAAAACCGCCATCCCCTCGCCCTCCCCGTCATCCCCGCGCAAGCGGGGATCCAGACCCTCGGACCTTTCTGAGGAATCGAGAGGTTCGCCAATATGGGTTCCCGTCTCCGCGGGAATGACGGTAGGGGCACGGGCAACGACCGTTTCTTGGAGAATCACACGTGCAGATCTGGGCGGGACTCGGCAATCCGGGGGCGCAATATGCGATGCACCGGCACAATGTCGGGTTCATGGTCGCCGACGCGATCGCCGAGGTGCACGGCTTCGGCGCGGTGAAGAAGCAGTTCCAGGGCTGGACGCAGGAGGGGCGGATCGGCTCGACCAAGATCCTACTGCTCAAGCCTGCGACCTTCATGAACGAGAGCGGCCGCGCGATCGGCGAGGCGCTGCGGTTCTACAAGCTTGGCGTCGAGGCGCTGACGGTGTTCCACGACGAACTCGATATCGCGCCGTTCCGCGTGAAGGTGAAGACCGGCGGCGGGACCGCGGGACATAATGGCCTGCGCTCGACCGACCAGCATCTGGGACCGGAGTTTCGCCGCGTGCGGCTGGGGATCGGGCATCCGGGGCACAAGGATCGCGTGACCGGTTATGTGCTCGGCAATTATGCGAAGGCCGAGATCGAGCCGTTGTCCGACATGCTCGGCGCGGTCGCGGCGGAGGCGAAGTGGCTGGCGGAAGGCGACGACGTCCGCTTCATGAACGATGTCGCGTTGAGGATGCAGCCATGACCACCCGCTCTTTGTTTGCCACGCGGTTCTACGAGGCCGATCTCGGCGACGACGATCTGGTCGAGGAACTGGAGGACGCCGCGCTCGAACTGGCGAAGGCCGATCGCGCCGGGGTCGCGTGGTCGAAGGCGCACGGGTATCGCGGGTATACGTCGTATGCGTCGCTGAACGACCTGCCGTTGCGCGATCCGCGGTTCGGGGATCTGGTGCGGCTGCTGAACAAGCATGTCGCGCAGTTCGCGAAGGATTGTGCGTTCGATCTTGGCGGGCGGAAGTTGAAGCTCGACAGTCTTTGGGTGAACGTCCTGAAGCCCGGTGGCGCGCATTCGGGGCATATCCATCCGCATAGCGTCGTGTCGGGGACGATATACGTGGCGATTCCCGAAGGGGCCGGGGCGTTGAAGCTGGAGGATCCTCGGTTGCCTATGATGATGGCGGCGCCGACGCGGCTGGAGGATGCGGCGGAGGATCTGCGGACGTTCGTTTATGCCGAACCTAAGCCGGGGAGCGTGTTTCTATGGGAGAGCTGGTTGCGGCATGAGGTCGTGCCGAATGCTGCCAAGGGCGAGCGGATTAGTATCAGTTTCAATTATCGGTGGTGATTGGGGCGGACGGGCGCCGTGCTTGAAATGGCACCACCCCGGCGAAGGCCGGGGCCCAGTTGGGAAACGTCGCTAACGAAGGACTGCCCTTCATCACAATGGCCTTCCCACCTGGGCCCCGGGCTTCGCCGGGGTGGTGTTCTGCGCCTTCTTACCCCCTCCCCTTCAGGGGAGGGTTGGGGTGGGGCTTGGCCGCACATGCTTGCGCTCGTGGCACTGCCCCACCCCGACCCTCCCCTGAAGGGGAGGGAGTTTGGGCCGGCGCCATACAACGCGCGCCGCCCCCGCCCGATCAGGCGGTCTTCATCGACGCCATGTCGATGACGAAGCGGTACTTTACGTCGCTCTTCACCATGCGCTGATACGAGGGTTCGATCTCGTCCATGCGGATCATCTCGATGTCCGACACCAGGCCGTGCTCGTTGCAGAAATCGAGCATCTCCTGCGTCTCGGCGATGCCGCCGATCAGCGAGCCGGCGATCGCGCGGCGCTTGAAGATCAGGTTGCCGACCGAGGGCGACGGATGCGCGTGCTCGGGGACGCCGACCAAAGTCATCGTACCGTCGCGCTTGAGCAACGCGGTGAACGTGTCGAGGTTGTGGCTGGCCGCGACGGTGTTGAGGATGAAGTCGAAGCTGTTGGCGTGTTCGGCCATCGCGGCTTCGTCCTTCGACACGATCAGGTCCTTCGCGCCGAGACGCTTGGCATCGTCGCGCTTGTTGGGCGAGGTCGAGAAGACATAGACCTCGGCACCCATCGCGTTGGCGATCTTGACGCCCATGTGGCCGAGACCGCCGAGACCGACGATGCCGACCTTCTGGCCGGGGCCGACCTTCCAGTGCTTGAGCGGCGAATAGGTGGTGATGCCGGCGCAGAGCAGCGGCGCGACCGCGGCGAGGTCGGCTTCGGGATGCGAGACCTTCAGGACGAAGCCTTCGTCGACGACGATCTTGTCCGAATAGCCGCCGAAGGTGTGCCCGCCGAGCACGGGATCTGGGCCGTTATAGGTGCCGACGAACCCGGTCGTCTCGCAATATTGCTCCTCGCCGTCCTTGCACGACGGGCACTCGCCGCAGCTGTCGACCATGCAGCCGACGCCGACGACGTCGCCGACCTTGAACTTGGTGACGTCGCTGCCGACGGCGGTGACGTGGCCGACGATCTCGTGGCCGGGGACGCAGGGGTAAAGCGTGCCTTCCCACTCGCCCTTGGCGGTGTGGAGGTCGGAATGGCAGACGCCGCAGAACGCGATGTCGATCGCGACGTCGGTCTTGCCGGGCTCGCGGCGCTCGAAGCTGAAGGGGGCGAGCGGGGTTTCGGGAGATTGCGCGGCGTAGCCGTGGGCGGTCGTGGTCATGGAATTCCTGGGAATTTCTGGGGGAGGGGCTCATGATAACCAGCGAGCGGCGATATCTCTACCGAGCGGTATGATAATTTTGCTGCATTGCGGCAATCGAGTGGTTCGATCAGACCCGCTCCTGCCGATCCTCCCCCGTCAGGGGGAGGTGGCGCGAAGCGACGGAGGGGAGGAACACGCAACAGCGGTTGCGCCGGCCTCCCCCTCCGTCAGGCAAGTGCCTACCACCTCCCCCTGGCGGGGGAGGATTAGGAAGAGGTGTCCTTGCTGGCCTTCCGGACCGCCCTGCCCTAAAGCGCCACCACATTCTTATACCAAGGGCATATCATGGGTTTTCGCTGCGGCATCGTGGGGCTGCCGAACGTCGGCAAGTCCACTCTCTTCAACGCGCTGACCGAGACGGCCGCGGCGCAGGCGGCGAACTATCCGTTCTGCACGATCGAGCCGAACGTCGGTAACGTCGGCGTGCCCGACAAGCGGCTCGACGCACTGGCGAAGATCGCTGGATCGCAGAAGATCATCGAGACTCAGCTCGGCTTCGTCGACATCGCCGGGCTGGTGCGCGGCGCGTCGAAGGGCGAAGGGCTCGGCAACCAGTTCCTCGGCAACATCCGCGAGGTCGACGCGATCGTCCACGTGCTGCGCTGCTTCGAGGACGGCGACGTGACGCATGTCGATAACAAGGTCGATCCGATCGCCGACGCCGAGACGGTCGATACCGAGCTGATGCTGAGCGACCTCGAAAGCCTCGAGAAGCGCGTCCCCAACCTCGCCAAGAAGGGCATGCAGGGCGACAAGGAAGCCAAGATCGGCGCCGCCGTGCTCGGCCAGGCGCTGGAGCTGCTCCGCGAAGGCAAGCCCGCGCGGCTGACCGTGCCGAAGGACGAGGACGAGGCGCGCGTGTTCGCGCAGGCGCAGTTGCTGACCGCGAAGCCCGTGCTCTACGTGTGCAACGTCGACGAAGGCGATGCGGCGAACGGCAATGCGCTGTCGGCGCGGGTGTTCGAGAAGGCGAAGGCCGAGGGCGCCGAGGCGGTCGTGGTGTCGGCGGCGATCGAGGCGGAAATCGCGACGATGCCGGCGGAGGATCGCGGCGAGTTCCTCGGCGAGCTCGGGCTGGAGGAGACCGGCCTCGCCCGCGTCATTACCGCCGGGTACAAGCTGCTCCACCTGCTGACGTTCTTCACGGTCGGGCCGAAGGAAGCGCGTGCCTGGACCGTCCACGAGGGCGCGACCGCACCGCAGGCGGCGGGCGAAATCCACGGCGATTTCGAAAAGGGCTTCATCCGCGCCGAGACGATCGCGTTCGACGACTTCATCGCGCTGGGTGGGGAATCGAAGGCGCGCGAGGCGGGCAAGCTGCGTGCGGAAGGCAAGGCGTACGTCGTGCACGACGGCGACGTGATGCACTTCCTGCATAGCTGAGGGTTTGGCGGCGGCGGCGGGTTAGCGATAGTTTTCGCAGGCTATCCCGTCGCCATCGCCGTCCATGCCTTCGCGGTAGCCCGGCTGGCCGCGGTAGAGCGGTGCGGCGCCTGCCGCGCGTACTTCGCGGCATCCGCTGTAGAATACCGAGCTTTCCTTGCCGGAGTTAGTTGCAGGCGGGGCTGGTCGCGATGCTCCGTATGCTGGTCGAACGACGTTGTATGGCTCGGCATCGGCGGCTCGACGGGGAGGCGCGACCACATGCCGCCGCAACGCCGGCGACGCGGCCACCACTGCTTCGGGAGCCGTCGTGGTATCGACGACAGCCGAAACTGCGACCGGCCTCGACTCTGTGGCTTTCCAAACACCCGCGAACATCGATGTCGAGGCGATCGCCGTGACCGCGATAAAGGAACGCTCCAAGACGCCACTATACGGGCGCAGTGGTTGACGAATATTTATCGGCAACTTTTGGTTATCGGCCGGGCCGGTAGCACCCGACGTCCTCTGTGGAGAGGGAACCAGGCATTCCAACGCAGAAATCAGACGATATCAACTGCACCTTCGGCCCAGATTGCCAAGCCAGCCGCTATCACTCCACAGATAAGACCTGCCCGCAATAACTGCCGGTCCACTAACCGAACGATCAATTCGATTGCGCAACCAATCGCGGAAAAAATGGCGGCAGCGGCAATAAAGTCGCTACCCGTCCACCGTACGTCTTCGGTGAACTGCATTGCCACTGCCGGAAGGAGGAGCAATGCGCCCAGGAACGCCCACAAGGCCGGACGCCAACGTCCGAGGCTCGCAGTTCGATGATCGGCCGAAGCAGTCATAAAATCCTCCGTTCCGGCCATATTCTCATGCATATGTCATGTCAGCAAGCGGGCGTAGGCAGGATGGCCGTTTCAGAGATGAAAGCGATCGTACGATCGGGCTGGCGTCGGCGGCGACTGTTAGAGGATGTGGTCGGTGATGACGCCTACCCTTACGAGAAAGCCAACGCGGCTCCTACGCACAGGATCGCTCCATGCATGCTGATAGCGCGCGTTCGGCTGCGATGGTCCGTCTTGTAGCTCATATCTGAGTACCTCGTAACATCAGTCGGCTGCGAAGGTGGGCGATCGTACAGTCTGCAATTCAGTGTCAGCCGTTGGCCTTGGTATGATCAGGCAATGCCAGAGGCCGTCTTGCGGCTTTGCGACCTGCCGCGACGACTATGACTGCGCTGGACAGGAGGATGCTGGACACTAGCGCGCCGACTGACAGCAGACCGACGGTGGTGACCGAGGCGTCGAAGGTCGTGCGCTTGCCGATTTTGATCGAGACTTTGGCGGCGGGGGCTTGGCGGGTTTCGTTTTGTGCGGGCTGCGTTGGGGTCTTCATGGTACGAGGCTGAACCTTTCGCGGCTTTCGGGCAAGTCGGCGATTTGGCGCGGCTGTGGCTTAGCTGCGTTCGACGAAAGACTGCGCGGTTGTCGCGGGTCGTGCGGGAGCCTAGACCGGCGGCATGCTCGCGCGCTTGATCCTGGCTTTGCTCCTTGCTGCGTTTGCGTTTCCTGCGGTGGCGCCGGCGGCGTGCCATGATGTGTCTGCTTCGCGGGGGAGTGCCGTCGTCATGGATATGGCGGCGGTGAGCGCGACGCACGAGGCGATGTCGGGTCATCGGCCGGATCACGAAGCGCCCGACCGCACGGCCACTTCGCTGCATGGGTGCATCGGGTGCGTGCCGCCTTCGAACTGGAACAGCGCTCGGGTGCTCGGCGTGGCGTTGCGGGAGCCGGCGATGGTGACCGAGCGGGCGGCGGTGCTGGATCTTGGGGCGGGCATCGCGCCGGCTTTGCGACCTCCGCGAGAGGCTTGATCGTCGGGTGCTGAGGCACCGTGATTTTCAGGCTTTTCCAAGGATATAACGATGACTCGATCGAGGTTGCTCGCGGCTGGGGCCGTGAGGGCGATGCTGCTTGCGGGCGGCGCCGTGGCGGCGGTGCTGCCAGTTGGTGCGGTGGCGCAACATGCCATGTCCATGCCGGGCATGACGATGCAGGATGCGGCTCCCAGGAAGACGGTGAAGAAGGCCAAGCCGCGGCCGGTGGTTAAGCGTTCGGGTGTGCGTTCGGCTGCTCCGTCGGCTCACACGTTGCAGCCGGGGAGTGCTGTCGATCATTCGACGATGGACCATTCGGCGATGGGCCACCCTGCTCCGGTCGCTCCTCCGACTTCGGCCACACCGTCTGCGATGCCCGAGGCTATGCCCGGCATGGATCATGCGCAGATGGATCACTCGGCGATGCCCGGGATGGCGATGGATCATGGCGCGATGGGCCATGCGATGATCGCCGACCCCGCCTATCGCGCGGCATCCGATGCGGCGCTGGAGAAAATGCCGGCGGGCTCGGCGATGGCGGGAATGGCGATGGGGACGTCGGCCGGGTTCTATAGCCAGGGTAGCGGGACGTCGCGGCTGCCGGCGGCCGAGGGGCCGATGCGCGGGTATATGGTCCAGGCGGGCGAGTGGATGCTGATGGCGCATGGCTATGCGTGGGGCGTCGCGACCGACCAGGGGGGACCACGCGGGAAGAGCGAGGCGTTCGTGCAGTCGATGGCGATGCTGATGGCGGATCGCGACCTGGGCGACCGGTTCCATATCCAGCTGCGGACGATGAACAGCCTTGAGCCGCTGATGGGCGCGCGCGGTTACACTAATCTGTTCGCAACGGGAGAGCTGGCGAACGAACGACCGCTGGTCGATCGGCAGCATCCGCACGACCTGTTCATGGAGCTTGCCGCGAAGGTCGATTACCGGCTGGGAAACGGCGCGAGCGTGTTCCTGTATGGCGGGCCGGTCGGCGAGCCGGCGCTGGGGCCGAGCGCGTTCATGCACCGCGGGTCGGCGCGGTATCAGCCGATGTCGCCGATCACGCATCACTGGTTCGACTCGACTCACATCACCTACGGCGTGGTGACGGCGGGGTATGCGACGCCGGCGTTCCAGCTGGAGGCGTCGGCGTTCAAGGGGCGCGAGCCGGACGAGCATCGCTGGAATATCGAGACGCCGCGGCTCGATTCGTGGAGCGTGCGGGGGACGTGGACGCCGTCGCCGTTCTGGGCGGTGCAGGTGAGCCATGGGCGGCTGAAGGAGCCCGAGGCGCAGCATCCGGGCGAGGACGAGAACCGCTCGACCGCGAGCGTGCAATATGCGCGGGGCGGGCTGGCGACGACGTTTGCGTATAGTCTCAAGGACCGGGTGCCGGGGGAGAAGCTTAGCGCGTTCCTGGCGGAGGCTACGTACGAGCTTTCGGCCCGGCATACGGTGTTCGGGCGAGTCGAGAACGTGGCGAACGACGAGCTTTTTCCAGATGAGGGCGATCCTCTGCACGACCGGAAGTTCCGGGTGACGAAGGCGGAGGTCGGGTATGCGTACCGGGTGCCGATCCTCGGACCGCTTGGGTTGGCGTTGGGCGGGACCGTCGCGGCGTATGCCAAGCCGGCGGCGCTGGAGGCGGCGTATGGGAAGACGCCGGTGAGCTGGACGTTGTTCAGCAAGCTGGCTGTGGGGCTGTAGGCCGACGACCCATGCTGGGTCCAGCAAACGGCCACCCCCCTTTACCTCCCCGGCATCTTCTTTACCTCCCCGGCGGAGGCCGGGGTCCAGTTGGGTAGGTGGGAGTAACAAAGCGCAACGCCGATCAGCAACGTTCCCCAACTGCGCCCCGGCCTGCGCCGGGGTGGTGCTGTTCGTTGTGCGACCGGTACCCTGCGCAAACGGTCGCTTTCTCTCATCGTTCGTGCCGAGTAAGGACCGCGCGAAGTCGGCACCTGCTCGGGACGAACGGTTATGATGAAGACGACTGCGCTGGCTCTGTTCGGTCTGGCACTGACGGGATGCGCGTATCCCTACACGCCCCCTGCCCTCGCGCCGATCACTGCTCCTGCTCCGACCACCACGGCGGCGGCTGCGATGCCGGGCGAGGTCCGGGCGCCGGTTACGATTCTCGTGTCGATCGATGGCTTCCGGCCGGATTATCTCGACCGGGGGGTGACACCTAACCTCAACCGGCTGCGCGCTGGCGGCGTGTTCGCGAGCATGCGGCCGTCGTTTCCGAGCATCACCTTTCCCAATCACTGGACGCTCGTGACCGGCCTGCGACCCGACCGCAGCGGGATCGTCGGCAACAAGATGGAGGATCCGGCGCGGCCGGGCGAGACGTTCACGATGGCGACCGACGATCCGTTCTGGTGGAGCGAGAGCTCGCCGATCTGGGTCGATGCGGAGAAGGCCGGGATCCGGACCGCGACGATGTTCTGGCCGGGCGCGAATGTCGCCGTCGGGGGCAAGGTGAAGCCGGACAGCCACGGCGCGATCGACGGCGGCACGCGACCGGAGGACTGGCAGCAGTTCAACCAGCAGGTTTCGGGGACGCAGCGGGTCAACGCGGTGCTCGACTGGATGCGGCGGCCTGCCGCGATCCGGCCCAGGCTGGTGACGTTGTATTTCGATACGGTCGACAGTGCGGGGCATGCGGGTGGGCCGGACAGCGCTGGGGTGACGCAGGCGGTGGCGGATGTCGATGCGAACATTGGCGCGCTGGTCGATGGGCTGGCCGCGCTGGGGCAGCGGGCGAACTTGGTGATCGTCGCGGATCACGGCATGGCGGCGACGAGCAGCACGCGGGTGGTGGCGCTCGACGCGATTGCGGACAAGGCGGACTACCGCACGGTCGAGACGGGGCCGTACGCAACTCTGTTCGCGGTGCCGGGGCATGAGGCCGCGCTGGAGGCGCGATTGCTGACCCGCCACGATCACCTGCAATGCTGGCGCAAGGGGGAAATCCCGGCGCGGTTCCATTATGGGCGCAATCCGCGCGTGCCGAGCTATCTGTGCCTCGCCGATGTCGGCTGGCGGGTCGATCCGAGCGCGCCGACGAAGGCTTCGGTCGGTGGGATGCACGGCTATGACAACATGGCGCCGGAGATGCGCGCGCTGTTCATCGCCAACGGGCCGGCGTTCGCTCGCGGCAAGACGATTGCGAGCTTCGACAACGTTGCGATCGAGCCTTTGCTGCGCGACCTGATCGGGTTGCCGGCCGAAGCGGGGCTGGACGGCACCGACGCACCCTTCCAGAAGGTACTGCAACGATAAGAGGAGAGGTTGTGCAGTATTTCGAGGATATCGAGGTCGGTCGGACCGCGTCGTTCGGTTCCTACGCGGTCACGCGCGAGGAGGTGATGGACTTCGCCGCGAAATACGATCCGCAGCCGTTTCATCTGTCCGACGAGGCGGCCGCGCAGACGCACTTCGGGCGGTTGTCGGCGAGCGGCTGGCACACGTGCGCGATGGTGATGTCGATGGTGGTCGCGAACCTGAAGGAAAACCAGCAGGCTGGGCTCGGGTCGCCGGGGATCGACGAACTGAAGTGGGTGAAGCCGGTGTATCCGGAAGATACTCTGCGTTGCGAGACCGAGATCCTGGAGAAGCGCGTGTCGGCGAGCCGGCCGGAGATGGGGATCTTCAAGAGCCGGATGCGGGTGTTCAACCAGGACGACGTTATGGTGATGACGTTCGTGTCTAATGGGCTGGTTGCGACGCGCCCGTCGGATGCCAACGACGGCTGATTACCGAGCTGTTGCCCGGATGGGCGGCTGACGGAATTGACGATGCAGTAATTATTTACGCGAAAGCGCTAAGCCGTCCTGAGCTTCGCCGAACGAGCGCGAAGATAGTGTTTGTTCGCGCAGAGGCGCGGAGGCGCAGAGAGATATTAGATGGCAGAGCGTTGGGTAAGCTTCGCTGCCACCGCGAAGGCTCGCCCACTCGTACTAAGTTACTCTCTGCGCCTCTGCGCCTCTGCGCGAACAAACCTTCTGTTCGCGCCTTCGCGTGAACCAAATCTGCTCTAGTTACTGCGCCGGACGACCGCCGCCGCGGTTGCCTCCGCCCTGACGTCCGCCGCCTGGCCGTCCACCGCCGAAGCGCTGGCCGCCGCCGCCGCGATTGCCTCGGAATGCGCCGTCGCCGCGATTGCCGCGGAAGCCGCCTTGGACTTGGGGCTGCTGGGGGTTTGTGACCTGGCCGGGCTGAGCAGGCTGGCCGGGCTGACCGAACTGGCCGCGATCGGGACCACGGCCGCGATCCCAGCCTTGGCCGGGACCTCGCCCAGGACGGCCGTTGCCGAACTGGCCCTGACCGGGTGTGCCGGGATTGCCCTGATAGCCCGGACGGTTGCCGCGCCAGCCGCCGTCTCGGCCGCCATTTCCGCGGTTGCCGAATCCGCCCCAGTTGCCGCGACCGCCGTCGTTGTGGTTGCCGCGATATTGCTGGCGGCCCTGCCAGTAACGCTGCTGGTCGCCGTTCCAGCGGTGTGGGCGGCGGTAGCGATCGTAGACGTACACGCCCGAGCCGGGATAATAATAATCACCGCTCCAGCCGTAATAGGAGTTCAGGCCGCCGTAACCAGCGAAGCCATCATAGCCGCCGCCATAGCCTGCGCCATAATAGCCGTCGCCGTAGCCACCACCGTAATAGGGGTCGCTGGCATAGCCGACGCCTGCGCCGCCATAGCCGTAACCATCAGTGCAGCCTGCGACGCCTAGTCCGAGACCCAAGGCTAGGCCGATAATGCCGAAGCGCTTCATAAACATGGAGGTTCTCCCGTACGTGGAGAGCGGACACAACGCGCCGCTATTCATCGCATAACGGAGTCGGTGTATCGCAAGTTCCATGAATGGGGTCTGACGGGGTTTCGTCTGGTGGTGAGCGCCTGTGCGCACGGGGCGCCCTTCCCTTGCTGTTCCCTCGCGAACGCGGGGGTCCAGGGTAGCGGTATGCTACGGTATTTAGCTGGGCCCCCGCGTCCGCGGGGGAACGAGGCCGCGGGCTTTCGCGGCAACCGCGCGGTCAGTGGCCGGGGAAGTGAATTAGCGCGGTTGCTTCGATGCCGTCTGTGCGCAGTGCTTCCGCGCCGCCCAGGTCGGGAAGGTCGACCAGGAACTGGGCTTGCGTGACGACCGCACCAGCCTTGTAGAGGAGGCGGACGGCGGCGCGGGCGGTGCCGCCGGTGGCGATCAGGTCGTCGACCAGCAGGACGCGTGCGCCGGGGGCGAAGGCGTCGGCGTGGATCGCGATGCGGTCCGTGCCGTATTCGAGCGCGTAGTCTTCGGCGATGGTGGCGCCGGGGAGCTTGCCGTCCTTGCGGATCAGCAGGACGCCGGCCTTGAGTGGGGCGGAGAGCGCGGCGGCGAAGAGGAAACCGCGGGCTTCGATGCCGGCGACCAGATCGACCGGGCCGGAGACCGCCGCGACCATCCGCTCGATCGCCGTCGCCCAGCCGTTCGGGTCGAGCAGCAGCGTGGTGATGTCGCGGAACTGGATGCCGGGCTTGGGGAAGTCCGGGATCGTGCGGATCAGCGCCTTCAGGTCGGCGTTGCGCTCGTTGGTATCGGACATGGACGTTCCCTCTTTCGCGCGGAGCGGCGGCCGTATTGCGGTGCTGCGCTACGGCCAAAACGAAAGCGGCGGATCAGGCTGTTTGCCCGTCCGCCGCTCCCTCTACCCGTGCGCCCTTACCGTGGGAGCCCGGCCATCATCAATGCTTAACGTCGCGCCAGACGTTCTGGTACGCGCCCCACGCGAGGCCGCAGAAGATCAGGATGAAGATGATCGACGCGAACCCGGCCGCATGGCGTGCCTCGAGGTTCGGCTCGGCGGTCCAGGTCAGGAACGCGGCGACGTCGGTCGACATCTGCTCCTTGGTCGCCTTCGTCCCGTCCGCATAGCCAACCTGACCATCCGACGTCAGCGGTGGCGGCATCGCGATGTTCAGGTTCGCGAAATACGGGTTGTAGTGCAGACCCTCGGGCGTCTTGATGTCCGGGAATTCCTTCAACATCTTCGCCGACTGCGACTGGTAGCCGGTCAGCAGCGAGTGGATGTACGCCCCGCCATCGTGGCGTGCCTTGGTCATCAGCGACAGGTCGGGCGGCAACGCGTTGTTGTTGGCGGCACGCGCGGCGACGTCGTTGGCGAACGGCAGCGGGAAGTGATCCGATGGGATGTTCTTCCGCGTGGCCGCTTCGCCCGTCTCCGGGTTGATCGACGGCTGCTCGATCACCCACTGGTTGGCGATCGCCTTAACCTCGGGCTCCGAATAGCCGATCTTCTGCAGGTCGCGGAACGCCACCAGGCGCAGCGAGTGGCAGGCCGCGCAGACTTCCTTGTAGACCTGGAAGCCACGCTGGAGCTGGCGACGGTCGAAATGACCAAATACGCCGTTCGAGGCGAGGTCCAGCTCCTTCGGGTGGAGATGATACTCGCTCTCGGCGGTGGCCGCGACGGGGTCGGTGATGGCCCCGTAGACGCTGCCGAACAGCGCGATGCCAAGCACCAGCACGAAGGCCGCGCCGACCAGGGATGCGATGAGACGAACCATGTGTGTGTCCTCTAGTTCGTATCAGTGCGCGGTGTGCGGCGCAGAAGCTGTGGACAGCGCGGTCTGGGCCGGGCTCGTGCCACCGTGATTGGCCAGGACGGCCTCGGTGATTGAGTTGGGCAGCGGCCGCGGACGCTCGGAGCGCGAGATCAACGGCAGGATGATCAGGAAATGCGCGAAGTAATAGGCCGCGCAGATCTGGCTCAGGATCACGTAGGCCGCCGTCGCCGGTGCACCGCCGCAATAGCCAAGGATCAGGATGTCGGCGACTAGCACCCAGAACGCGATCCGTGCCTTGGGACGATAGTTCATCGAGCGAACCGGCGAGCTGTCCAGCCAGGGCAGGAAGAACAGCAGAAGGATCGAGCCGAACATCGCCAGCACGCCCCAGAGCTTGGCTGGCAGGATGAAGTCCGCGGTGAAGGCGCGCAGGATCGCGTAGAACGGCCAGAAATACCATTCGGGGACGATGTGTGCGGGCGTCGAGAGCGGGTTCGCCGGGATGTAGTTGTCCGGATGGCCGAGATAGTTCGGGAAGAAGAACAGCAGGCCGGCGAACACCAGCATGAAGATGCCGAGCCCGAAGCCGTCCTTGGCGGTGTAATAGGGATGGAACGGGACGGTGTCCTGCTCGCCCTTCACGTCGACGCCGGTCGGGTTGTTCGAGCCGGGGATGTGCAGCGCCCAGATGTGCAGGATGATGACGCCCGCGATCACGAACGGCAGCAGGTAATGCAGCGAGAAGAAGCGGTTGAGCGCGGCGTTGTCGGGCGCGAATCCACCGAGCAGCCAGATGCGGATGGTGTCGCCGACCAGCGGGATCGCCGAGAAGAACCCGGTGATGACCTGCGCGCCCCAGAAGCTCATCTGGCCCCAGGGAAGCACATAGCCCATGAACGCGGTCGCCATCATCAGCAGGAAGATGACGACGCCGAGCAGCCACACCATCTCGCGCGGCGCCTTGTACGAGCCGTAATAGAGCCCGCGGAAGATGTGCGTGTAGACGACGATGAAGAACATCGAGGCGCCGTTGGCGTGGGCGTAGCGCAGGAACCAGCCCGCGTTGACGTCGCGCATGATGCTCTCGACCGAGTCGAACGCGACCAGGCCGTTGGCGGCATAATGCATCGCCAGGACGATGCCGGTGACGATCTGAATCGCCAGCGCGGCGCCGGCGAGTACGCCGAAGTTCCAGAAGTAATTGAGGTTGCGCGGGACGGGATAGCCGCCGCCGAGTGAATTGTAGACGAGCCGGGGAACGGGAAGCCGCTCATCCAGCCACCGCGTCAGCGGCAGCTTCGGTTCGTATTGCTTGGCCCAGGGAAAGCTCATGTCGTTTTCCTCAGCCTACCGTGACGACGGTGTCGGAATTGAAGGCATAGTCCGGAACGTGGAGGTTCGACGGAGCGGGGCCTTTGCGGATGCGCGCGGCGGTGTCGTAGGCCGAGCCGTGGCACGGGCAGAAATAGCCGCCGAACGGGCCCTTGTTCTCGCCCTCGCCCGCGCCGAGCGGGACGCAGCCGAGATGCGTGCAGACGCCCAGCGTGATCAGCCAGTTCTTCTTGCCCGCCTTGGTGCGCTGCTCGAGCGTCTGCGGATCGCGCAGCGTCGAGATATCGACCGCGTCGGCTTCCGAGATTTCCTTCGGCGTCAGGTTGCGCACGAAGAGCGGCTGCTTGCGAAAGCTGGTCTTGATCGCCTGGCCGGGAAGGATCTTCGACAGGTCGATCTCGGTGGTCGACTGCGCGAGCACGTCTGCGCTCGGGTTCATCTGGTTGATCAGCGGCAGGACGATCGCGACCGCGCCGACACCGGCGAAAGAGACGGCGGCAATGTTGATGAAATCACGGCGGCGAGGATCATGGGCCTCTTCGTGAAACGGCTCTGGCGATTCGCCGGGGGGAACCATGTCGTCGACTGTCGCCATTCATCTCGCCCTTGCACGTTATTTTTTTCGTGGCCTGGCGGGGCTTCCGGTTTCGACGAACCATGGCCCACCCTGCCCGACCGTCCCCACGGAGGCTGCGC
>Ga0308164_10003255_pt1 | contig 14956 bp, 11 predicted proteins | sample PhyTR2_FD_201031 | JGI IMG/M metagenome (GOLD analysis project Ga0308164, IMG submission 201031) | Phyllosphere microbial communities from UC Gill Tract Community Farm, Albany, California, United States - DLSLT.R2 | ecosystem: Host-associated > Plants > Phyllosphere > Unclassified | place: USA... | reverse complement strand
CGTACCGGCTCGTCGCTCCATTCGACCGCGAAGAACCGCTCGCTGTCCTTGTAGCGCAGTCGCTGGCCGACGCCGCAGGCCTCGGTGTGCACCACCAGACCCTCGCCATGGCCCAGGTAGCCGACGATGGCGTCGCCAGGAATGGGCCGGCAACACAATGCGAACCGGACCGACGAGTTCTCGCTGCCATCGAGGGTGACGGCGCCTTGCGAGACCGTCTCGTGAGCCGTGAATCGCTCACGGCTGAGCATCAAGGCATCGGGCTTCTCACCCCGTTCGGCCAGGAGCGCCATCAAGCGCTTGGCGACGATGCTGGCCACGCGCTTGCCCAGGCCGATGTCGATCAGCAATTCGGAGCGGGTGCGGCTTCCAGTGAAGCGCAGGAGCTTGTCCCAGATGGGCTGGTGTTCGCCATCGTCGGCCGGCAGCCGACCCAGACCTTCGGCGCGCAGGGCCTGAGCCAGCAGCTTCTCGCCCAGGCCTTCGGATTCGGCATGTGCCAGCGTTTTCAGGTAGTGGCGGATCTTGGAACGCGCCCGACCCGTGCGCACGAACCCGAGCCAGGCCGGGTTGGGCGTCGAGACCGGCGCCGTGATGACCTCCACCACATCGCCGTTCTTCAATTCCGTCCGCAGGGGTACCTGATCGCCATTGATGCGCGCGGCCGAGGTGTGGTCGCCGATGTTGCTGTGGATGGCATAGGCGAAGTCGACCACCGTCGCACCGCGCGGCAAGGCCATGATCTGGCTCTTGGGCGTGAAGACGTAGACGGCATCGGGGAAGAGGTCGACCTTCACGTGGTCCCAGAACTCCGTCGCATCCCGGGTCTCGTCCTGGATGTCCAGGAGCGACTGCAGCCACTTGGTGCCCAGCCGATCGTTGTTGGCCGCGTTCGGATCGACTGCCTTGTAGAGCCAGTGGGCCGCCACGCCCGACTCCGCCACCACGTGCATGGCCTCGGTGCGCAGCTGGAACTCGACGTTCACGCTCGCAGGTCCCACGAGCGTGGTGTGAAGCGACTGGTAGCCGTTGAGCTTGGCGATCGCGATGTGGTCCTTGAACTTGCCCGGCAGGGGCTTGTACATCTGGTGGAGGATGCCCAATCCGGTGTAGCAGCTGATCACGTTGGGCACGATCAGGCGGAAGCCGTAGATGTCGGTCACCTGCGCGAAGCTCAGGTGCTTGTCCTCCATCTTGCGGTAGATCGAATAGAGTGTCTTCTCGCGGCCTGCGATACGGACATTCACCTGAGCCTCGCCGAACGCGGCCTCGACCTCGCGCTGCACCTTCTGGATCAGATCGCGTCGCCGGCCGCGCGCCTTGGCGACGGCCTTCGAGAGCACCGAATGGCGCCAGGGCCGCAGATGGCGGAACGACAGTTCCTGGAGCTCCCGATAGGTCTGGTTGAGGCCAAGACGATAGGCGATGGGCGCATAGATCTCCAGCGTCTCGCTCGAGATGCGCGTCCACTTCTCGCGCGGCGCATCCGACAGCGTCCGCATGTTGTGGGTGCGATCGGCCAGCTTGATCAGGATGACGCGCACGTCGCGTGCCATGGCCAGCAGCATCTTGCGGAACGACTCGGCCTGGTTTTCCTCCCGGGTGTCGAACTGGAGCTTGTCGAGCTTGGTGAGGCCATCCACGAGTTCGGCGACCGGGGCCCCGAAGCGCTCGATGAGCTCGGACTTGGTGACGCCGCAATCCTCGATCGCATCGTGCAGCAGGGCCGCCATGAGCGCCTGGGCGTCGAGCTTCCATTCGGCGCACTGGGCCGCCACGGCGATCGGATGGGTGATGTAGGGCTCACCGCTGTTGCGCAGCTGGCCGAGATGGGCCTCGTCGGCGAACCGATAGGCACGGCGCACCATCTCCGTGTCGTTCGAATTCAGATAGTCGAGCCGGGCCGTGAGCGCGGCGAAGCTCGCCGCGGCGGCGTTCAGAGCCGCAGGGCTCGGTCTGGGTGCGTCATCGGACGCTTCTGACAGGGACTTCACAACCGCACTCATGTCTTGCACTTTAGCGTGGGCTGCCACGTGCCGCGCCCGGACGTAAAAAAAGCACCGCCAGGCGGTGCTTCTTTATGACATGACGCATCGGCCTCAGCCGGGCACCTTCTTGAGCATCTCGATGCCGATCTTGCCATCGGCGATCTCGCGCAGGGCGGTCACCGCCGGCTTGTTCTTGCTCTCGATCTTGGGCGCATGGCCCTGGCTGAGCATCCGCGCCCGGTAGGTCGCGGCCAGCACGAGCTGAAAACGGTTGGGGATCTGCTCGAGGCAGTCTTCGACGGTGATGCGGGCCATGGGGTCTTCTTTCGAAAAAAATCGTTGAGCGAGGACGTTCAGGGAATGTTCAATGCCGAGAAGGTGTCGGCACGCGCGCGGCGCTGGGCTGAATAGCGGAGGCGCTGCGCGTGGACGATGGCTTTCAGATCGAAGAGCGCGCGCTCAAATAGCTCATTGATTATAACGAAGTCGAATTCCGACGCGCGTGCCATCTCGTCGGCCGCATTGCCCAAACGCAATTGGATGACCTCGGCGCTGTCCTCGCCCCGACGCTCCAGCCGCGAGCGGAGTTCCTCCCAGCTGGGCGGAAGGATGAAGATCAGCACGGCGTTGGAGAACGTCTTGCGGATCTGGATCGCGCCCTGAAAGTCGATCTCGAGGATGACGTCCGCCCCGAGTGCGACGCGCTCCTCGATGGCCTTCTTCGAAGTGCCATAGCGCTGACCATGGACATGGGCCCACTCCAGGAACACGTCGGATTCGACCATCGCGTCGAATTCGGGCTGCGAGACGAAGAAGTACTCGCGGCCATGCTTCTCCTGCCCGCGCGGCGCACGCGTGGTGTGCGAGACGGAGGGCTGTACCGCCGAGTCGAGCTGCATCAATGCCTTGACCAGACTCGATTTGCCCGCGCCGCTGGGAGCGGCGACCACGAAGAGATTGCCAGGGTAGTCCATGCCTGCCTTCACTCGATGTTCTGGACTTGTTCGCGCATCTGCTCGATCAAGACCTTCATGTCGACGCCGATGTGGGTCAGGTCGAGGGCGGCGGACTTGGAGCCCAGCGTGTTGGCTTCGCGATGCAGTTCCTGGATCAGGAAATCCAGCCGCTTGCCGACCTCGCCACCCTTGTGCAGCAGGCGCTCGATCTCGTCGAGGTGCGAACCCAGGCGCGCGAGTTCCTCGGCGACGTCGATGCGGATGGCGAAGGCCGTGGCTTCGGTCAGCGCACGATCCTGGGCAGCCTCGGGCAGCGTGCCGCCGGTGAGGCCCATGGCTTCCTGCCAGCGCTCCAGGAACCGGGTGCGCTGCTGCTCGACCAGCCTCGGAACGAGCGGAGTGGCCTGGGCGGTGAGCTCTCGCAGCCTGACGAGATGGCTGCGCAGCATGTCGGCGAGCCGGGCTCCTTCGCGTTCGCGCGCGGCCACCAGGCTTTCCAGCGTCTGGCGCGTCACTTCGATCAGCTCGGCGCCCGCATCGACGCGGATCGTCGCGTCACCGCTGGCGGCCAGGCGGAGCACGTCGGCCACGCTCAGCTCGCGCGCCGTCGGCAGCCAGGCGCGGATGTTGTCCTGCACGCCGTTGAGGCGTTGCAGGAGACGCGTGGAAGGCTCTGCGACACCGCCCGGCGCCAGGCTCTCGAGCGATGCGCGCAGCTCGACCTTGCCGCGTCGCAGGCGCGAGGACAGCAGCTCGCGCAGGGCGCCTTCGTGCTGACGCAGTTCCTCGGGAAGCTTGAATGTCAGATCCAGGAAGCGGCTGTTGACCGATCGGATCTCGACACCCAGGCGGCCGACGATCGGGGGCCGGGACTCGGCTTCCGGCTGGTTGGCAACGGGCCCGTTCTGGCCGTTGGCATAGCCGGTCATGCTGTAAACTGACATCTCGCCTCACTGTGATTTGTAGCCTGCGCCGGGGCGGCGGCACCACTGCCCTCGGATTGCCCTTCGGCGAAACTCCCGGATTATGTCAAAGGTCAAACCTTCGCCCCTGCTGCCGGAAACGGCCATCGGCGATTACCGCATCGTGCGTCGGTTGTCGGCGGGAGGATTCGGCGTCGTCTACCTGGCGGTCGACCGAGAAGGTCAGCAAGTGGCGATCAAGGAGTATCTGCCGGCGTCGCTCGCCACGCGCGGCATCGGCGAACTCGCCCCGCAGGTGCCGCCGGAGAAGCTCTCGCTCTATCGCCTGGGCCTCAAGAGCTTCTTCGAGGAAGGTCGTTCGCTGGCGCAGATCTCCCATGCCTCGGTCGTGAGCGTGCTGAACTTCTTCCGCGAGAACGAGACCGTCTACATGGTCATGAATTACCTGGAAGGCGCGACGCTGCAGGACTTCATCGTCACCGCGCGCGACCTGCGCAAGCAGAAGGTGTTTCGCGAGTCCACCATCCGCTCGCTGTTCGACGAGATCCTGCGCGGGTTGCGCATCGTGCACCAGCACAAGATGCTGCACCTCGACATCAAGCCCGCGAACGTGTTCGTGACCGACGACGACCGCGCCGTGATGATCGACTTCGGCGCCGCCCGCGAGGTGCTGTCCAAGGAAGGCAATTTCATCCGTCCGATGTACACGCCCGGCTTCGCGGCGCCGGAGATGTACCGCCGCGACTCCTCGATGGGGCCGTGGACCGACATCTATGCGATCGGCGCCTGCATGTACGCCTGCATGCAGGGCTATCCGCCGAACGACGCGCCCCAGCGGATCGAGAAGGACCGGCTGAGCCTGTCGCTCTCGCGGCTGCGCGGCATCTATTCGGACAACCTGATCGAAGTCGTCGAGTGGTGCATGTCGCTCGATCCGATGTCGCGTCCGCAGTCGGTCTTCGCGCTCCAGAAGGAGCTCAGCCGCGATGGCGAGCGCCGCTACAGCAAGCTGACGGTCGGAGAGAAGATGCGCCTGTCGATCGACAACATGCGCTCGCTCGACAAGAAGAGCCTGCCCAAGACACCCGCGCCCACGACGCAACCGCCATGAAGTTCTCCGTCTTCCAGGTCACCCGTCGCGGCGGGCGTGTCAAGAACGAGGACCGCATGGGGTATTGCTACACGCGCGAATCGGGACTGTTCCTGCTCGCCGATGGCATGGGCGGACATCCGGAGGGCGAAGTGGCCGCGCAGATGGCGCTGCAGACCATCGCCGCGCTGTTCCAGCGCGAGGCCCGGCCGGTGCTCAAGGACGTGACCTCCTTCCTGGCCTCGGCCACCATGACGGCGCACCAGCAGATCATGCGCTATGCGGGCAACCGCGGCATGCTCGACACGCCGCGCACCACGCTCGTGGCGGCGGTCATCCAGAATGGTCATGCGACCTGGCTCCATTGCGGCGATTCACGGCTCTACGTGGTGCGCGATGGCGTGATGCTCAAGCGCACGCGCGACCATTCGCATGCCGAGCGCCCGCGTCCGGGCAGTTCGCCCGACCAGATCAACCGCAACCTGCTGCTGACGTGCCTGGGTTCCCCCACGCCGCCGGTGTTCGACATCTCGGCGCCGATGCCGCTGCTGCATGGCGATCGCATCATGCTGTGCTCGGATGGCGTCTGGGGCGTGCTCGACGATGCGCTCATCGTGCATACGTTGTCCTCGGGCAAGCCGGTCTCGGACGCCGCGCCGGATCTGGCGGAGATGGCCCTGCGCCGGGGTGGGGTGCGCAGCGACAACGTCACGCTGGTCGCCATCGAGTGGGAGACTTCGGGGATGGCCGGTATCGCCGGCGCCGCGCGCGGCATCTCCACCGACAGCATCAACGACGGCGTCTTCGCCTCCACCATCCAGGCCGGCATTCCCGCCGACCACGAGCTCGACGACCTCGACGAGGACACCATCGAGCGCTCCATCGCGGAGATCAACGAGGCCATCCGTCGCTCGGCGGCGCGCAAGGCCTGAGCCGTTGCGGCCGTCTCCTTCCTGTTTCCTGTTCCTCCTGCTTCCACCATGACCGATTTCATCCGCAGCGGCCAGCGTGCCGCCGATCAGCTGCGCCCCGTGCGCATCACCCGGGGTTTCACCATCCACGCCGAAGGCTCGGTCCTGATCGAGTTCGGTGCCACGCGCGTGCTGTGCACCGCATCGGTCGAGGAGAAGGTGCCGCCGCACAAGAAGGGCAGCGGGGAGGGCTGGGTGACGGCCGAATACGGCATGCTGCCGCGCGCCACCCACACCCGGGGCAGCCGCGAGGCCGCCAAGGGCAAGCAGAGCGGTCGCACGCAGGAGATCCAGCGCCTCATCGGCCGCTCCATGCGCGCCGTGTTCGACCTGGCCGCCCTGGGCGAACGCACCATCCACCTCGACTGCGACGTGCTGCAGGCCGATGGCGGCACCCGCACCGCGGCCATCACCGGTGCCTTCGTGGCGGCCCAGGACGCCGTCTCCAAGTTGCTCGCGGCCGGTCTGATCCCGGTGTCGCCCATCCGCCAGCCGGTGGCGGCCGTCTCGGTGGGCATCGTCGATGGCACGCCCCTGCTCGATCTCGAATATGTCGAGGATTCGGCCTGCGACACCGACATGAACGTCGTCATGACCGGCGCCGGCGATTTCGTCGAGGTGCAGGGCACGGCCGAGGGCGCCGCGTTCACGCGCGCCGAGATGGACGCGCTGCTCGACCTGGCGGCCAAGGGCATCGGCGAACTCGTCGAACTGCAGCGTCAGGCGCTGGCGGCCTGAACGGCACGCGGATCCCGCCATGAAGCTCGTCCTCGCCTCCAACAATGCCGGCAAGCTCGCCGAGCTGCAACCGCTCCTGGCGCCACTGGGCTTCGAGCTGGTGCGGCAGTCCGACCTGGGCGTGGGCGAGGCCGCCGAGCCCTTCCGCACCTTCGTCGAGAACGCGCTGGCGAAGGCGCGCCATGCCTCGGCCGCCACCGGCCTGCCGGCCATCGCCGACGACGCCGGACTGTGCGTCGATGCCTTCGGCGGCCTGCCCGGCGTCGACACCGCCTACTACGCGACGCGCTTCGGCTATGCGAAGGGCGATGCCAACAACGTCCGGGCATTGCTCGAGCAGATGGCCGGCATCGACAACCGCCGCGCCGCGCTGGTGAGCACCCTGGTCGCATTGCGCCGCGCCGACGATCCGGAACCCCTGGTGGCCGTCGGCCGGGCCGCCGGCGAGATCACGCGCGAGCCTGTCGGCACCAACGGATTCGGCTTCGATCCGGTGATGTTCCTGCCGGCCTTCGGCTGCACCTTCGCGCAGTTGTCGCCCGAGATCAAGAACGCCAACAGCCATCGCGGCCAGGCCGCGCGCGCCATGGTCGAACTCATGCGCGGCGCCTGGCGCACGCGCTGAGCCGTCGTTCCAGGATGGGCCTTCCATGAGCATTCCGATCCAGCGCCTGGATGGTGCCGACGCCGGCGGCGACGAGGCCGGCGGCGCGACGCATGCCAACGACGTGCTGCACCTCATGCGGCCCGGCCCCCTGCAGCTCGCCGCCCTGCCGCCGCTGTCGCTCTACGTGCACCTGCCGTGGTGCCTGCGCAAGTGTCCGTATTGCGACTTCAACTCGCACGAGTGGCGCGGCGGACCCGGCGGCGACACGCTGGCCATTCCCGAAGCGCGCTACCTCGATGCGCTGGTGGCCGATCTCGATGCCGCGCTGCCGCTCATCTGGGGCCGCACGGTGCACACGATCTTCATCGGCGGCGGCACGCCCAGCCTGTTCTCGCCGACGGCGATCGACCGGCTGCTCGGCGACCTGCGCGCGCGCCTGAAGCTGGCGCCCGACTGCGAGATCACACTGGAGGCCAACCCCGGCACCTTCGAGCGCGACCGCTTCCGCGCCTTCCGCGCCGCCGGCGTCACGCGGCTGTCGGTGGGCGTGCAGAGCTTCAACGACACGCACCTGGCGGCGCTCGGGCGCGTGCACGACGGCGCGCAGGCGATCGCGGCGATCGAGGAGGCGGCGAGCGCGTTCGAGACCTTCAACCTCGATCTCATGTACGCGCTGCCCGGCCAGACGCCCGCGCAGCTCGAGGCCGATCTCGACCAGGCCCTGGCGCTGGCGCCACCGCACCTGTCGATCTATCACCTGACCATCGAGCCCAACACGTATTTCGCCAAGCACCCGCCGGTCGTGCCCGAGGACGACACGGCCTACGACATGCTCGACCGCATCACCGAACGCACCGGCGCGCAGGGCCTGTCGCGCTACGAGGTCTCGGCCTATGCGCGCGACGGGCACCGCTGCGCGCACAACCTGAACTACTGGCAGTTCGGCGACTACCTGGGCATCGGCGCCGGCGCGCACAGCAAGCTGAGCTTCGCGCATCGCGTGGTGCGCCAGGTGCGCCTGCGCGATCCGTCGCGCTACATGGCGGGTGCGCTCGCCGGCGCGGCCGTCGCGCGCAGCGAGGACGTGGCGCTGGCCGACCTGCCGTTCGAATTCATGCTCAACGCCTTGCGCCTGAAGGAGGGTTTCACACTGGCGCAATTCGGCGAGCGCACGGGCCTCTCGATCGCCGCCATCCAGCGCCCGCTGGAGGAGGCCGAGCACAAGGGCCTGCTCGCGCGCGACCTGTGGCATGCCTGGCCGACCGAGCGCGGTCTCGATTTCCTGAGCGACCTCCAGGCGCTGTTCCTGCCCGAATAGGGCGGACCTCGCAGCCGGCTTCGTCCGCGACGGCGCGAGGCCCCGCTAGAATCGCCGGCTGCCTCCACCACCCGGAGGCGGCTTCGGAGAGTTGGGTGAGTGGTTTAAACCAGCAGTCTTGAAAACTGCCGACGGGCAACCGTCCGTGAGTTCGAATCTCACACTCTCCGCCATCGACCCCGCTCGATGGTCCTGCCCATCCCCTCGTGAATTTCCGATCCGGCGCGTCTCGTCGTCCGGCGGCCCGCGTTTGTCGCGAGGCAGTCCCGCGGGTCCGTTCGCGGGCGAGTGCTCAGAGATCGCGAAAAAGCAGAGTCGTAAGTCGAGAGAGCGCGTCGCGATCTCGACCCGCCTGGGCTGCGTTTACGATCCACGCCTGTCCGCGCTTCCAACCCATCGATAGAAAAAATACAACATGCTGACTGCACTCGCCTACGCCATGATCCTCGTGTTCATGGCGTTGATCATGACCAAGCGCCTCTCGGCGATGGTCGCGCTGATCACGGTTCCCATCGTCTTCGGCCTGATCGCCGGCTTCGGCATGGATCTGGGTCCCATGATGCTCGACGGCATCAAGAAGCTCGCGCCGACCGGCGTGATGCTGATGTTCGCGATCCTGTACTTCGGCATCATGATCGATGCCGGCCTGTTCGATCCGGCGGTGCGTTGGATCCTGAAGCTGGTCGGCCACGATCCCGCCAAGATCGTGATGGGCACCTTCGTGCTCGCCACCTGCGTCTCCCTCGACGGCGACGGTTCCACCACCTACATGATCACCTGCGCCGCCATGCTGCCGCTCTACCGGCGCCTGGGCATCAGCCGGCTGGTGCTGACCTGCGTGGTCATGATGGCCGGCGGCAACATGAACATCCTGCCCTGGGGCGGCCCGACGGCGCGCGCCGCCAGCGCGCTGGGCGTCGACGTCGGCCAGTTGTTCGTGCCGATGATCCTGCCGATGATCGTCACCGGCGCCTGGGGCCTGCTCGTGGCCTTCTGGCTCGGCCGGCGCGAGAAGCGCCGGCTCGGCACGATCGACCTGCCCGGGATGCACGACGCCACGGGCGACGAGGAAATCACTGCTTCCCCGGTGGCGCGGCCCGGCCTGATCTGGGTCAACCTGGCGTTGACGATCGCACTGATGGTGCTGCTGATCATGGGCGTCTTCCCGCTGCAGGTGCTGTTCATGGTGGCCGCCGCGATCGCGCTGATGATCAACTACCCGCGCCTCGAGCAGCAGAAGGAGCGCCTGGAGGCGCACGCGGCCAACATCGTGCCGGTGGTGGCGCTGATCTTCGCGGCCGGCATCTTCGTGGGCATCCTGTCGGGCACCAAGATGGTCGACGCCATCGCCGCCAGCGTGATCGCCGGCCTGCCCAACTGGCTGGAGCCCTACCTGGCCGTGGTGACGGCGGTGCTGAGCGTGCCCTTCACCTTCTTCATCTCCAACGACGCGTTCTATTTCGGCATCCTGCCGATCCTGGCCAAGGCCGGCGCGGTGCATGGCTTCACGGCCGCCGAGATCGGCCGCGCCTCGCTGATCGGCCAGCAGGTGCACCTGCTGAGTCCGCTGGTCGCCTCGACCTACCTGCTGGTGGGCCTGGCCAAGGTGGAGTTCGGCGACCATCAGCGCTTCACGCTGCTGTGGGCCCTGTCCTCGGCCGTGGTCATGCTGGCCACCACGCTGCTGCTGGGCGTGATTCCGCTGGTCCGGTTCGGTTGAGCGGGGGATGCACATGAAGAAACCGGCGTTTCGAGGAGTCATCGGATCGGGCACGCGGCGTGCCGCGATGCAGGGCCTGCTGGCCCTGGGCGCGAGCCCGTTCGCGGCCGCGCAGAACACCGAGGAACTGCTCGACTTCGCTCCCCGCGCCCGTCCTCCCTCGGGCTCCGCGCCGGCATATGCCGGTGTCGTGCGCGCCGCCGAGGACGAGGGCCGTCTGGTGATCTACTCGACCACCGACGCCAACGTCGTCCAGCCGCTGCTCGACGACTTCCGGCTGCTGTATCCGCGCATCACGGTGGAATACGAGGACCTGACCAGCACCGAACTGCACCATCGCTTCGTGGCCGAGACCCAGTTCGGCCGCGACACCGCCGACGTGCTGTGGAGCTCGGCCATGGACCTGCAGGTCAGCCTGGTCGAGCACGATTACGCCCTGGCCTATGCCTCGCCCGAGGGAGCCGGCCTGCCGGACTGGGCGCGCTGGCGCGACCAGGCCTGGGCCACGACCTTCGAGCCCATCGTGATGGCCTACAACCGGAAGCTGGTGCCCAAGCCGCCCCGCACCCATGCCGAGTTCGCCGAGCTGCTGGAGCGGACCCCGGCGCTCAAGGGCAAGGTGGTCACCTACGACGTCGAGAAGTCCGGCCTCGGTTTCCTGCTGGCGGCGCAGGACGCGCGCGCCACGCCGGCCTTCTGGGACATCGCCCAGGCCCTGGGCCGCGCCGGCGTGCGCTTCGCCTCGACCACGTCGGCCATGCTGGGCCAGGTGGCCAACGGCCGCGCCGCGATCGCCTACAACGTGCTCGGCGCCTATGCGCTGGCGCAGGCGCGCCGCAACCCCGACATCGGCGTGATCTTTCCCGGCGACTACACGCTGGTGCTGTCCCGGCTGCAGTTGATCGCCCGGCGCTCGCGGCGGCCCAACGCCGCCCGGCTGTGGCTGGACTACACGCTGTCCCGGCGCGGCCAGGAATTGATCGCGCGTCAGGGCATCTTCGCCGTACGCGAGGACGTCAAGGGCGAGTCGACAGCGGCGCAGCTCGCGCGGCAACTGGGCACCACGCAGAAGCCGATCGTGCCCGGCGCGGCATTGACGCAGGATCTGCAGCCCGAGGCCTACCGGGCATTCGTCCTGCGCTGGCGCCGCGCCCTGGGACAGCCGCTGCGCAGCGGCCGCTGAAGGCGCGACGGGAGCGCCGCTCCGGTCGGCCTGGCGCGCTGCCCACCGTTTCAGCCGATGCCGTTCCTATGGCCGGCATACAGCAGGCCTATTCGCTTCCGTCAGGCTTCTGGGACAGAATTTCGATCCCTTTCATCGCACAACGGAGCGCCCCACATGGACAAAGACAAGACCGAAGCGAAGTGCCCCTTCAGCCAAGCTTCAGGCGCCGGCACGAGCAATCGTGACTGGTGGCCCCAGCAATTGCGCCTGGACCTGCTGCACCAGCACTCGTCGAAATCGAACCCGATGGACGAGGACTTCGACTATGCCGAGGCATTCATGAGCCTCGACCTGGCGGCCGTGAAGGCGGACCTCGCTGCCGTGATGACGAACTCCCAGGACTGGTGGCCGGCCGACTTCGGCCACTATGGTCCGCTGTTCATCCGCATGGCCTGGCACAGCGCCGGCACCTATCGCATCGGCGATGGCCGGGGCGGCGCCGGCCGTGGCCAGCAGCGCTTCGCGCCGCTCAACAGCTGGCCCGACAACGTCAGCCTGGACAAGGCCCGTCGCCTGATCTGGCCGGTCAAGCAGAAGTACGGCAACAAGATCTCCTGGGCCGACCTGATCGTCCTGACGGGCAACGTCGCGCTCGAGACCATGGGCTTCAAGACCTTCGGCTTCGCCGGCGGCCGCGCCGATGTCTGGGAACCGGATCAGGACGTCTACTGGGGCCGCGAGGACAAGTGGCTCGGCGGCGACAAGCGCTATTCGCAGGGCTCGCCGGGTGTCGATGGCCCTGGCGTCATCGACAAGGACGACGACAGCGAAGTGGTCCACAGCCGCGACCTGGAGAACCCGCTGGCGGCGGTGCAGATGGGCCTGATCTATGTCAACCCCGAAGGCCCGGATGGCCGGCCCGACCCGGTGGCCTCGGCGCGCGACATCCGCGACACCTTCGGCCGCATGGCCATGGGCGACGAGGAGACCGTGGCGCTGATCGCCGGCGGCCACACCTTCGGCAAGACCCACGGTGCCGGCCCGTCCGAGAACGTGGCCCACGAGCCCGAAGCCGCCGGCATCGAGGCGCAGGGTTTCGGCTGGCACAACAGCTTCGGCACCGGCAAGGGCGCCGACACCATCACCAGCGGCCTGGAAGTCACCTGGACCACCAAGCCGACGCAGTGGACCAACGAGTATTTCGAGATGCTGTTCGGCCACGAGTGGGAGCTCACCAAGAGCCCGGCCGGCGCGCACCAGTGGGTCGCCAAGGATTCGCAGGAGATCGTCCCGCACGCGCACGATGCGTCCAGGAAGCTGCGGCCCACCATGCTGACTTCCGACATCGCGCTGCGCGCCGATCCGGTCTACGAGAAGATCTCGCGCCGCTTCCTGGAGAACCCCGACCAGTTCGCCGATGCCTTCGCGCGCGCCTGGTTCAAGCTGACGCACCGCGACATGGGTCCGCGCGTGCGCTACCTCGGAGCGGAAGTGCCGGCCGAGGAGCTCATCTGGCAGGACCCGATCCCGGCCGTCGACCACCCGCTGGTCGAGGCGCAGGACGTCAAGGCGCTCAAGGACAAGATCCTGGCATCGGGCCTGAGCGTCCCGGAACTGGTGTCCACCGCCTGGGCCTCGGCCTCCACGTTCCGTGGCTCCGACAAGCGTGGTGGCGCCAATGGCGCGCGCATCCGCCTGGCGCCGCAGAAGGACTGGGCCGTCAACCAGCCCGAGCAGCTGTCGAAGGTGCTGCAGGCGCTCGAAGGCATCCGCAGCGAGTTCAATGGCGCGCAGTCGGGTGGCAAGCAGGTGTCGCTGGCGGATCTGATCGTGCTGGCCGGCAACGTCGGCGTCGAGAAGGCCGCGCGCGACGCCGGCCGCGAGGTCGAGGTGCCCTTCAGCCCCGGTCGCGCCGATGCCTCGCAGGAGCAGACCGATGTCGTGTCCTTCGATCCTCTGGAACCGGCCGCCGATGGCTTCCGCAATTACACCAAGTCGAACTTCAGCGTCCCGGCCGAGGTGCTGCTGGTCGACAAGGCGCAACTGCTGACATTGACGGCGCCCGAGATGACCGTGCTGGTGGGCGGCCTGCGCGTGCTCGGCGTCAACGCGGGCCAGTCGAAGCATGGCGTCCTGACGCAGAAGCCCGGTACGCTGACCAACGATTTCTTCGTCAACCTGCTCGACATGGGCACGGAGTGGAAGGCGATCGCGGGCCAGCACCAGCAGTACGAGGGCCGTGACCGCAAGACCGGCGAAGTCCGCTGGACCGGAACGCGCGCCGATCTGGTGTTCGGCTCGAACGCGGTGCTGCGCGCGGTCGCCGAGGTCTATGCCAGCGCCGATGGCCAGGAGAAGTTCGTCGACGACTTCATCGCCGCCTGGACCAAGGTCATGAACCTGGATCGATTCGACCTCGCCTGAGGCGGATCGACGGGCCGGCCCGGGGCGCCGCCATGGCGCCGCTCAGGCCGGCCCCGTCTGCATGACCGATGCGGCCGGGTCCGCCGGCGCGGTTTGGTCGTGGAACCGGTAGCCGTTCTTGCCATCGCGCTTGGCGGCATACATCGCGGCGTCGGCCGCTTTCATCAGCGCGCCGGCGTCCGCGCATGCCGGGCCATGCACGGCGATGCCGATGCTGGCCGACACGCGGCATTCGCGGCCATCCAGCTGGAATGGCATCGCCGCCGAGAGCAGGATCCCGGCGACCACCTTCTCGACTTCCGGACGCGAGCCGAAGTCCTCCATCAGCGCCACGAATTCGTCGCCACCCAGTCGTGCAGCGGTGTCCGACAGGCGCAGGGCTCCGCCCAGCCGCTGCGCGAATGCCGTCAGCAAGGCATCGCCGACCTCGTGTCCCAGTGAGTCGTTGACGGCCTTGAAGCCATCGAGATCGATGAACAGCACCGCCAGGGAGGTGCCGTGCTGTGCCCCGGCGACGGCATGGCGCAGCAGCTGCATCAGCAGATTGCGATTGGGCAGGCCGGTGAGGACATCGAAATGCGCCATCCGCCGGATCTGGTCCTCGTGGGTCTTGCGGCGGGTGATGTCCATCACCATGCCCTGCAGCATCGGCTCCCGCCCGGGCGCACGCGCGACCGGGCGAGCCAGCGCGTGGATCCATCGCACCGCCCCGGAGGGCAGCAGGATCCGGTATTCGGTGTCGAGCTCCCTGCCTTCGCCGAGCGCCTGGTCGACCAGCGCGGCGTAGCGCTCGCGGTCCTCCTGATGCACCAATGCGCGGAACGCGGCGTGGTCGATCACGCGTTCGGCCGGATCGAGCCCGAAGATGCGATACGTCTCCTGCGACCAGAGGGCTTCGCGATCCGACGGATCGAAGGTCCAGCTGCCGAACTGCGCCAGGCGCTGGGCTTGGGCCAGCGTGCGTTCGCTCTCGGCCACCGCGCGATAGGCCCGGGTCAGGCGTTCGCGCAGCTCGCTCACATAGCCCGCCATCAAGGCGAACCACGGCATGCACAG
>Ga0308164_10003254_pt1 | contig 14957 bp, 7 predicted proteins | sample PhyTR2_FD_201031 | JGI IMG/M metagenome (GOLD analysis project Ga0308164, IMG submission 201031) | Phyllosphere microbial communities from UC Gill Tract Community Farm, Albany, California, United States - DLSLT.R2 | ecosystem: Host-associated > Plants > Phyllosphere > Unclassified | place: USA... | reverse complement strand
CAAATAGACTGCGGTGGGCAACGACCGAGAAAATCGACCAAGTTTTGCAGCCCCTGTAGTTTAACTGACGAGCTCTTATTCCCGCTCTTTACGACACGTTCCATCTTGATCAGCACATTGGTATCGAGAATCAAGGTGGTCTCTATGCCAGCCAACTTGTTCCCGATAACGCGGTTAAGGTTGAGGATGGCTTGACCAGAGAGGGGCTGGGACGGCTTGATGAACTGTACTTTTTCAATTTTATTCAAAGCAGAATATCCTTCATAGCAAATTTTTTAACCGATTTCCCTTTCCAAGAACAAGAGTGTCTCAAGAAGAGTTCAAACCTGGTTCGCATCACCCAACTCTCAGATCGAGTAGGCGTTTAGTCCAGCGAAGTCCCACGGCTGAAACCGTGCCTTTGCAACCGGACCGAGCGACAATGCAGAGTGTGTGTATTGGTCGATCCAATTCAGTACGTCTGCTATGACTTGTTGGCAGGCCACACGAGGACTGAAAAAGCGCGAACCGATCAGTTGCCCATCTTGCACAAGCTCATTGCGCATATTCTTGAAATCCTGGCTGAGCGCGGCGATATTCATGCGGTGCGCGGAGTCGGTCACGTCGGCGTAGAAACTTAGTCTCTTTCCCTGTTTCGCCGCCTCAGTTGCTGCGATCACCTGAAGCAGCGTTGTCGCACTCAAGTAAAGGTCTTCCATCGACCAGCAAGCCAGAGCATCAAGCCAAGTGAGAACGAGCAAGCGAGCCTTTTCGATCTGACCGAAAGTCGGCCATGCTCGGACAAAGGCTTCGACGAAGTTAATAAATTCCGAAGTGGTGGTGATAGCTGATGAGCCCGATCCCATTAAACGTGCGCGTGGCCAGTAATGGGTCGCATGTATGATCGAGATCTTACTGCCCATCGTTGCACGCTTAACAGTGACGGGCATTCCAGTAGCGTAGCTAGCTCCAAGGAGGATAGGAGACAACTCTTCAATCGCGCGATCTAATGCCGAGACGGTGCTGTTCATCATGCCGATCCTATTCTCCAGGAAATACGTTTCGCCGATCGGTAATTCTTCAGGCCGAGATGAGGTCGACGTGATGCGGGATTTCGTCGCTGCAAAACCTGGCATCTTGATGAGCTGCCACGGCCCAGCAGGTGTGGCAAGTGTCACCACGTCGGGATTGCCAGGAATGATCAGATTACAGACGTACAGACTCAACATTCGTTTTTCCTCGTTAGCCAAGTGTGTTGGATGGTATATGCGCGCTGGCCGATTCCTCGCTCCTAGCTTTGAATGCAAACCACATATGAAGGCATTGGGCTATCTTGCCCTCAGCAATATTCATTAAGGAAGCCAAAAGACGCTAGCGCTTTTCGATCAGATGCAACTCCACCTGATAGCCCATCAAGCTGATGCGATCAGCAGCTGCGCGCAATGCGACCTTACTAAAGAACGGGAGATCCAAGTTGCCTGAACGCACACCTTTTTTCTTAAGCACGCCGAAGACCACCGTCCAATCCGACGGCACGATGCGAGCTGCTGTGGGGAGCAAGACAACGAATCCGCTGCGTCCATATTCGGTTTCACGCTGGCCAGCTACTCTGCGGAACTTGGTACGGACCGTGCTGTCACGTCGCAGCGCTTCGGCTGAGACCAAACCTTGGTTGAAGAGATGGCTGAGCGGTGCCGAAGATGCCGAGTCCTTCAAGTGGATCAACTGTTTGCTTTGCGAGACGAAGTCACACGCTTCCAGGTTGCCATAGCTAACACCAGCTGGGTTGATTTTGGTCTTGTCGATACAAAGTAGTTGAGGATAGGCTGCGGTGGACAGCTCTTTGATTAGTTCCTGCTCATTGGCCGCGCTCGAGGCTGCCAAGAACGGCGTCGTCTTCAAGTTCAAATAATAGCTTTGGATATCTTGGTAGTAAGCGCCGCTGACTTCATACCACTGACCATCAAACAACACATACTGATTATTGTTGTGCTGGGTCTCGAACACCATGCAGTCATAAACTTTCATCTGGCCAGACGGTGCGGTAGGATCATTGCTGTGGCTGCAGACGAAATGAGTCCGGATATCATTGATGTCACAGCTTGCGGCAAAGCCGCCGGCATTCAGTTCTGCGAGATAGTCTTCAATTAACAAAGTATCAAATTTTTGCTTACTGCGGGGCATCCGTGCCCCACGATAGGACAGCTGCGAATCCGGCCCGGCAGGCAAAATGTCGGGCACAGCCAAGTGCAACTCGGACGATGCGCCTGCCGCACTTTTGATCAGCTCCTTCAACAGAATGGCATCCAGAGTATCGGTCAACGTGCCCTTGGGGAGCGGCTTAATTTGATCAATAAAACCAAAATCGGTCTTGTAGTCACATGCGTTATATAAGTCGAGCAACTGGTTGCACAATATGGGTAAGTCGGCGAATGCAAGTTTTTTGCGAATCTGCAAGGCATCTTTGCCCGAAATTGCCTTGGCGACAGTCCGGTCATTGGGGGTGCCAGATGCCAGACGCAGCAGTTCTCGGTTGGTGTCCAGACCAAAGTCCGTAAGATCGCTATCGCGGCTAGCCTGCGTCCGGCGCTGCATCACAGTGGAGTCTAGGCTAGCGCTGTCCAAAACGCGCAGGTCTTTGCGTGAGACACTGTTCAGCACAACACGCATGCCAAATTGGCGCTCGACAAAGTCATGCTCGATAGCATGGTGGCCTTGACCGAAGCAAAACGCAAACAAGCGGCGCGCACTTATCGGACCGGCTTCCAGCAACAAGACTGCAGACGAATGCTGGCTGTGGAGCTGTGGCTTAATACCAGGTGCGCCGCGTTCAAGAAACTCAGCCCAGTCAGGTGCGTCCTGTTTGGTTGCGTGGAAGTAGAGTTGGCCGATTGGACAAGGGTGAATAAGCAGACCGTGGGTGGCCTTCAGTGCGTCCGCCGGCTGTACGCCAGCGTGCAACAGGCGCACCGACAAATCAGTCGTCGCGGGAAAAAGCGCGCTAGCTGACAGCGCGGCTGGGATTGCTGGGATCGCGATCGTAGTCATGGTGCTCCTCAATGTAGGGGTAGGTTGGCTGAAGCCGAAAGCTTGGTGTTAAGTAACTCTATCCCTTCCTCAATTTTTGTTATAGGAGTACTATCGGAGTTCCTTCCTCAACTCAGCAAACGCATGACTAGTTCGTTGGACCTCCTATTTGGCCGCTTGGCTAATTTGTTGCCTCCGATGCTGGCCGAAGATGAATTGACACAGGATGTGTCTCGCAGCGCCTTAATTACCGGCTTGCAGGATGTAACTCCAGCGGCACAAGCCGAGGTTGTGCTGGCGGTTGTTGAGCGCCTTTTCTGTGCACTGGCCTTGATGCATCAAGGAAGCGCAGACAAGGGCCAATGGCGCTTCAATTCTTATTCAGCCTGGCTGATGGCTCGCTCGCTGCTTGAAACTTTGGCAAACGATCATCACACCCTATTTGACCTTGGTTATTGGAGCCAAACGCCAGCTGACACTGAGTTAGAGGAGCAGCGTATTCTAATAAGTCGGATGGAAAATGGGCGGGTTGCATACCATCCAGCCAGTTCGGCACGTCCGATCCGATTCGTGTATGTTGCATGGGCAGTGATACGATTGGGCGATCACTTCCTTTTGTACGCCAGAGAAGATAAAGTGCGCCCCGATGCTCGTGGAGACTTCGGCTTACCAGGAGGTCGCTTTAAACTAAGCGATGTGCCGATTGCAGAGCGACCAGCTAATGCTGAGTACGATTTCGCTTATGGGATCAGTCATTGGCCGATGACGCACCTTCATCGATCGCTTTATCGGGAAATGCAAGAGGAATTGCAACTGTCGGAAAGAGACCACTACAGCCTCGGTCCTGCCATCGACATCGCCCCTTACCGTAGGATAGAGGGTGCACGCAACCATCACTCCTACACAGAGTACCGCATGCGATTGTTCCCCCTCCAGCTGAATACTCACGGTGCGGTAAAACTGCTTGACCGCTTGGATCGTAACCCGGAACTGTTTTCTCGTTTTACAGCATCGGAATTAGGCGCGGAGCGAAATGCTCGGGGCCAAAGAGCTTTTGTAACTGCACTGATAGAGCATTTTGGCCCTGAACTCAAAGAGCTTTCAGCATTACCGCAGGCAATAGCGCAATCCTATCTGCAGAATACTGCGCATGTTGGAGTCGACATACCACTAACGACAGAGGGTCCAATCAGAATAGGCCGGAGCGGAAAAACATTAAAGGATCATTCGCCACGTTTGACTGAGGTAGAGCTTCGATGGCTTTGGGCACTCGCTTGGCACGCGAAATCATTGCCACTCGCCGATGTGGGTAGTGCTGGCTTACTGCCATTAGGATGGGTTCGGGTTAATGAAATATCCGTAGTAATGAGTCTGAGGCAAAAGCTCAATGCCAGCGGCTTGGAGCTGGTAGAGATTGTAGGTGGCCGGTACGCAAGACTGTCCATTAATCCTAGAATGGTGTACTTCGATTCTGAATTTTTCCGCTACCATCTACATGGCAATGCAATTAAAGGAAATCTGGAATTATTCTCCGTCGAGATGGATACCCCCTTGGGCATACTGAGGCATGAATCAGTCTTCGTTGAATTAGCTGCAACCCTTGCTGGTGAGTTGCGCCATATAGATGGGGTCGAGCTGCTTACAAATAATACGCAAGGCTCGGAGCATCTTCGCCGTATGCTTGATGCAGCGATAGGCGATGCCACGAAAAATATGGGAATCCGCCAGTTGATCGCGCATGTGGATAAAGCTCGACAATACCGAAAAATGTTGATCAAAAAACGTAATTAACAATGAGCGGCTAAATTGGTCTGAAGGTAAATATTAGGCGATGACCCCGTTCACCAGACAACCGCCGGTCGCTGTTGCTTTTACTGCGATCAATTGCTAGGTACGACAATGATTCTGATTATTTAGGTGGTGAAGAAAAAAGTCAGCCGCCACTAAACACCTCGATCACGGCTCGGGACAAAGGATTCATCAGTTTTCTGATAGCTCCTTAGACGGCCACGTGGTGGTTATTTTTTCCCTCACAGCATCGTAAGTAACTTGCTCAATGTTACATTTCGGCATCCTCGCATACCATTTTGTATTGCACCCAATACGCGAAAGATCGGCAATAGCAGCGGCCTTGGTGGCGATAAGCAAAGAACAGTTCGCTGTATAAGTTCCGCCGTTGAGCGCTCGTATCATTGAGGCGGCTTGCCCCAGTCTCCATGAGCGTAATTCGGCTAACAGGTACTTGCGAAATTATCCTGTATTCCGAAAGAATGGACTTTAAAGTGACGCACGAGTAGTGGCCTCGACGGAACACAGCGGCAATTTCCTCACAACTTACCCCTTCTTGGATGTTTCGATTGGATTGAGATAAACGCCTTTCGCAGCGCGCTGCAAAATTCGATCAGTAACAAGCAATTGCAGTGGCTATTCGAAAGCCTTTTCGTTTTCACTTGGAAGCGACTTCTCCAAATCCTACTTTGTAAAAGCGTAAACGCTACCGCGGGCCAGTACAGTGAGCATATGAATAGCTCTAATTCTCTTCATGCGGCAATTCTAATCTGTGCTTTTTTAAATGATGCGATTCCGCAACACAAAGTAAGGAAGCGCCGATATTATTTACCTCGAACATAACACCCAATACTGCCTTAGACACCAAGCTCCATGACGGCTGCTAACTCCCTTTGAAAGCTTTTCTCTGGAAATCAACTATTGCTGATATATTTGAGCTGTGCATTTCCAAGTCGTCTCCAGTTACCCGTGCAATCTTGAGTCCATCGCTGAGGCATCATCTAACGAGCTGAGGTGTGCGAGAGTATTCCGACAACTTGCTAGCCATTCGGCCTTATCCCGAAGCTCGCCTTTAACCCCTTGAGTCTTAGTAGCATATGCCAAGGATCCGATCTCAAGTTCATCGAGTGACCCCACTTGGCGCGTTCCATCAATCCAAAATGGACAAGGAATATGGCGCTCTAGGCTACGAGCCAATTCTCGTCTACGCATTTCAATCAATGGGAGCAATTCAGAAGCTTGCGCTCCCCAAACTCTTCGATTCAACTCCTTAGTTGGATCTCCTAACTCAAGCAATGCAAATGGATGTAACAATTCAACACCATCGAAGTTATCTGAGCCTCCACTTTCCCAATTAACTTCGACTACTCTCCCTTCACAGCCTAAAGCCTTACGGGCAGATTTCAAAATTCCAGAAATATTGAATACTTCTCGCTCAGGTTGCCCTACCAAATAATCGGCGAGTTCGAGATCCCACAGTGCCAGCGCTGCAATCTGCCGAACCATCAATTTGTGATGTCTAGCCGGCTTTCGATAAGCGCGCAGCTGCTGATCGACGTATGTAAGTGCATCGAGTTCACCAAAAACCCCACTCCAAACTATGGTAGTGGCCGCTACACTCTTTGTTTGAAGCCTCTTTTGAGATACACCACGAACGATAGTGAGCAAAACTGGTCTTTCGTCAGAAGGACTGTGTCGGCTGACAGCCTCAAATTCCTGCAAGAATAATCGCCACTGATCCCAGTTCTCAGCGGTCACACCGTCAATTACAATCACATAGTGAGGTCGTATTTGACTGAAGAGTTTTTCAACGCTCCATCCGATCCACTGCTCAGGTTCAAGGTATAGCTTCTCGGTTAGGCATCGCAGCGGATCTTCGTTGGAATCAATAGATACATGCTCTTTATACCAACGCTCATGCGCTAGGTGCTCCACAAACGCTCGCTCTAAGAGCGGGTATGCAAAGACTGGAGCCGCAATTACAACATGGGTGCCATCGCGAAGGTGTTGAATAACTTCCTCAATGTACCTGGCAGGACCAGGCAAAGCCTGCCACTTGATCAAACCAAGTCTCCTAACATGTTTTTCGCGAACGCATCTAAAGCCCATGTTCCACTTGGTTGACGAACAACTAAGCCTAGCGGTTCAGCCCAACGAAGGGTACGCCGGACCTCGTCAAGGGGCAATTCACCATATTCGACGAGATCGATCTCACTGACACCGTTGCCCAAACCGCTGAAAGCGGCAAGTACAGTCTCAGCCTCATGAATTCCACCCATAAGACGCTGCCGGGTCTCACGCAACCATTCGGGATCCGAACTAAGCTTGACCATCCGATCTAGGTTATTTGCGAATTCAAGTGCGCCTTTACCATGCACTGCTGACTCCAGCAATCCGCCCCAGCAACCAGTCAATTCTTGCAGCTGATCAACTGCATCAATCGGTAACTGTAGTTCTTCAAGCCATTTACGAACAAAACCCCTAGCCCATGGCAGGACCGAAAGCCACGGATCGGCCCATTCATCTTGATCCGATAATGTGGCCGAGAGCGCCCACAAGCGTTCTGGATCTGCAACGAATACTACCGAAACAAAGCTCGAATTTGACGTCAGTGCCTTCACTTTTGCTTGCGCCGCAGCCACCCATTCAGTATCCCAAGGGATTGACGATGGCACCATCAACACTGTGATTCCATCGGAAACTCGCTTTTTACGTTCTTTATCAAGCTCTTGGATAAAGCTTCGCTTATCGCTTGCGCGCTCTATCTGAACGAAGAGACGACTGTCAGCCATACCTGGCTGGTCGCGAAGTCCCTGCAAAAGATTACCGATTCCAGACGCCGCACTAGCAGCAATAAGTGATACAGAGTTGCGCATCTGAACCACTTCATCCAACTGCCGGTAAGTCAATGGATTGCGCGCGGGGTTGTCTACACGCCCTCCTAAGGTTGGCCGAAAGATGGTGGACTCGAATTCAATCTTTGGTTCGCGTTCGGATTGCAAAGTACTTTCAATCTCCTGCCTACTTCCTAACAAAAGTAATACGTTAGGATTGCGAAGGCTAAACCGCTCACTTGTCTTTGCTTGACTTAGTACGCCCAGTTGCACCATTTCTTCAAGAAGAGCGAGGAAATCACGTTCAGATGTAGTTGAGAATCCTTCTGGCCACCAAGATGTCGCACAATCCTGTCGGATAGTTCTCCAGTCAATGCCCTTGGCATGAGCGTATCCCGGAGATAAAGCTTCAAGACCAATCGCGTAAGCAATTACCTCGTATCGATCATCAAGCTGCAGGGTTAGTCGAAACTTAGAGCGAATCGCATCGCGCAAAGGACGGCCAGAAAAAACTGACTCAATATCTGATTCTTGAATCTTGAAGCGAGGGCCTACAAGATCCCGGCGTCGCAACTTCGTCTCACGCAAATGACGCAGCAACTGCGTGCAATAAAGCTGGATTAGACTAGGATAATAGTTAGTCTGGGCAAGAATACGCATGACGAGGCTTCGATCTTCAAACTCGAAACCTGCCGCCTCCATTGGGCGGGTGATCAGCTCTTCCGCCGCACGAATCTCACGTTCGTCCATCAACGGACCAATACGAACGGCTTCGTTCAAATGACCCAATGGTTGGTTTGAAGTACTCGCCGTCCTTAGGACATTATGTAAGCCGGCGAAGACAACTTTGAAACGCCGATCAGTCTCGTCCATCAATTGTTTCAACCGGCGGGTTTCAGCATAGGTGCCGCCATGACGCGCGTCCTGTTCAAAGAAATGGTCGGCCTCATCAAGAAGCAGCAGAATCCTTCTGCCAGGCTTTTCACTCAAGAACGCCTTTATTGATGCCAAGAAGGCGTCGATTGTATTCGGCCTAGCCGGATTTACGCTTGGGAGCTCAAGACCGGAGATCTTAAGCTCCTTCAATTTGTCGGATACAGACAACCAGACATCGGCGGCTGGACGTCGCTCGCCAATACCTTGCGCTAGCAAATCAATCCAAACTGCGTAGTGGTCTGCCTCTGGGTTCTGGAAAGTTCTCTCAGCACGCCGAAGTAATGCGGTCTTGCCCAGCTGCCGTCCGCCATAAATGAAATAGACCCCACCTTGGGCCTTCACGGCCTCAAGTTCAGAAGCTCGTCCGTAGAACATTTCAGCTGGCACGAAGCCAGCACTCGCATCATAAGGTTCGCTATAGGTGAGGGGAAGCGCGACGTCAAACCAAGTTCCAAGTCGCGAGCCTCGCTGAGATAGCAAGAGCAACAGAATTGATTCGTCCAGCAGAAGAAACGATCGTTGACGCTCCTTAGAAAGACGGGCGAGTTCTGGCCAAAACCGGATTGGGCTTCGTGACAATACAAAGACAATAGTCGCCGTTTGCTGGCTCGTGGAGCCGATTCGTTGAAGCAAATCTTCTGGTGTCATGCGATCAGCTAAGACTACCACGCGATAACGCCCTTGAGCTCTCGAACCAAAATGTGGCACGGGACATATTTCTCGATCGGTAATCGGCGTTGTCTGCAACAACCAACCCGAGCCAGTCTTGTCCTGCTCAAAGACTCGAACTGGCAGCCCCAATGCATCGAGAATTTTTCTTACATGGTCTCTGGTCATACTTCTACGACCGACGGATGACGCCCATGCCCGATAAACTTCTTCGGCGTCCTTCCGCGCCTGTGTATCACCTTCCAGGTCGAAGGAAATACGCCCAATTCCACCACCCGCGCTGATCAACTTGTCCACTTCCGCTGGATCGAGTTTAGCAAGCTGGCTAAGCAGATCAGTTTGCACCGCCGGGAAGAAATCGCAGAATGCATCGCGTCGCAAATCTCGCTCAGGCCATGGCTCCATCCCCAGCCTTACGCGCTGCATCAACTCATTAAATGTGTGAATATCAGAACGCTCAAGTGGTGCTTCAACCTGCTTAGAAACCTCTGAAGTAAGACTAGACTTCTCGCGCTCAAACTCACTCCGAGCGTCCTGAATTCGCCGATCCTTTTGCTCTTCAATCTTCTTAATTACTGCATCAACACGCAGCATAGCTTGGTCGAAACGATCCGTCTCCCGATGACGCTGTTCGACGGCGCTAAGTTCACCCTCGCACGCCGTGCGTTCTGCATCACTAAGATAGCCATATGCAAGACCAATTTCTGACGCGCGTCGCGCCTCTTGAATACGACGTTCAAGGTCCCTCACCCAAGAGTCCCTACTCCTGTCGATCAACGGCTTTCCGCCGCTACTTTCGCCGTCTTTCGCAAGATTCTCTTGCAAAAGCATCGCTCCAGCAATATTTCCTTTTTGGACCAGAGCGTTAAACGCCTCGGTCACGTCAATCGGGCACGCTGCCCAAGACTCCAACGCATTTAGTAGTTGAGTAGGATTCGATTCAATAGACCAATCGTCGGCAATCGATGTGCTGGGAACCAATAAAAGATCGCGCGCAAGCACTTCCTTTGCTGAGGTTTCAGCCAACGGCACAGCATCGCTCTGTTTAAACAAATTCGAAATTGCTTCAATTTCCGAACGAAGCACATGGCTGGCCGCGCCAACCTGGCCCCACCCATCATCATTCAAGCTCTCGCTCAATTCGAAGCACGCCTGATCTGCATAGGAATCGAACGCCGATTGGAGCTGCCGAACTAATGCGCGCAAGCGTCCACCCGCATCCGAAAGTACACTTTGGGCACCGAGCCATTCCCTTGCTAGCACCACAGCTTCACTAGTGGCAACCCAAAGGTGCTCCAAAGCCCCTGCTTCGATATCCTGTCCTCGTCGATCCAATTGACGCCGGTCCGTATCGCGAACAAGTGCAATAAATGCATTGTAGTTTGCCAGTCCCTCGGCAGCTGAACGAACTGCATGACGTTCATCAATTGCTCCCCGGGCTACCGGCGAAATCAAATTGTGGATTGCTTCGCCTGGCTTTAACCAGTGCTGCCACACTTTGGATGCTGGGGCATAACGAATCTTTTTGCTTGGGGCTCGTTCGACAAGCCAGTCGTCCGCATCTTTCACGAGCCTCGCAAGTTGCGCTTTTTGTGATGCCTCATCCGCAGCTGAACGCAGCACTGCCGGTCCAATCGTAAAACCGGTTAATGGCTCGCTCACGTCACCCACAGCTCGCACCAACTCCAATAGCGCCGAATAACGCCCATTCAAGTGGCGATAGCCAGCGATAGCAGCCGCCCCCATTGCAGGCGCCAATACCATAGGGCGCAACGTCGCCGCAATTAAGAGAAGATTGAGTGCGGTGTGCCAATTTGATGGGGTTTCGCCAGGCTCGAACCAGGCGCGGTCAATTTCCGCGAATGCTTCACCAATTGATAGCGCCAACGGCCCATCACTTGCAACAAGGTTAGGCGCAAGGGCTACCGAGCGCAACAACGCAGGAGGGGGAACTTTCAACATCGGAACGTTCGCATGTAATGCGCTCGCGAACTGATATGCAAGCGATGGCCGTCTTTTTTCTAGCAAGGTCCAAACTGGGCGGCACCGATCACCTGCGGAAACTGTAAAGTCCGTTTGCTCTGTCACCGCGCTGATTTCGTCAAGTTGCGGCAACAAAGTCGTTTGAGAAACGGAAGACAAAGGCTCAACGATGTAGGCGTTCGCGATTGGCTCCGAAATTTCTGAGTCCACGAATGATTCGATCAGTGTGCCTTCGTTTTTTGTATCTAAAGTGGCGCTCAACAGCTCGTCGGTCTGTCCTATGCACTCATTTTGGATCGCTTCATTCTTCATGCAGTTGGCTGACTCGTCCTTCCGCACTGCACTTGTGTCATGATAACCCGGATCAGAACTATCTATTGATTCCGATTTCACTTCGTCCTCAACAAATCGGGTAGCCAGCAACTTAGCATAATCAACCATCGGATCAAATCTCTCTCCCCTAGGTGATGCAGATGCCAAGGTGAATAGCATCGCCTCTGTCTGCTTGCGTTCGGCAGCGATAACATCTTCCCTGGCTTGATGCTGGCGACTAGTCAGCTCAATACGACGAGTGGCGGGCAGCGGTCGTACCGCCTCCTCTTCGAGAACTGCCACTGCTTTTTTGGCCCGATCAATATCCTCTTGAGTAGACTTCATTTCTCTTATTGCGATGGCTAGTCGATCTTCTGCGAGTTCCGCATCATCGGCAAGCTCAATAGCCAGTTCATTGCTTAAGCTATCAGAAATTGTAAGCCCCCATCGGGCCATGATCCCGTTCACATCGTCAGTAGTTAACCAAGACAACTCGGTGCCGATGGCGAGTTCATTCAAGTGGTTGCGCAAGGCTCTTACACGATCCTCCAATAATAGCTGCGGAGAAATACGGTCATCTGGCATCACATTAAGCAATTTGGAAGCCTCATTCCCAAGCGAAATCACCCTGCTAAGTAGTTCACGGGATGGTTGTGCTTCCCATTCGCCCTCAATACGAATAAGCTCTTCACCGATTAAAGTCCAGAGGGACTCGACGCTAAAAGTCGATTCGTCCGTCACGTTCCCTGCGTCATGTTCATCGTCGAGCGATTCAGGAGGCTCGTCTTCGCCCACCACCGATGACTGGCTGCTTAGTTCGCCGAGCTCTTTCTGTAGCGCGGGACAAATCGAAATTGCTTCATCGATAAACCATCGCGTCCATCCGATAGAGGAGAGAGAAAATATTGCATGGCTTACTCGAATCTGAATTTCGGAATCTAAGTTTGACCAGCGGTGCAAATCTTCAATTAACCTCGGCCACAACATGAAAACGCCGAGTGGCATTTGTCCTTTTCCACTGTCGGTCCAAAGCCGCTCAAGCACTTCTTCAATACGATCCCATTCGGAACAGACCGATTTAAGTGCTAAGGGATCAAGCAATAATTTTTGCCAATCAGAGGCATACGCATTAAGCAATTGAATATCTACGGCAACCCGATATGCCTTGGTATCCACCACGGGCCGTCGACGAAGTGACATTCGGGCGGCGCGCCAAAAGCTCCCCCAACGGTCGCCGGCGCTCAGGTAGTAGGTCAACACGTTTCGATCAGTTTTTGAAATAGCCGCTTCGATTATTTGACCAGAACCCCACTTAGATTTAGTGCCTGACTGCAGTTCGCGCTTGCTCTCACGATTGAGCCCCGCTTTACGCTGCATGAGTGCAATAACGGCTACGGTGCTTCCATCCGCCTGCAAAAGAGAGGGTGGAAGGCCTAGAACAGGTGCGTGTTTGTACTCGCTTTGCATTGTGCGTTGAGATCAGTAAAGCGTTGGAGCGACACCATCCAATGTTAATCTGAATTGACTAATTAATAGACAACTCCTTAGCAGGGCCAGTCCAACTGTTGTTGAATAGTTGATTGCAGAGAGTAACACTTCTCTCAGGCGCAAAATACGTCAATTGTCACAATGCTGTACTAATGATGGGCCAAGGCAATATTTTGACTGGCATGATTACACCGGTAACTTGAGTATCTAAATTTCGCTTGCGCCGTACAGGCAACAACGTTCAGAAAATTTCCAGTTGCCACAAGAAAGAAGAAAGAATAACTCTTGTTGCAGCAATATCATCTTGTGAGCAGGGCGATTATTCGAATCATGGCCAGCCAAGACTTTTTCACCGGGAAAATGGCATAAGAGTTCCCCAATTGACTAGACCGGGAACTCTGAAAATACAGAACGCACTTATCCTTGTCTAAAGCGACCTTACGGCGGCCAGTTCGAGTGAAATTAGCATGAATCGACGCCAGCAATTCATTCCGGTCGTTGCCACTAAGATATCGAGGTGCGAAAGGGTGAGTTCATGCCACCTCAATACAAGAAAACAGATTGCCTGTCGAGCCAAGGATGCCCTCACCAGTGGGTTGGTCATCTCCCACGCTTCCTTGGCAATGAAGTACGCGGCTATCCTCGTGAAGAAGACGTAGCGACCTCTCGCGGCACATTCAGTGCAAGCAGTGATAATCCCCCGTTTTTAGAGCGAGATAAAAGTAGAGGTTAATCGGCAAGGCCGAGTCTCTGTTTTGGTATGATGCCGCCGAGGGCCATATTTTGCTGGTCGTGATTGTAAGTCCACAACCAGTTGGTGGCAAATTCCTGGATCTTGTCGATGGTCTCAAACAGATGATGGGCGAGCCAACGTAGCGAACGGTCCTGTTATAACTTTCGACTTAAGCATTCTGCTGGGGCTGACAGGGCTGAATGAAATCAATGCAGGTTCCGTGCCTGGCGGGCCAAGCCAAGGTCACCGCGCTGATGTACTCCGGACCGTTATCGCAGCGAATCGCAGTCGGTTTTCCACGCCACTCGATGATGCGGTCAAGCGATCCGATCATCCGCTCGGATTGCAGCGAGAAATCGACTTCGATTCCCAAGCCTCCGCCGTTGAAGTCATCTATCACGTTGAACAGGCGGATGCTACGTCAGTCGACAAGCTGGCCGTGCATGAAGTCCATCGACCAGCTCTGGTTATCGCCGTCGGCACAGCCAATGGGTGAGTTTTCTCACGCACCAGTCGATGGCGTGGATTGATCCTCAGATTCAGCTCCGGCTCGCGGCAAATCCTGTAGACGCGCTTTTGATTCCATCTGAAGCCCTTCACGTTGCGCAGGTACAGGGAGCACAGCTCGCAAAGTGAGCGAATCCTGTTGACGCAGAAAACTGGCCAAACGTAACCAAGGCCCCGTAACTTCAGGGAGTTACGGGGCCTTGTTTGCAACTCGTTCTGAGGTGTACCTTAAAACGGAATGTCGTCATCCATATCCGAGAAGTTCGGTGCCGGCTTTGGCTGCGGACGTGCTGCCGGTGCCGGTGGCGCCTGGCGTGGCGCTTGCTGGCGTGGCTGCTGTGGCGCCGAGTAGTCGTCGTCCATGCCGCCACCGCCCATGCCGCCACCCATGCCGCCGCCGTCGCCGCCCATGCCCTGGCGACCGCCCAGCATCTGCATGTTTTCAGCGATGACGTCGGTTGCGTAGCGCTCGATGCCGTCCTTGTCGGTGTACTTGCGGGTCTGCAGGCGGCCTTCGACGTAGACCGACGAGCCTTTTTTCAGGTATTGCGCGACGATCTCGGCCAGGCGGCCGAAGAACGAAATACGGTGCCACTCGGTCAGCTCTTTTTGCTCGCCGGTGTTGCGGTCTTTGGATTTGTACGAGGTGGCGACCGCGATGTTCGCGATGGCGTCGCCGCTCGGCATGTAGCGCACTTCCG
>Ga0308164_10003252_pt1 | contig 14964 bp, 10 predicted proteins | sample PhyTR2_FD_201031 | JGI IMG/M metagenome (GOLD analysis project Ga0308164, IMG submission 201031) | Phyllosphere microbial communities from UC Gill Tract Community Farm, Albany, California, United States - DLSLT.R2 | ecosystem: Host-associated > Plants > Phyllosphere > Unclassified | place: USA... | reverse complement strand
GACGATACTCATCGCGATAGCAGAGCACCGTGGCCGGATCGACACCGACCATGGGCAACCCCAGTTTTGCCACCCGATTCAGGAAATCGGCGGTGCGGGACGCCGTGCGGGCGAAACGTTGCAGGAAGCCTTTCACATGTTGCGCTTTGCCATTTGGTGAAAATGGCAGGAGCACGGGCCGGTAGCCCAGTTTCTCAATCAGCCTGACAAAATCGTTAACCAGCTGCGCCTCATAGAAGCTGGTAAAGGGATCCTGCACCACCAGCACACAGTTTGCGCGTTCAGCGGCTGACAGCCCTTCCAGCTGCTCCAGCGTCATGTTCATGGCGGGATGACCACTGAGCTGCTGTTTCAGATTAGGGGCCGAAAGCAGCGGCAGATCGACCATACCGATATGGGTTTTACTTATCTCTTTCAGCCACGGCTGGCGCAGGAAGAAGTTAAATACTTTCGGTGCTTTCGCCATCAGCGGCGCATAGCCCTCTACTGCTGCCACCAGGTGATCGCTGACCGGACGCAGATACCGGGTGTGGTAGAGCTGTAAGAAGCGCGAGCGGAAAGCGGGCACGTCAATTTTAATCGGACACTGGGTAGAGCAGGCCTTGCAGGCCAGACAGCCCGACATCGCCTCTTTCACCTCGTGCGAGAAGTCATACTCCCCTTTGCTGGCGTGCCAGCTATTGCGGGTACGGGCAATCAGGGCGCGAAGCGACAGGCGATTTTCAGGCAGCTGCTTTTCCAGGGTTAGCGGATCGACGCCCTGCCCGGCCAGCAGCCGCAGCCACTCCCGCGTCAGCGTTGCCCGCCCTTTGGGCGAGTGAATGCGGTTGCGGGTGATTTTCATGGAGGGACACATCGGGCTGCGGGCATCAAAGTTAAAACATAACCCGTTGCCGTTACACTCCATCGCGCCACGCCATTCATCCCGGACCGTTAACGGAATCTGACGATCATAGGTTCCGCGCTTCACCGCATCGACCTGCATCATTTCATCATTACTGTTGAATGGCGTACAGATCTTGCCCGGATTCAGGCGATTGAGCGGATCAAAGGCCGCTTTGATGCGGCGCAATTCGTTAAACAGCGTCTCACCGAAGAATGCCGGACTGTACTGGGCACGGAACCCTTTGCCATGTTCACCCCACAGCAGGCCACCGTAGCGCGCTGTCAGCGCTACGACTTCGTCGGAGATCTGTTTCATCATCATCTCCTGCTGCGGATCGCACATATCCAGCGCCGGACGCACATGCAGTACGCCTGCATCGACGTGACCAAACATGCCGTAGCTCAGCCCGTGGCTGTCGAGCAGCGCGCGAAACTCGACGATGTAGTCCGCCAGTTTTTCCGGCGGGACCGCGGTATCTTCCACAAAGGGAATCGGTTTAGCCCGGCCTTTGGCATTTCCCAACAGACCCACCGCTTTTTTACGCATGTTATAGATGCGTTCAATGCCATCCAGGTCGTTACAGAACTGATAGCCAATCACGCCGCCCTGCTGCTGCGCCATCAGTGCGTCAAGGCGGCCACAAAGCTGTTCAATCTGCTGATCGATCAGCGCGGCATTGTCACCCGCAAACTCAACAATATTCAGACCCAGCATCTCTTTGTCGGGTACATCGGCGATCAATTCACGCACTGAGTGCCAGACAATATCCTCGCGCGCCAGGTTCAGCACCTTAGAGTCAACGGTCTCTACCGAGAGCGCCTGCGCTTCCACCATAAAAGGCGCATTGCGCAGGGCGGAGTCAAAGGAGTCATATTTGATATTCACCAGCCGGCGCACTTTAGGCAGCGGCGTGATATCAAGCCGCGCTTCCGTGACGAAGGCCAGCGTTCCCTCTGCGCCGCACAGCAGGCGCGTCAGGTCAAAGGTTTGCATATCGTCGCTGAAGACATGGCGCAGGTCATATCCGGTCAGGAACCGATTCAGTTTTGGAAACTTTTCCAGAATCAGCGCACGATGCTCGCGGCAGCGCGTCAGCACCTGCTGATAGAGCCGGCCTTCGGGAGTCGCCGTCTGCGCCAGGGTTTCAGCCAGCGCGGTAGCCATTGGCCGCGTATCAAGGATATCGCCGCCCAGCAGCACGGCACGCAGGCCCAGCACATGGTCCGAGGTTTTGCCATAGACCAGCGAGCCTTGGCCGGACGCATCGGTATTAATCATGCCGCCCAGCGTGGCACGGTTACTGGTAGATAGCTCCGGCGAGAAGAAAAAGCCGAATGGCTTCAGCCAGGCATTAAGCTGATCTTTGATCACCCCCGCTTCGACCCGCACCCACCCCTCATCCGTATTGATCTCCAGGATGCGGTTCATGTAGCGCGACATATCCACCACAATCCCCTGATTCAGCGACTGACCGTTGGTGCCGGTACCGCCGCCGCGCGGGGTAAATACCAGACTGGCAAAGCGCGCTTCTCCGGCCACGCGGGCGAGCAGCGCAACATCCGCAGTCGAGCGCGGAAAGAGCGCCGCGTCGGGCAGCAATTGATAGATGCTGTTATCGGTGGAGAGTGAGAGACGGTCGGCATAGCTGGTTGCCATGTCACCGGTAAAACCCTGCTCTTTCAACGACTCAAGGAACGTCAGCACCAGTTGAACGAGGCCCGGTGCCTGCGAAATCTGTGGGATCATGATTGTCTGACCGAAGGTGTTGTAAACGTTTGCGTTTATAGATTAGCGATTTCTCGTTTTATCATATTTTTCCTGCGCCTGCCCTTTTTTCAGAAAAGGCAAAAACCTTTCTCCGCAACTCTGTTTAAACCTCAGCAAATAGATCATGATAAAAACGGGCATCCGAATGCCTGAAAATGAAGGATTAAGACGAGGTTATGAGTCAATGATGAAAAGCCAGTACCGGGATATGGATTTACCGCAAATACTCTTCACCCTGATGTTCATTCTGCTGCTGATTGTCGCCTGTTTATGGGTCGTGCAGCCGTTTATTCTGGGCTTTGCCTGGGCCAGCATGGTGGTGATTGCCACCTGGCCATTGATGCTGAAATTCCAGCGACTGTTATGGGGACGCCGTTCCCTGGCGGTGATCGTGATGACACTGCTTCTGCTGCTGCTGTTTATTATCCCTATCGCCCTGCTGGTCAGCAGCCTGATTGATAACAGCGCGCCGGTGATTGCCTGGGTTACCCAGGGGCATATGATGCCGCGACTGTTATGGCTCAACGATGTACCGATGGTCGGCAAGAAGCTTTATGTCAGTTATGACACGCTGGTGGCGAGCGGCGGTGCCGGCGTCATGGCGAAAATACAGCCCTATATCGGCCGTACCACCGGCTTTTTTGTCGCGCAGGCCGGTCATTTCGGACGCTTTATGATCCATCTGGGCGTGATGTTACTGTTCAGCGTGCTGCTTTACTGGCGTGGCGAACAGGCTGCCCAGGGCATTCGTCACTTTGCTTTCCGCATGGCGGGACGGCGCGGTGATGCCGCCGTACTGCTGGCGGCGCAGTCCATTCGTGCCGTGGCGCTTGGCGTAGTGGTGACGGCGCTGGTGCAGGGCGTGCTGGGCGGTATCGGTCTGGCGATCTCCGGCATTCCTTACGCCACGCTGTTGACGGTACTGATGATCCTCTGCTGTCTGGTACAGCTCGGCCCGCTACTGGTGCTGGTTCCCGCCATTATCTACCTCTACTGGAGCGGAGATACGACATGGGGAACGGTGCTGCTGGTCTGGAGCTGTGTGGTCGGCACGATGGATAACGTGCTGCGCCCGATGCTGATCCGTATGGGTGCCGATCTGCCGATGATCCTGATTCTTTCTGGTGTTATTGGTGGACTGTTTGCGTTCGGGATGATTGGTCTGTTTATCGGGCCGGTGGTTCTGGCGGTCTCCTACCGTCTGGTTTCCGTCTGGGTTCACGAAGCGCCAGCCCCCGACAGTGACCAACTGGCCGTGGCTGATGCCCTGGCGGATCACGATGATATCCCGCCTGCTGTATGATGGGGTGCAATAACCCGTTGCGCCGCTACCACCCATAAGCATTGATTAGTGCGGTTAATGATGATTAACCGCACCCCTTCTCTCAGATCAGATAAATTCCATTTTTCATTAGCGCTTTTTAAGAAAAAAGCCACCTTTGGCCTGAAAGTGACCTTTTCGGGCCAAAAAAGATTACTTTCTGCACTGTTTCTTAAGCCAAATGGCGAAGTAAAGGTCACAAAAGATTATTGGCTTTAAACTAATAAGAGGATTCTTAAAGACGCCAGCCAGCCGTATGAATAACATGTTTCCTATGTTCGAAATCAACCTGATGATTTCCAGACAATCTCATTCCCCTGAGTAGAGTAAAGAATTGCTGTGTGTAGTCTTTGCCCATCCCCTGTGATGGGCTTTTTTTTTGCCTGAATCCGACCAGATATAAACAGAAAAGGCCCGCATAGCGGGCCCTGAAGACTGGTAACAACCCGTATCAGGCTGTTTTATTTAACTGCGCCAGACTCACCCAGGTCTCCACCACCGTGTCCGGGTTCAGTGACAGACTGTCGATGCCCTCTTCCATCAGCCATGCGGCAAAATCCTGATGGTCTGACGGCCCCTGCCCACAGATTCCGACATATTTCCCCTTCTGCTTCGCCGCCCTTATCGCCATTGAAAGCAGCATCTTCACGGCCTCGTTACGCTCGTCAAACAGCGCGGAGACGACGCCAGAGTCGCGGTCCAGCCCCAGCGTCAGCTGAGTCATGTCGTTTGAGCCAATAGAGAAGCCATCGAAGTGCTCCAGGAACTGATCCGCCAGCAGGGCATTGGATGGGATCTCGCACATCATAATGATCTTCAGCCCGTTCTCGCCGCGCTTCAGTCCCTGACGCCCCAGCTCTTCCACCACAGCCTTCGCCTGCTCAACGGTGCGCACAAACGGAACCATAATCTCGACGTTTGTCAGGCCCATCTCGTTGCGAACACGTTTCACCGCTTCGCACTCCAGCGCAAAGCAGTCCCGGAAGCTATCAGCGACATAGCGACCCGCACCCCGGAATCCCAGCATCGGGTTTTCCTCTTCTGGCTCGTAGCGTTCACCACCCACCAGGTTGGCATATTCATTGGTTTTAAAGTCAGAAAGTCGGACAATTACGCGTTTCGGCGCAAAAGCCGCGCCAAGCGTAGCAATTCCTTCAGTCAGGCGAGCGATATAAAACTCCACCGGATCATCAAATCCTTTCATCATTTTACGGATCTGCTGCTGCAGTTCCGGCGTCTGTTGGTCAAACTCCAGCAGCGCTTTAGGGTGGACGCCGATCATGCGGTTAATGATAAATTCCAGCCGCGCCAGACCCACGCCTTCGTTAGGCAGACAGGCGAAATCAAAGGCGCGATCGGGGTTGCCCACGTTCATCATGATCTTCAGCGGCAGTTCAGGCAGTGAATCGACCTGCGAACTGGTGACGTCGAAGTCGAGCAGTTGATCGTAGACGTAGCCGGTATCACCTTCGGCACATGAGACAGTGACGTTATGCCCCTCTTTCAGCCGGTCGGTAGCGTCACCACAGCCCACCACTGCCGGAATGCCCAGCTCACGCGCGATGATCGCCGCATGACAGGTCCGTCCGCCGCGGTTAGTTACAATCGCTGACGCCTTTTTCATGATCGGTTCCCAGTCCGGGTCGGTCATGTCGGTCACCAGCACATCGCCTTTTTCAATGCGGTTCATTTCGCTGATATCGTGGATGACCTTCACCACGCCTGCGCCAATACGATGACCGATAGCACGACCTTCCACGACAACGCTGCCCTGCCCCTGCAGCGTATAACGCTCCATTACCTGACCATTTGAGCGTACGGTTTCAGGGCGCGCCTGAACAATAAACAGTTTGCCGGTGTGCCCATCTTTGGCCCACTCAATATCCATCGGGCGCTGATAGTGCTGTTCAATCAGCACCGCCTGCTTCGCCAGCGCCTGCACTTCCTCATCGCTCAGGCAGAAACGGTCGCGTTCGGCCTCAGGCACATCTTCGATCCGCACCTGCTCGCCATGCGCCTGGGAATCGGCATAGACCATGCGAACCTTTTTCGAGCCCATATTGCGGCGCACAATCGACGGACGATCGGCTGCCAGGGTTGGCTTGTGCACGTAGAACTCATCGGGGTTAACGGCACCCTGCACCACCATTTCCCCCAGCCCCAGTGCGGCGGTGATAAAGACCACCTGATCAAAGCCGGACTCGGTATCAATGGTGAACATCACACCCGAGGCGGCCAGGTCTGAACGCACCATGCGCTGTATTCCCGCAGAGAGCGCAACGCCACGATGGTCATAGCCCTGATGCACACGGTAGGAGATAGCGCGGTCATTAAACAGCGAGGCGAAGACATGCTTTACCGCCACCATGACGGCGTCGATGCCCTGTACATTCAGGAAGGTTTCCTGCTGGCCGGCAAAAGAGGCGTCAGGCATATCTTCTGCGGTTGCAGAGGAGCGCACGGCAAACGACGCGGCATCATCATCAGCAGAAAGCTGCTTATAGGCGTCCAGAATGGCGGACTCCAGCTCGGGCAGGAACGGTGTCTCCACGACCCACTGACGAATCTGCTTACCCGCTTTTGCCAGCGCATCAACGTCATCAATATCGGTCTCATCCAGCAGCGCATAAATGCGCTGATTCAGCCCGCTTTGATCGAGGAACAGGTTAAAGGCGTAGGATGTGGTCGCGAAACCGTTGGGCACGGAAACGCCCAGCGACGACAGATTAGTAATCATTTCACCCAGAGAGGCATTTTTGCCCCCCACCCGGTCAACATCATGCATGCCAAGCTGGTTATACCAGAGCACGAGTGGCTGTTCGCCTTTACTGGACATTGAGCTTATCCTTTATCAATTATCAATGAATGGACACAGGGAGTAATCTGTCTTCAGCCTGGCATATCACCCTCTCAATAACGATCTGTTGAATCGTTAAAGCAGAATTTCAGCCACAGTTTCGGAATTGTGAGCGCATTATTTTGCTGTTGCGCAAAGTCGCCTTTTTTCTCTAAATGATTGATGTCACAGGAAATGGCAGGTTTTCAGCCACTTAAGCATTCTGTTTTGTTGCGCAACAACTGCGTGGCTATTTGCGGCTTAACGACGGATTAAAAAGAATGCTCGCTCAACGAGCCACCCTTTCATTTTTAGTATCGTGATGAAACGACAGACAAATAATCCGGACAGACATTCCAGAAATTAAAATCAGAGATGATTTATTTAATCGCATGGCCCATGCTGAATGCTCACTCTTGTCTGAGGCTGATTTCGTTATGACAACTGACAGAAGCGTTTTTTATATCTCCGATGGTACGGCCATTACGGCTGAGGTGCTGGGTCATGCGGTGCTGTCGCAGTTTCCGGTCAATATCACCAGCCTGACTCTGCCGTTTGTGGAAAATGTTCAGCGGGCGCTGGCGGTTAAAGCCCAGATTAACGCGCTCTATCAGCAGAGCGGTGTCCGGCCGCTGGTCTTTTTCTCCATCGTGACGCCGGAAGTGCGCGACATCATCGTACAGAGTGACGGCTTTTGTCAGGATATCGTCCAGGCACTGGTCGCCCCGCTTCAGCAGGAGCTGGGGTTATCGCCCGCGCCGGTGGCACACCGTACCCATGGACTGGATGCCAGTAACCTGGGTAAATATGACGCACGTATCGCGGCCATCGATTACACCCTGGCGCATGATGACGGCATCTCGCTGCGCGGGCTGGAAGATGCGCAGGTGATTCTGTTAGGCGTCTCGCGCTGTGGCAAAACCCCCACCAGCCTCTATCTGGCAATGCAGTTTGGTATTCGCGCCGCCAACTATCCATTCATTGCCGACGATATGGATAACCTTAAACTCCCGCCCGCGCTGCGCGCGCATCAGAATAAACTGTTCGGGCTGACCATCGACCCGGAACGGCTGGCTGCGATACGTCAGGAGCGGGCGGAAAATACCCGTTACGCCTCGATGCGTCAGTGCCGGCTGGAGGTGGGCGAAGTGGAAGCGCTGTTTCGCACTCATCAGATCCGCTATCTCAACAGCACCAACTACTCCGTGGAGGAGATTGCGACCAAAATTCTCGACATTATGGGCCTGACTCGCCGCATGTACTGATGGGTAACCGGCGCTGAACTGTAAAGCGGCGCTGCCGTCGCTTTTGATTTCATTATTAAATTCCGGGTTGAATTCGCAGACTAATGGTTTATTGTGACCACCATCACTTCCCGGTATTTCACCGCTGCGAAGAACCGTTTTCGAGAAACCCATGAACAAAACCGACGAACTGCGTACCGCACGCATTGGTAGTCTGATTACCCCCGCCAGCCTGGCGGCTGAACATCCTGTCTCTCCGGCAATTGCCGACAATGTCACCGCTGCCCGTAAACGTATTGCCCGTATTCTGACGGGTGAAGATCCCCGCCTGCTGGTGGTGATTGGCCCCTGCTCGCTGCACGACCCGAAAGCGGCACTGGAATATGCTGAGCGTCTGAACGCGTTACGCCGCCGCTATGAAGATCGGCTGGAGATTGTGATGCGCGCCTACTTTGAAAAGCCGCGCACCGTAGTGGGCTGGAAAGGCTTAATCTCCGATCCGGATCTGGATGGGAGCTACGATGTGAACCGCGGCATAGGCATCGCCCGCCAGCTGCTGATTGATATCAACGCGCTGGGCCTGCCTACCGCCACGGAATTCCTGGATATGGTGATCGGCCAGTTTATTGCCGATCTGATTAGCTGGGGCGCGATTGGCGCACGCACCACCGAAAGCCAGATCCACCGCGAAATGGCATCGGCCCTCTCCTGCCCGGTCGGCTTTAAAAACGGCACCGATGGTAACGTACAGATTGCCGTGGATGCGATTCGCGCCGCGCGCGCCAGCCACATGTTCCTTTCGCCCGATAAGCTGGGCCAGATGACTATCTATCAGACCAGCGGCAACCCGCATGGTCATGTGATCCTGCGTGGCGGCAAACAGCCTAACTATCATGCCAGTGATGTCGCCGCCGCAGCCGAAAGTCTGTCGGCGTTTAATCTGCCACAGCAGCTGGTGATCGACTTCAGTCACGGTAACTGCCTGAAGCAGCATCGTCGTCAGATGGATGTCGCGGCAGAGGTGGCAGAACAGATTAAAGCGGGATCGCAGGCCGTTGCCGGTGTGATGATTGAAAGCTTCCTGGAAGAGGGCAATCAGAAAGTCGTGAGTGGCGAACCGCTGGTCTACGGCAAGTCGATTACCGATCCCTGCCTCGGCTGGCAGGAGAGCGAAAAGGTGCTCGCCCTGCTGGCCGAGGCGGTTTCTCACCGCCTCTGAGTCTGCATCAGCTGGAGCAGCTCACTTCAAGGGTTTTGCCCCAGTCTGGCGGCCGCTGACGATATTCAGCGGCTGTCTGATCGCTAAAGGGTTGCTGTAACGCCTGATGCAGACGTGCCAGCGCCCCCTGCTCTCCCCGCTCCGCCTCTTCAATGGCCTGCTGAGCCAGATAGTTGCGCAGAATCACCGCCGGATTGGATGCCTTCATCACGGCCTGGCGTTCTTCATCGCTGACCTGCTCATCCATCAGACGGCTGCGATAGCGCTGATACCAGCTATCAAACGCCTCACGATCGATAAACTCATCCCGCAGCGGTGAACGGCTTTCAGCCTGCTGCGTCTCACTGAGCAGGCGGAACGTCAGGGTGTAATCGCTATGCTCCTGCGTCATCAGTGCCAGCAGATCGGTCAGAATCTCATTATCGCTGCTCTGCTGCGTCAGCAGACCGAGTTTCGCCCGCATCCGTTCGCCCCAGACCCGCATCAGTTCAGGTTCGTAGGCGCTCAGTGCCGTCCGCAACTGCTCGGTGGTCAGCAGACCCGACAGCGCATGTGCCAGCCGGTTAAGATTCCACATGCCGATCATTGGCTGATTTTCAAAGCTGTAGCGCCCCTGATAGTCGCTGTGATTACAGATGAAGTCAGGCTGATAATCATCCAGAAAACCAAAGGGGCCATAGTCGATGGTCAGACCCAGAATCGACATGTTGTCCGTGTTCATCACTCCATGAGCAAAGCCCACGCTCTGCCACAGCGCAATCAGACGCGCAGTGCGTAACACAATGTCGGTAAACCACTGTTGATAGCGGTCTGCTTCAGCGTCCAGATGCGGCCAGTGATGGCGAATGGCGTAGTCGGCCAGTTGCTGCACTTTCTCCTGCTGCTGGCTGTAAAAGAAATGCTCGAAATGACCGAAACGCAGATGACTCGGTGAAATGCGCATCAGCATCGCGCCACGCTCTGTTGTTTCGCGGTAGACCGGCTCATCACCTATCGACAGGGTCAGCGCACGCGTGGTGGGAATGCCCAGATGATGCAGCGCTTCCGAGGCGAGAAACTCACGCACGCTGGAACGGATCACGGCACGGCCATCGCCCATGCGGGAATAAGGCGTCAGGCCTGCGCCCTTGAGATGCCAGTCCAGCTTGCTGCCATCCTCCAGACGCTGCTCACCCAGCAGAATGCCGCGTCCGTCGCCAAGCTGGCCCGCCCAGACGCCAAACTGATGGCCGCTGTAGACCTGCGCCAGCGGCTGCATGCCGGGCAGCAATGCTGCACCGTGCCAGACGGCATGACCCTTATCGGCAAAGAGCGCGTTATCCAGCCCCATTGAGGTTGCAAGCGGTGCGTTATGATATAGCAGGCGTCCGCCTGCCAGTGGCGTGGGGTTCAGCGCGGTGTAACACCCGGTAAGTTCACGAAACCAGGTGTTGTCAAAAGAGGCCTTGCCTGAGGACATTGTTTCTCCCGTGCGATGCTCAGCGTTACTTAAGGTTAGTCCTCTAGTGTAACGCTGATAGCGGGGATTAACAGGAAGTATCAGCCGGGATGCTGCGCGGATGGCACACGATCGTCGGCGCAGATCAGCGAATGCAGCGCGTCAGATTTTACCACCGGGAAGAGCGCACCCTGAAACTCGGCACTGCTCAGCTGGCTGACTTTATCCAGCAGCACGTCGTCATCAATGCCACAAATAATGAGCCGGTCACAATGGGCGCGGAAATTATCGATAATGCTCTGAATAAACGGCACGAATGAAGCGCGCTTTGCCAGCGAATGAATAAACTCTTTGTCCAGGCAGATGCAGCTGAATAAATTATCGTAGACTGCATTAGAGGGGGTCTTACCCGCGCCAAAATGAGAAATCGCTAAATTAAACTCAGCATGCAGGCTTGCCAGCAGGGGATTATTTTTCCCCAGTTTTAGTTGCGGAAACGTTTCAGTAATATTCAACAGAATGAATGGCAACTGCTTTATTTTGCGCATCACTAATTCGCTGGCCAGCAGCGTCCGGGCCATGCCTTCATCAATACGTATAAATGCTGACACAGTATGCGCTTCAAAAAAGCCGCGATGCTGCTCCAGCAATCCAATCTGACTTTGCAGCAGGCGCAGCTGCTGCGACTCATCAAGCTGCGGCAGCAACAGATCCTGTGGCAGGGTGATGGGGGCACTTTCATGCACAAACTGCGTGACCAGCTCGACAGCGGTGAGTCGCCCATTAACATCACAGACAGGATAAAACCAGATTTCCGACTGATAGTCGGCCGAAAGATGAATTTTCATTTTAATGCCAGAATATGCGGCGATGGGGATATCGTATAGTAATGGTCCGGCGCAGGCAATAGTGCCAAATCATTGAAGAGACGAACTTCTTTACTCTTCCATTGCCGTTTGGCAGCAGGCGATCACCCTTAAGCCAAATAGTGGCGATAAAACAGCGGTTATTAGTGGAATTAAATAAGCGTTTATTATGTTTATTAAAACCCACGCTCAATAACTGTCATTTAAAATAAACCTTTTACTCTCTGTTTTAACTCTATTTAAAATTGGACTTAAGTCTGATTCCCCGGACCTGCGTTTAAATACGACGCGCCTGCCAGAACACTTTTCGCCAGTAAACATTGTCGAGCGAGGAGCGGATGACGCCCTGGCTGGTTGAGGCATGAATAAAGGCGTTATCGGTGTCATAAATGCCCACATGCAGGCCATTCTCCCCGCGACCGGTTTTGAAGAAGACCAGATCGCCTGGCAGCAGCTCGTCTTTGCTGATTCGGGTGCCAATATCGCTTTGTGCTGAGGTGGTGCGTGGCAGTTGCAGCGCAAATTTATCGCGGAAAGTCAGATAGACAAAGCCGGAGCAGTCAACCCCGTTACGGCTCATGCCGCCATAGCGATAAGGCGTACCACGCCAGTTACCGAGCTGATCGTTCAGTTCCGCAATCACGGTGATCGAATCGGAAAGACGGCCATTAATCGGCGGAGCGTGATGACTGCATCCCGTCAGCAGCAGAACTAAAATCAGCAAACCCAGGCGCATCGCCAAATGTCCTTATCAGAAGTTGCAACCGGCTTAATGTAGCGGTAAAGCCCGCCGGGTAGCAAGTGTCAGGGCAATACGGTCAGCAGCGTGCGTCCTTCAAGTTCAAGCTGCCGGAAAGCAATCTGGTAGATCGGTGTCAGGCGCTGCGGCGTCAGAACCTCAGCCGGTTCACCCTGCGCAATCAACGCTCCCTGATCCATCAGCCAGACCCGATCCGCCTGTTGCAGGCTGTGGTTGAGGTCGTGACTGCTGGCGATAACGCTGATGCCCGCCGCGCACAGGTCGGCAATCAGATCGTCCACCGCTTTTTGCTGGGCGATATCCAGCGCGGTCATGGGCTCATCAAGGATCAGCAGCCGCCCGTGTGGATTGATGTGGGGATCAATCTGCATACAGACCGCCGCCAGCCTGACGCGCTGCCATTCACCACCGGAGAGCCGGGTCAGTGAACGCGATAACTTATCCTGCAGCTGAAGCCGTTTCAGCAGCGTGCTGAGGCGATCGTCTGTCTGCCCCGCCGCCTGTTTCAGATGCAGACGCAAATAGTGCCAGACCGGCATCTGACTCAGCGGTGCCTGCTGCTGAGGCAGCCAGCCGCGAACCCGGGCCATCGCCGCGCCGTTCCAGTCACTCAGCGACTGTTCGTCCAGCAGCACCGTGCCGGAGGCGGGTTGCAGTCCCGCAATCACACTGAGTAAGGTGCTTTTGCCTGCACCGTTCGGGCCTGCCACGTGCAGCAGCTGACCGGCGGCAAGCTCACCGGTCAGTGGCAGCAGCCGTCCGGGGAGGGCGGCCTGTTGCAGGCGCAACAGCATCTATTTTGCCAGCGCCTGCTTAATGGTTTCCAGAATGATCGGATCTTCCGGCGTCATGTCAGGTGCAAAACGCTGGATCACGCTGCCGTCACGGCCAATAAGGAATTTTTCGAAGTTCCACAGGATGTCGCCCTGCTCTTTCGGCGCGCGTCCTTTGCTCTCCATGCGCTCGTAAAAGCCGCTGCCTTCCGGGCGCACCGCGTCAGGTCGGGCCGCAATCAGCTGGGCATAGAGCGGATGGCGGCCTGCGCCATTCACGTCGGTTTTGGCAAACATCGGAAACGTGACGCCATAAGTGGTGCTGCAGAAGGTTTTAATCTCCTCACTGCTGCCCGGCTCCTGCTCCAGAAACTGGTTGCAGGGAAAACCGAGTACGCTGAAGCCCTGATCCTGCCAGGCTTTCTGCAGGTTCTCCAGCTCTTCATATTGCGGCGTCAGACCACATTTCGAGGCAACATTGACCACCAGCAGTACCTTGCCCTGCCATTGTGACAGCGTGGTTTTTTCCCCATCGAGCGTAACCAGTTCAGTTTGATATATGTTCATGCTGTTTCCTGTTGTGGATGCTGTTGTGGATGCAGAGTCGCCAGCCGAAGCTAGCGTGAAGATTTCACCAGTAAAATAATAAACAGCGGCGCGCCCAGTGTCGCCGTCACGACGCCTATCGGTAATTCCGCCGACGTCAGCGCCAGACGAGCCACAATATCGGCTGCCAGTAATACACCTGCGCCAGCCAGCGCCGATGCCGGCAGCAGATAGCGGTGATCGCTGATGCCGCTCATACGCAGCAGATGCGGGATCACCAGTCCGACAAAACCTATAGCACCGGCCATCGCGACGCTGATGCCGACCAGCCAGCCCATGGCGAGCACCAGCAGGTTACGCCAGTAGAAGAGAGACAGTCCGAGCTGGCGGGCAGATGTCTCGCCCAGCGCCAGCAGATTAAGAATCTGCCCGGTCGCCCCCAGGGCCAGCATCACCGGCAGCAGCGCCAGCATCATCCAGCCATAGCGCCAGTCAATCCCGCTGAAGCCCCCCATCATCCAGTACATCAACTGGCGCAGATCGAGGCTGGTACTGAAGTAGACCGCCCAGGTCATGATGGCACTACAGATAATTCCCAGCGCCACGCCGGTAAGCAACAGCCGGGTGACCGAGAGCTGACGATGGGCAAAATGCAGCAGGATGAGCGTAATAATCAGCGCACCGGCCATCGCCGCCAGACCAAGGCTCCACAGTGAGCCGCTGCCCAGCAGCACGCCAAGCACCAGGCCAATACCGGCACCGTTCGAGACGCCGAGCAGGCCGGGCTCCGCCAGCGGATTTGTAAACAGCGCCTGCATTACGACACCGCATACCGCCAGCGATGCCCCGACCAGCACCACCGCCAGGCTGCGGGGCAGCCGCAACTGCCAGACAAAGAGCCTGCCGCTTTCCGTGAACCAGTCTGAGGGCGCGATCCAGCTGTCACCGGCACACAGGCTGAGACAGAGCAGTGCAGAGAGCATAAGTGCTAACACAATAAGCCATTTCTGGCCGCGCTGGTCGGCCTGGCGCGCGAGCTGGTCGAGCAGAGACATAAGCAGGATTAGCTGAGAAAACAGAGATTTGATTGTAGAGGGATTGCAGAAAAAAGAAAGGCAGATGAGGCGGTTTGCATTTTGCTGTCAGGGAGATTAACGGGCGCGGCAAATGGGATTGCTGCTTACTGAAACCATGAAAAAAGGCCGCTTGCGCGGCCTTTTTGAAACGCTGAAATTCAGTCAGTCTCTTTGGGTGTAGCGTTCTCTACGCGGCTTTTCAGCTTCTGTCCTGGGCGGAACGTTACTACGC
>Ga0308164_10003251_pt1 | contig 14966 bp, 12 predicted proteins | sample PhyTR2_FD_201031 | JGI IMG/M metagenome (GOLD analysis project Ga0308164, IMG submission 201031) | Phyllosphere microbial communities from UC Gill Tract Community Farm, Albany, California, United States - DLSLT.R2 | ecosystem: Host-associated > Plants > Phyllosphere > Unclassified | place: USA... | reverse complement strand
ATTGCAAGTCTGCTGGGTATTGCAAAGATCTATCAGCAAATTAAAGTAAAGCCCAAAAGATCTATACTGATAGTGATGGTTACCGGCGAGGAAATGGGCATGCTGGGATCACAATATTTTGCCTCCCACCCTACTGTTCCGGTGAAAAATATGGTTGCTGATGTAAATACAGACATGCCAACTATCATTGCCCCATTGTTATCAGTAACAGCACTTGGCGCAGAGCATTCTTCGCTGATTAAGCAAGTGGGCCAGGCGGCCAGGTTTATTGGTTTAAGTGTAGAGCCCGATCCGGAACCAGCCCAGGCACGTTTTACGAGAAGTGACCAGTATAGTTTTGTGGTTGCAGGAATTCCGGCATTACATATTAAATACGGGAGCAAAACCGAAGATGGTAAAAACAACCTGAATGAAACAGTGGCAAAATGGCGCGCGAAATATTACCACAAACCCCAGGACGATATCAATGGGATATTTGATTTTAATGCAGGAAAGAAATATGCACAGTTGAATTTTCTGATCGGCTACCTGGTTGCAGAGGAGCAAAACAGGCCTAAATGGAACAGTGGCGACATATTTAGTCTTTCTTCTCAGAATGGCCAAGGCTCTTCTCAGGGCTCACCACATCACGTACCAGCTGCTTCAGCTCCTTAATTTCGGGGAAACGGCCCTGTTCTTTTCTGTCGAATAAGATATTGCCGTCAATCCTGATCATATATGCTCCGCCTGTTTCACTGGGCTGAAGTAATACACCGTGGATTTCGTCTGTGAAAGTGCTGAGCAGTTCCTGTCCCATATAGGCAGCTCTGAGCATCCACCCGCATTTTGGACAATATTCGATACTAATGGTGGGTTTTATAATTGTCATGGTATTAGTCATATTTAACTTTGAGGGCATAAATGAGGCCTTTATTGCCGGCCATAAGGATCAAATTGCCCTTCTTGGCCTTCTTGATTACATTGAAACTATCATCAGAAATGTGGTACCAATGATAGCCACCATCCCTTGAAACATCAGTACCTGAAGTGCCGGTAGCAAAACAGCTTTTGTCGTTAAACCATGTAACACCCGAACGGTATCCAAACACAGGACGGGAAGGTCTGTCCCAGGATTTACCGCCATCCCTGGTGAGCAATACATTGTTAGTGTTCTCTTTATCTTTCTGGTAATCGCCCCCTACTACAATACCCTGGCTTTCGTTATAAAAATCAATGGAAAAAGCACCAGTGCTACTTTGGCCCTGCAAAATTGGACAATCATACTTTTTCCAAAGCAGACCGTAGTTATCAGAGGTGTAAATATTTGACTTTTTACCTCCGGTAGCAATCCATACTTTACCGCTGCCCAATGTTTTTATACTGGTACCACTTGCAGCAAAACCAGCTTCCCCGGGCGCCATATCATATCTTAAACCAGCACTCGAATTACCCCAGCTGCGCCCGCCATCTGTTGTGGTAAGGATCTGCATACGGTTTTGTATGGGATCACCAAAGATGATCCCATTATTTTCATCCCAGAAATCCATACCATCAAGAAAGATCGCCGAATCGAGGTTTTTATAACACTCGGTCCAGTTTTTACCACCATCTTCAGTTCTTAAGATATAGGCGGGCGACCCGGCATTTACAATGATAGCACGGTTTTCATCAAAAGCTTCGATATCACGGAAGTCGCATTTTTCATAACCTTTCGGTTTTGTCCATTTCCAGTCCTTGCCACCGTCGATAGTTCTTCCAACAAAACCGTTACTACCGCTTACCCAGGCAACACTATCGGTTACTACCGACAGCCCTCTTATACTTGTGTTTGTTTCTGTTGTTAAAGAACCCAGCTCATAACTTTGTGAAAAGCCCAGCAAAGGTGCAAATAACAGGATGTAAAAAAATATACGCATCTATTTAACTCTTTTCCATACTTCTGATCTTCCAATTATCGATATTCCAATGTATCCTCTCATATTCAAATCTCCATTTTCTTTAATATTCATATTGCAACTGTACGTTTTGCCCGACTTAGGGTCGTATATTTTACCGTCAGTCCATTTGCCATCATCATAAACAAAATCCCTCAGCATTTCCATTCCGAGGATAGGCTTGCTGCGCAGGCTGGGATCCGGATTTTTCAGGTCCGTTTTTACAATTCCTTTTTCATCTTTTTGCGTCTTCAGCCATACTATCTTACCAAAGTATTTAACGCCCTTTTTGTAAATCTCTACATGTGCCTCTCCTGTAGAATTAATCCATTGCCCCAGAATAGCATCTTTGTTCTGTGCAAAACCCGTGAAAGAAATGGCTGTAAACAGCAATAACAGTGAAATATATCTCATAAAATTTATATTTAGTTGGGACTAATTTACAATTAAAAAGAGATTGTCAATGGTTTAATATCGCGTTTAAATATGGTGGGGGTTAAAAAAAAACCAGCACAGCAATAATTCAATGCTGTGCTGGTTTTCCTTATTGATTTAATGCCTAATAAAATTTGGGTAACGGGTTCAGTACCAGATCCTGTTGCTGGTGCCAATACGGATAAATCGGTTCGCTTTTACTTGCATCATCAAGTTTTTTTACCTGATCTATGGTAAGGTTCCATCCTATTGCTTCAAGATTTTGCGTCAATTGCTCTTCATTCCGTGCACCAATAACAATATTGGATACCGTTGGACGCTGCAAAAGCCAGTTAAGGGAAACCTGGGCAACAGATTTTCCGGTTTCTTCAGCTACCTCATCAAGTGCGTCTACGATTGTATACAGGCGCTCTTCATTTAATGCCGGCCCGTGGCCGCCACCCTGTTGTACACGACTGTCAGCAGGCAATGGCTGGTTACGTCTATATTTACCAGACAAGCGTCCGGAAGATAAAGGACTCCATACGATAGTACCAACGTTCTGATCGATTCCGAGCGGCATCAGTTCCCATTCAAATTCCCTATCCAGCAAAGAATAGTAAGCCTGATGCGCAATATATTTGGACCAGCCATATTTCTCAGAAACCGAAAGTGATTTCATCAGGTGCCAGCCAGAAAAATTGGAACAGGCAATATAACGTACTTTCCCGCTCTGGATAAGGTTATCGAGAGTTCTTAATGTTTCTTCAACAGGCGTAGTCCCGTCAAAACCATGCATATGATAAATGTCAATATGGTCGGTCTTTAGTCGCTTCAAACTATCTTCACACTGTTTTACCAGATGTAAACGTGACGAGCCATAATCGTTGGCATCATCGCCCATTTTAAATGTAGCTTTGGTAGAAATTAGTACCTGATTACGGATACCTTCCAGTACCTTACCCAAAATTTCTTCAGATAATCCCCTGGAATATACATTTGCTGTATCAAATAAGTTGACCCCGGCATCAAGACATAAATTAACCAGTCTTTTTGCTTCATCAACCTGTGTTGTACCCCAGGCTTTAAAAAATTCATTTCCGCCACCAAATGTTGCGGTTCCGAAACTCAATACCGGTACCTTCAAACCCGATGCACCTAATTGTCTGTATTCCATTGGTTGTATATTTAGATATTAATTAAAAGACTGCTCAGTTAATACCGGCGACTTAATCGTTTTAATAACATCAGCAAACAATTCATAAGAATGAATTCTTGCCTGATGGTCGAAAATATGCGAAGTAACCATCACTTCATCTACCTTAGTCTGATTGATGAAAGCCTGGATATCTTCTTTGATTGTTTCCGGACTTCCAATAAATGAACAGCCGAGCATTTGCGCCACACCTGCTTGTTCCTCTTCAGTCCAAATGCCGTCCATACTGTCAACCGGTGGCTGTAATAACCGTCGGCGACCAGTAATCACGCCTACAAAAAATTGTAGTAAAGAGGTTGTTAACCTGTTGGCTTCTTCATCCGTATCAGCGGCAACAACGTTTACGCAGGAAATTACATAAGGTTCTTTCAGTGTTTCAGACGGCTTAAAATTCTGACGGTAAATATTGATGGCCGTTAGAAACTGTGCCGGCGCAAAATGGCTCGCAAAGGCATAAGGAAGTCCTTTAGCGGCTGCTAAACGCGCGCTGTCTGTACTTGAGCCCAATATCCAGATTGGAATGTCCAGTCCTTCACCCGGAATGGCCCGCACCTGACTGTTCCTGTTGTCGTCAGAAAAATAACGCTGCAACTGCTCTACATCTTCAGGAAAATCATTTGCTGCATTAAAGCGGCTGCCTCTGATCGCTGCTGCCGTAATTTGATCAGTACCCGGTGCCCGGCCAAGGCCAAGGTCTATTCTTCCAGGGTACAACGATGCCAGCGTGCCAAATTGTTCTGCTACTACCAAAGGTGAGTGATTGGGCAACATGATACCACCCGATCCTACACGGATGGATTTGGTTCCGCCAGCAATGTATCCGATCAGGACTGACGTAGCTGAACTTGCTACACTGATCATATTGTGATGTTCTGCCAGCCAATACCTGGTATAACCTAATTCTTCTGCATGTTTGGCCAGATCAAGGCTATTGCGAAAAGTATTTTCAGGGGTTTTACCTGCAACTACAGCGGCCAGGTCTAATACTGAATAAGTGATTCCTGCCATTTTATGATTTTGATTACTCATGAATTCTATTTATACAATCCAGCTTGATATGCTGTTTTTATAAAATTAGAGATTATCATCGGGAAACATTTGATGACACAAAAGATTTGACTTTGCATACAGATGAACGCAGAATTGGTAACAGGTTGGATACAAAAAAACCTGCAGGATTTGAGACCTGCAGGTTTTTTAAGTTTCGCTCAACTACAGAATTAATCTGTTGATGTGCCCGAAGAGAGACTCGAACTCTCAAGGATCTTACTCCAACGGCTTCTGAGACCGCAACGTTTACCAATTTCGCCATCCGGGCATTTGACAACAATGGAGCATCCTGTCGTGGCGACAAATGTAACATTAATTCTGAAATGAAATAAACTTTTTAATAAAAAAACGCGGTTTAAGCGCGAACAGGCTCAATTGGTTTGATAATCAGTATTATGGATATTTGGCAAAACAATCGCGCCCCATTTATGATTTACAACTAGAAGAAAAACTGAAATGAAACCACCGATATCAAAATTACAGGCTGTGATCCAATGCAAATGTCCCCGATGCAGAAAAGGGGATATCTTTTCGGGGAAAATGTATTCGCTTTCATTCAAAGGTCAGACTACAAATGAATATTGTCCACATTGTAATTTACGTTTTGAACGCGAACCCGGTTTCTTTTATGTATCAATGTTTATCAGTTATGCGATGAACGTTGCGGAGATGATCACGGCCAGCGTGGCGATGTATATATTGGGATTACCGCTCACTTATGAAAATTTATGGTATTATGTAGGCGTGCTTTTTATTACCGTATTTATTTGTGCACCATTCAATTACCGCTACTCAAGGGTAATGCTTTTACATTGGCTTACGCCCGACCTGGGGTATATTCCGGGAAGTGGTGATAACAAGATGAACAAATAATCCATCTTGTTATAAGCCGTATTGTTATGTCGACTGGTATTTGACCTTATACTCTTTCCCTTTTTCTACCGCGATTTCATATAGGCCAGCGCCTGCGATTTTGACCCTTGCTCCCGGGACTACCGGTAAGGTTTTACTTTTTATCCTGAGTATGCCAGTCCCTACGGGCGACTTGATTTTAATTTCTGTCCTGCTGCAATACAATTCAATTTCGCCTTCGTTTGTTGGTACCTTTCCCTGCATCCATTTTAGTCCGCCAAGCTCAGGTGCGCAAACCCATTCTGCATAAGCAGGAGATAGCGGCTTAACACCTAAATAATATTTACCAAGCAAATAAAGGGGACTTGCGCCCCATGCGTGGCAAAGGCTTTTTCCAAACGGACGCCCATACATGGCCAGATGCGCTGTTCCTTTCTTGGCAGGGTCATATTCTTCCCAAAAACTAGTCGCTCCTTCTTTCAACATTCCGCCCCAATATGCTTTCATTTCTTTGAGCACATAAGGTTGTTCACCCATCGCACAAAGTGCTTCCAACTCATAAAAACGCATATAAGGCGTTTTAATTTTCTGAATGTTATCATTCAGCAACACGTGTTTTTTTACTTCCTGCTCCTGTTCCGGGCTAAAATAATTAAAGAATATACCAAACATATTTGCATACCTGGTAACGTTGGCTGTCTGCTGACCGTCTACACTACTATGGACCAATGCATGTTTGCCAGCATTCCAGTATTTGGTCATAATTTTAACTTTGAGTGTTTTGGCCAGTTGCCCATAATTTGCAGCTTCTTCGGTATGATTAAGCATTGTTGCACTTTCTGCCATCATTTCGAGGCTTCGGGCAAACAGGATCTGTTCAAAACTGAGTTCACCCTTCTTGCTTAACCCGTCTGCCCAGTCGATAAATACCCAGTCGCCCGCCTTTCCCTCCAACATTCCATCATTATTGGTTCTGGACAGGCAGTAATCCATCAGGCTTTTCATCCTCGGATAAAATTGTTCAATAAAAGTTTTATCACCAGTATACAAGTAATAATCTTTAATACCCATAAACCAGTAAAACGTGTAATCCATAATGGTATTTATATGGCTTGTCACAGGATCTTTTCCCCTTAACGCAAGCAATGTACGTGTAACCGTAGGCGAATCGTACAGCAGATAATAATTCATCAGGAAACTCTGATAAGCATCGCCCGACCACACCCAGCGGTCGCGCTTAATCCCATCGATAAAAAATTCACGGGTGTTGAGGTGGAATGTATATTTTGATACATCATAGATTTTATTGATCTCCGGATCTGAGCACAGAAAGCTGCCACGGTCTTTTACCGGGGCAAATTCATAGAACATAGACACAGAATCCATTGTTAGGCCTGCCGGGAGCACAACATTCACATACCTGAAAGCTTTGGTCAGCGTAGTCGTGGTATCAGTTTTAGAATTAAAATTTACATCTAACCTATCGAGTGTTTCCCCACTGTCCAAAGACAGCGCTTCCTCTTTAGATTCGCCATAATAGATACCAACATTACCCCGTCCCCTGAGGCCATGGATCTTTACATATCCAAAAGTTTCTTTTCCGAAATCAAGCAGCATGCCATTTCCTTTCTTTTCAGATCGCAATGCTGATTGTGGCTGTGTAGGTAAAGCATATTTTGACGGTGGAACCGAGGGACTGTCAAAATTCCAGCTGGCAGCTTTAAGCCAGGTAGTACCAGACTGATCTGAAGCTTTGCCAGACTGATCAATCCATTCCTTATCCTCATACGTAACCAGCCATGTAGAGTCAGATACCACCTTTTTTCCCTTAACATACACCGCCGGCACAGCCCCCTGGTTATATACTTTTAAACTTACCCTGTGTTTTCCGGCAGGGATTTCCAGTATTGAAGGGTAACCAAAAATCGCCTTCCCATCAACTTTAACGCTATACTGTCCTTCAACAAATAGCTCAGCACTTTCAGCTTCGGGCAGGTCGAAATCTTTATGAAAATCGATCAATACATAATGACTGTCAAATTTCCAGAATGGCGGAAGAAAGGTGCCCCGCTCTGTACGCCGGTTTTGCATTTTGTTGCCAAGCCAAACCTCAAAATCGCCGGGATACCAGATCCAGGTTGCTTTGGATTGCGCTACTGCAGCATCAGCTGACAAAACGAGAATTAGGAAAATTGCGAACAGAAGGTTAAAATATCGGGAATTTTTCATTTTTAAATTTTTAATATTATCCGAAAATGAGATAGAGTGTGACCATTACAAGGACCAGTGCCGTCCATGCTAATTTAACACGAAAAGTTGTTTTTGGAAGATCTGCGACTTCTAAATCATGTTTATAAATTTCTGGCGACCTGTCAAACAGGGAAATAAGTACCGCCAGGAGAAAAAGAAAGGCGAAAATGTAAAATGATAACAGCAGGTAATGCGGCCAGAAAGCATTTTTATCAGGCGGGAATACCCAAAGATAAAATACGCCGGTACCAAGACTAAAAGCAGAACCAATTGATAAGGTAAAATTAACGGCCTTCCGTGTGGTCCTCTTCCAGAATACGGTGAGCAGGAATACCACAGAAAGCGGCGGGGCAATAAATCCAAGTACCGATTGGAACACGTCAAAGAGATTAAGTCCTTTTATACTGTCAATTGCCAGCGCCATCATTACAGCAAAAGCACAACCCATAATGACAGTTAACCGCCCAATTTTCTTCAGTTGCCTGTTTGTTGCACTGGTATTAATCTTTTTAGCATATACATCCATAGTAAAAACAGTGCTCAATGAATTTAAAGATGAGCCGATCGTGCCCACCAGTACAGCTATCAGTACCACGATAACCAAGCCATTCATCCCAGATGGAAATAAATTACTAACCATGGTCATATAGGCTTCGGCAGGATCTTTCAAATTTGGGAACAACACACGGCACAGCACGCCCGTAAGAATGAATAGCGGAAGTGACAAGATCTTGAGCCAGCCAATAAAATTTACACCTAGCTGTCCCTGCTCCAGGTTTTTAGCGCCTAAAACCGACTGTACCATTGATTGATCCGTACAGAAAAAGGCAATGGCGGCTACAGGATAACCAAGCAAAATAGCCGGCCAGGGATATTTGGTATCACTTGCCGGATGGATAAGATGCCAGAAGTCGCCGGGCACGCCGGCATGCAATTTAGCCAGGCCTCCTACTTTTAGTATCCCCAGAATAGTTAGCGTTAAAGACACACCAATGAGCAGGATCATCTGGAAAACATTAACACGCGCAATAGCTTTAAGACCACCGGTGTAAGCAAAAACACCTGCAAATAATACGAGTACAATAACCGACTCCCACATCGGGATGCCCAGGATCTGGCGCACCAAAAATCCACCGGCAAAAAGGCCCAGTGAAAGCCAGGAAATCATAATCTTGATCAATGCATACCAGGCAAGGATGTTCTGTGTAGAGCTGCCATAACGTTGTCCCATAAACTCGGGCATTGTAGATACTTTTGCCGCAAGGTATTTTGGTGCAAAGACAATGGCCAGCAATAACAAAAATGCAAAGGCATACCAGTCAAAATTGACAGCAACTATACCAGTAGAATAACCTATACTGGCAAAAGCAAGCAACATTGATGGGCCTACGTTGGTGCCCCACATATTAAAACCAATGCTTGCCCAGCCCAATGATTTGTTAGCAAGAAAAAGGGACTCGTCTTCCTGGTCTTTACCAGAAAAACTTGCCCTGTATCCAATTACCATGAGGATTACCAGATAAACAACAACAATGGCATAATCGAGTATAGTTAAGCGTTCTACTATATTTCCCATCTGCCTGTTAAAGATTTATGGATGCCCGTGAAATATCATTGGCAGCTAATATATCATCAATTTTAACCGGCAATCCTGTCTGTAAAGATTGATCCATAGCTTGTAATAAGGCAATAGTTCCAATTCCTTCCTTAATATCTGGATAGGCAATACTGTTGGAATGGATACTATCCGCAAAGTATTCCAGGTAATTCTGATACTCCCCCGCATGGTGGCTTTTGCCTTCAAAACGGAAATAATGTTTGAGTTTATGTTCCCAGGTAACCAATTGTTCTTCACCGGTTTTGTCGGTAATTGCGTAGCGCAGGTCCATGTAATCGGCCTGACTACAGCCTTCCGTTCCCCGCAAAATACAGCTCATTTCGCTGTCGCGGATATTGGGCTGAACCGGGCCGGTGTATGCGCCGCTTACCCTCGCAATCCTGCCGTCGCGCGCTTTGAAGATAAAGTGCATGGTATCCTGGTTTTTCAGACCGGCTTTGGCACCATTGGCACTAAGCATTCCATAACCCATTACTTCTTCTATATCTGGAAGGTACCAGCGGATGAAATCTGTGGGATGGCTTAATCCTCCGTATAACCATTTAAAAGACTGTTTAAGCGACCAGCCTTTTTCCAGGAACCACCGATGATCTGCATGGTAGTATCCTTCAATGGTAATCAGCTCGCCAATCAGTCCTGCTTCGAAATCTTTACGTTGCCTCTTTACCGGTTCGAAAAAGCGGGAACTTTGTCCCACAAAAACGCTTTTGCCCGATTTCCGGGCCAGTTCCAATAATTCATTTGCCATTGACAGATCATCAATAAACGGTTTGGTGCAAACCACGTGTTTACCATGTAGCAAAGCCTGTTTTACATGTTCTGCATGCAAATGATCGGGTGTATAAATCGCAATGACATCAATCTCTTCATCCTGAAGCATGTCCTCATAATTTGTGGTGTAATGTGCAACCTTAAATTCTTCTGCGCGCTGACGGCACAGTTCTTCATTGCGGTCGCAAATAATTCTTAAATCCCATTTCGAACTTTGCATTGCTGCTGAAATGGTGCTTCTGCCTTCGCCTAATCCTAAAATTCCTAGTCTTAACATGCTATATCTAATTTTTAAATTTTTCTAAAAAGACCCAGCTTTCGCCTGGTTTTGTGCCTTGGATGCCGCGTTGATACTTTTTCATCAGGTTATTCCATTCATCTACCCGCGGATTGTTTGCCGTAGTTTGTTTGTTCAGCGACTCAAAATCGGCTCCTTTGGGGATACTGATCACAAGGATGAGCTGCCCGGCGTTCTTAAATACCTGCAATTGCTGAAATTGCGCATTGCAAAATCCCTGTGCCACTTCGGGCCATTTCTCAAATTGTGTAGCGTGGTAGTTGAGGTATTCTTGTTGGAGAAGGGAATCCCTAACCAAATCTGCGGTTAGGATAATGTGGTCCCAATCTTTAACTTTCGTCGCGTCTTTACAATGCTTAGCGCGGTCAAATTCATAAAATGGCGCATTGTAAACTTTGACGTCGCTGTTTTTGAATTCTGCTTTTAACGCTGTCCTTAAACGGTTTGGATCTTCTATTGCACCATAAAAAACATAGTGGTTTTTCCAGTGGTAAATATTGTCTTCAGAAAGCCCATTTTTCCTGCACAGCGTCAGCAGATTTTTCTGGTCTGGCGCTACACCATCGTCCATAATCAGCTCAACAACTTTAGTTAGGTTCGAGTGGTTAATTTCAAGAGTTGCAGATACAGGAGTACGTTCTTTCAGGAGATATTGAAAAGGCTTTTGCAATCCGGCAGCAAGTTTGGTACTGTCTGCTACCCAAGGGCCGTTATTTTCCCAGATGTTGCCCGGTCCGTTGGCATTTTTCAGATACTTATCCGTTGGGGTCCAGTTATTTTTGACCGTAAAAAATGAAGATCCTTCATCCGTATATAAGTAGAACCAGTGATTTGGATCATGTGCATAAGGCGCCTTATAAATGCTGTCAACATAATTACCTTCAATAACTGAAGCCGGCTGAGCCGACAGCGTGTAAATGCCAGAGACATCGTACATATGTTTACCATAGCGATGGATTTTGTTAGCTGTAATCCTGTTATTCATCAACACGGTAACGGTGCGGGTCCAGCCCCAGCCAACGGAGATACCGGAATAGGAAACTTCACTGATATCATTATGATCAATCTGAAGTCCGTTTACATACCCTGCGCTGATACCCAAAGTACCCCAGTCCTCGTTCGCGACATCGGTTATCAGGTTATTCTTCACTTTAATATCTCTACAAACTTCGCGTTTATCAGAAGGCTGATAAGGATAATGGACCTCCTGGGTTTCGTCTGAGAACACCCCTATTTGGATTCCCGTGCCAGAGATATCTTTAAAAAGGTTTCCCTGGATTAAATCATCATGATTTCCGCGTTTGTAATCCAGCCCGGTAGATCCCAGGTGCTCAAAACTGCATTTTTCAAAAGAGGTATGGTTTGTGAAAATAGCTTCAACCGCAGCAGCCGGACGTCCAACCCAGGCCTGGTTTTCTAGTGTTTTTTTGTCGTCCGTTCCCGGAATGGCAAGTTTGTAGGCATCTGTCATGTACATGCCCGACTGATGGGGCACGTGCCCTTCCCTGGAAGGACGCAACCAGGTAGCATACTGAAAAGCAATTCCGTTAAAAGACACATAGCTGACGGGCCGGTCTATTGTTCCCTGTATTTTTAGCAATGTTTCAAGTACGGGCACAGTAACTTTTGCAGTTTGCATATTCTCACTGGCGCGTGGCCAGTAATATATTTTCCGATTGCGTTTATCTAAAAACCATTCCCCGGGTTCGTCTAAAAACTGTACTGCATTGCTGAGGTAAAATGCAGAATTACCATCTGTTTTTGAAATTCTAGGTGCCGGCCAGGGATGTTCTGACTGAACCCGGCTCTCTGGCTGATAAAAAGAAAGGCGTGCACTATCACCTCTAACACTAATTGATTTTACGCGCAGGACAGCGATGGACCACCACTGATGGATAAACATTTCCATTCCTGGCACCTGGGTCAAATCGTTGGCTGGTTTCGGAATCCAGCAGGTTTGGTCTTTATGGTTCCACGATAAAATCCTACTCATCTTGCCGGTTTTAACATCCCTGGCACGGAGGGCTTTTTTGTCGTTAACATAAAGCTGGCGGAAATCCAGCAGCTGGTCGCCGATAACAGGCGCATCGGCCATCCAGACATTTCCTTTAGCTGCTGCGGGTAGTCCTTTTATTACTTCGACAGCCTTCTTCCATCCGGTAATATTTATTCCCCCGTTTAATACAGGCTTTTCACCAGCTACGGATTCAATAATAGTGGGGCTTGATGGAGTACCGGAATCTTCCGGTCTGAGGATAACAGGTTCTGAAAGTTCGTAAGTTCCACCGCCAACGTAAATATGAATTCCGTTTTTGATTGACGGATCAGACAAACGCCGAAGTTCCCTGGCTTTACGAAGTGCCATATCAATTGTCAAAAATGGGGTTTTCCGTTCCCCTGAAAAGCTGTCGTTTCCTTTTACAGAAACATACATTTTTGCAGTTGTGGTTTGAGCCAAAGCCCCGTAGGATATGAAATAACTATAAAATAATAAGTGGATAAGGCGCTTGTAGATCTGGTTCATTTTTGAATATCTAGGTTATTGCCAAATATGTTCAGGTTGGAGATTCAAAATTTATTTGATCATATAGAAATGATTGCAACACGTGTAATGGACAGGTTTTTAAAAGATAGTATGTGAAAAGAATTTTGATTAATGATATGCCCCTCTCGGAGAGCTGCCGCAACCTGGGCAAAGAATAGTAGTTTCATCAGCGATATTATAAATGGTTAATTCAAATATAACATTTCTATCTTATGGGAATAAGAGAAATTACTTTACGAGAGACTTGTAGATCATTTTGTTACAATAGATTGTGGCCGGCCTTTTAAAGGTGGGCAATATTTGCAATAAAATAATTTGAATGCAGCCAGACTAAGCCAAATATAATGCTCAAATAAAGCCAAAGCATAGCAAATAGAACATGAATGATAGTTTCCATTCTTTTGCCCTTCCATAATTTTTGCGAGTAACCAAAGAACTGGATGAAAAGTCTTATGATCCAGAAGATACTTAAACCAAGTGAAATTCTACCGCCCAGTTTGGTGGTACTTAGTTCATGGGCAGATGTTAGACAAAGCAATCCAATTAACATGACCACAAGGGCAATAAAAAAGGTGTGTATATACATCATTTGCCTGTTGATCAAACTAATCTTTCCCAGGTCTTCTGCCCATTTAAAATATCTGGGGAAGATGATATGTACCAGGCTGAGTACTATTAAAAGGCCGCCGATAATCCTAAGATGGACTTCCATTTTTTTCGAGCATAAAGTGGGTGATAAATGGAGTGAATTTAGTTTCCTGCAATACCCGAAGGTCTGAATGTTTAAAGGTGTTATACCAGGAGGACTTTGACAGAAAATGGAAAAAACCAATATTGTAGGCGCAAAAGTTACTGACATCCCTCAAATGTTCCAGCAAGACAATTTTGCCACCGGGCTTTATTATTCGTCTCAATTCATTAAAAAAGATAGTCCTTTCGCCATGGTTCCTAATCTCATGGGCCGAGAATATCAGGAATATATAATCGGCATAGTTATCGGGCAAAGGCAGGTTTGACGTGGAAATAGTGAGCGTACCTTTAAATGGCAAGTAAGCCTTTCTTGCCCGTTTGATAGAAACTTCTGTATGTTTTAATGGATCATAAAAATCGTACACATCCAAATCAGCATCAGCAAACCGTTGCTGTAGAAGCGCGCTGGTTTCATCAAATCCCGCATTAATATTTACAACCCTGCATCCAGCAGAGACAGGAAGTTCACTTAGCCATTTAAATTCGTACAATCCTGATAAATCATAAATATATAGAGAAACAAATAATGAGATCAGGGTACTGAGTACGATCAATCCTTGCAACACATAATCTATCATTAGATAAGGTTCGACCAAAATGAAACTTATCAAAAATAAGAAACTGATAAACCCTGCGGCGATCAGATACAGATGCCAGTTGAACCTAAGAATGTTCAATATACCCTGAAACGGCTTTCTTACTGACTCCATTGTTCTATTTTACCTTTTTTCCAGTAATATGGGATATCCCGGATAATGAATGCATTAGCTAACACACCGTTCGAAAGTCCGTTTGATTTTAAGAATGGAATACAATACTCAATTACATCAACAGGCTGCGGCACCCAGTTTTCTCTGACACCTTCAATAATTAACACCTCTGCTTTGGCGCGGTTGTAGGTAAAAGTAAACGGCAGCGGGCCTGCAAATCTTCTTGCCTCTTTCCAATCTTTAAAAGGTGACCCTTTCGGTAAGGCAACATCATTACGAGAATCAATTTTGATATTAAGGCCAGACTGATGTGATGTTATATCCATTTTCCTTCCCTCTTCGCTTGCCAGGAGATCTGTTGTGGTATAGTTATAATGCGTGAAAATATTTCCAAAGAGCTGCATTAACTTTTTATTGGTTTCAGATTTGAGAATGTAAAGTCCACGCAGCCTCTTCCCTGAAGTACTATTGTACCTGACAAATATTCTGTAACCAGCCAACATGAAATCGTTACCAGTTGACTCAGGGAAACCTTTAGGCCTTAGATTTTTTGTTTGAACCAGTGCAACAGCAATAAAT
>Ga0308164_10003246_pt1 | contig 14978 bp, 17 predicted proteins | sample PhyTR2_FD_201031 | JGI IMG/M metagenome (GOLD analysis project Ga0308164, IMG submission 201031) | Phyllosphere microbial communities from UC Gill Tract Community Farm, Albany, California, United States - DLSLT.R2 | ecosystem: Host-associated > Plants > Phyllosphere > Unclassified | place: USA... | reverse complement strand
GGCCGCTGACGCGGACGGTGTACTGCAAACGCTTATTGTGAGCAAACATGGATAGTGTCCTCGATAAGGTTGTTCATCCTTTCGGCACGCGTGGTGCGTGACCATCCAGGACGGGCCAGCGCCGGGAACGGCAGGCCAGTGGACACATGATCGCATGACAACTGTCGGTAGCTCGTCAGGGGTAATCCCGAGTTCGTGTAGGACTAATGTGACAAGTAGTTATTTCAATTCAACATGAATAGAGGGCTGGAAAAACTGCCTCGTGGTTCTGACCGATCTGGAACGGCACTGACACGACCTCGGCGCACAGGCCTACAGCCATTTGACAAGGACTCCTTCACGATGTTGATCAAACAACCACGAACGGGGGTACCACCATGTTTAACCTGAAACAACTGAGCCCAACCATCACCGACATGATCCGCTTCGATCACTCGCACGTCATGGTGACCTTCCATCAATACTCCAGCGACAAGAGCCCGACCGTCAAGAAGGCGCTGGCCGACACCATTTGCGATGCACTGGAAATTCACGCAACGCTGGAAGAAGAGATTTTCTATCCCGTGATGCGGCGCGAAGATGCGAAACAGCCATTCATCCACGAGGCTGAACCGGAGCATGACGAGATGCGCCGCCTGATCGCCCAGCTGCGCCGCACCAGCGGCGCCGATCCGCGCCACGACGATCTGGTCATGGAATTGATGCGCGACGTGATCCACCACGTGGCCGATGAAGAAACCCGCCTGCTGCCCGATGCCGAGAATATCCTGGGCAAGGCGCGCCTGTCGGAACTGGGCGCCGCGATGACGCGTCGGCGTCTGCAGCTCGTCGGGCCAAAGGCCGGCAAGCTGGCCAAGGAACATCTGGTCGGCTTCTCGGGCAGCAGCGCGGCGCTGGCCGTCGGCGTGGTTGGCGCCCTCATTGCCGCCTTCGCGCTGGCGCCAAAGACAACCTCGAACGACAAGTCGGCAGACGCATAACGCGCCGCCGACGTAGCGCAACAGCGCTCTCAAGCACCGTCCCCGGCAACGGCGACGGTGTTTTTTTTTGCGTTTTACAGGTCGGGATAAAACACGGGCATCGGGTCAAGGGTCGATTTCGCGCCGAGGTGCGCGCCGTTTTCCTTCAGCCAGGTATCGGCCGAGGCCACGCCAAGATCGTGCAAATGCTGCAGGAACGGCATCTCGGCGCTGAATTTGGCGGAAATGCCGTGCGCCGCCAGATGCTCGTTACCGCTGATCAGGTGCAGGAACTTGGCGGCAGGCGTCGCGCCCGCACCGCGCATTTCATCCGTGGCGCTTCCCAAAAACTGCACTGCACTGACTTCACGAACGAAACTGATATTGAACGCGATCTCGTTGGCTCGATTGGCAATGTCGGCCACCGTGCGTGGCATGTCGGGGCGCGCGATGGGATTGTTCTGGATGATCACGACATCCGTTCCGTCGCCATGCGCCATCAGCGGCGCCAGCGGTGGATTGGCGACATAACTGCCATCCCAGTACATCTCGCCATCGACCTCGACCGCAGCGAACACGGTCGGCAGGCAAGCCGAGGCCAGCAGGCGCTGGACATCCATCTCGTCGCGCCGGAACAGCTTGCCCGTACCGGTGCGCACATTGGTCGCGGCAATGAACAGCTGCAGCTCCTCGCAGGCGCGTACCCGCTCGAAGTCGATCGTCGCTGCGAGAAAGTGACGCAGCGGATTGAGGGTCAGCGGGCCTTCCAGCGTTGGACCGGCCATGGCCCCGGCCATTTCCAGCAAGTGGTACACCGGCGAAAACGCCATCGTGAAGTGCGGCGCCATGCGGTCAAGCGGTGTGCGCTGCAACGGACTCATCGCTGCGGCGGTGCCGATCGCGCGCCAGAACTTGTCGAGCGCCCGACGCGCACCTTCGCGGCCGCCGCCGCGTGCGTAGCCGTCTGCGACCACGACGGCATTGATCGCACCGGCACTCGACCCGCTGAGCGCGTCGATCTGTAATCCCGGCTCCTGCAGCAGGCGATCGAGCACACCCCACCCGTAGGCGCCGTAGCTGCCACCGCCCTGGATGGCAAGACTGATTGTTCTATGGTCGGTCACGTTCTGCTCCGAAAAATCATCAAAACGTCAGCGTAATCCGTGAACCGATTGTGCGGCGCAGCGCAGGCGTTACGCCATCCAGCGCGTCACGAGCGGCACCAGCCAGGGAGCAAGCAGCGCCGTCAACGCGCCATTCAGTCCCATCGCCAGCCCGGCGAACGCGCCCATTTCGGGACTGAGCTGGAACGCACGCGCCGTGCCGATCCCGTGCGCGGCCAGGCCCATGGCGAACCCGCGCGCCGCGTCCGACCGCACGCGCAGCCCATGAAACAGCCAGGTGGAGAACATCGCGCCAAAGATGCCTGTGCCAATCACCAGCGCGGCGGTCAGGGAGGGCAGGCCGCCCAGCCGCTCGGCCACGGCCATTGCGATCGGCGACGTGACCGACTTGGGTGCGAGCGTCGCGATCAGCGCAGGGGTCGCGCCCAGCAACCGCGCCACCACGACTACCGAGACGATGGCCGTCACCGAGCCAGCGAGCAGCGCCACCGTCAGGGGCAGCCAGTGCTGGCGCAGGCGCGGCAGCTGGCGCACGAGCGGCACGGCCAGCGCCACCGTTGCCGGGCCGAGCAGGAAGTGGACGAACTGCGCGCCGGCAAAATACCGCTCGTACGACATGCCGGACAGGCTCAGGATGCCCACCACGATGGCAATCGCGATGGCGACCGGATTGGCGATCGGCGCACCCTTGCACCAGGCGCCGATCCGTTGCGCCGCCAGATAGGCGCACAGCGTCATGGTCAAGCCGAGCAAGGGTGAGGCCGCCAGATAGACCCAGAACTGGTGCAAGCCGGCGAAATCAGGCATCGCGATCTTTCGCCGGGCTGCCTTTCATGCCGCGCAGCAGCAGGCCCGTGACGGCCAGCGCCAGCAGCGTGCTGACGACAACCGACGCGACAATCGCCAGCCAGTGGCCACTGCCGCTGGCGGCAGCGACCACGATGCCCACGCCGGCCGGCACGAACAGCAGCGACAAATGGGCCAGCAGCGCGTTGGCTGCCTGTTCTACCAGCACCTGCAATTTGGGAAAGACGATCAGCGCAGCCACGAGCAGCAGCATGCCGGCGACGGGGCCGGGCAGCGGCAGGCGCAGCACGAACACGATGCCCTCCCCCAGGCACTGAAACAACAACAACACCGCAAACGCCGCCAGCATGCTTTCTCCTTTACGCAAGACGGCGGCCAGGGGCCGCCGCAAACACGCAGGATAGCAAATTACCGATCAAGCGGCGGTGGTTGCCTCGCTGGCGGCGCCGAGAGCGCCGCGCTTGACCTGGTCGCGCTCGATCGACTCGAACAGCGCCTTGAAGTTGCCTTCGCCGAAGCCGTCGTCGCCCTTGCGCTGGATGAATTCGAAGAACACGGGGCCCAGTTGCGCCACGCCGAAAATCTGCACCAACAGGCGTGCCTTGCCGTCCGTGACCGTGCCATCGAGCAGCAGGCCGCGCATCTTGAGCTGCTCGGCATCTTCGCCGTGGCCCGGGATGCGCTCATCAAGCATTTCGTAATACGTCTCGGGCGGCGCCGTCATCAGCGGCACGCCAGCCGCGCGCAGGCTGTCGACCGTGGCGATCAGGTCGTCGCTCAGCAGTGCGATGTGCTGGATGCCTTCGCCGTTGAACTGCATCAGGAATTCCTCGATCTGGCCACCGCCCGCCTTGCCTTCTTCGTTCAGCGGAATGCGGATCATGCCGTCCGGCGCGGTCATCGCCTTCGAGGTCAGGCCCGTGTACTCGCCCTTGATGTCGAAGTAGCGGATCTCGCGGAAGTTGAACAGCTTCTCGTAGAAGCCGGCCCAGTACGACATGCGGCCGCGGTACACATTGTGCGTCAGGTGATCGATGATCTTCAGGCCGTGGCCTTCCGGGTTGCGCGGCGCGCCGTCGATGAACTTGAAGTCGATGTCATAGATCGATTTGCCGATGGTGTCGCCTTCGTCGAAGCGGTCGATCAGGTACAGCGGCGCGCCGCCGATGCCGCGGATCGCCGGCAGGCGCAGCTCCATCGGGCCGGTCGGGATCTCGACCGCCTGCGCGCCCAGTTCCAGCGCCCTGGCGTAGGCCTTGTGCGCATCGCGCACGCGAAACGCCATGCCGCAGGCCGACGGGCCGTGCTCGGCCGCGAAGTAGGCGGCGTAGCTTTTCGGCTCGTTGTTGATGATGAAGTTGATGCCGCCCTGGCGATACAGCGCGACGTCCTTCGAGCGGTGCACGGCCACCTTGGTAAAGCCCAGCGCCTCGAACACGGGTTCGAGCACGCCCGGGGTTGGCGAAGCGAACTCGACGAACTCGAAGCCCATCAGGCCCATGGGATTGTCAAACAGGTCTGCCATTGTCTCTTCCTTTTATTCGTCCTACGTTGACGGTCATTCCGCGAACACGTCGGCCAGCAAACCGCGCAACCACACATTGCCCGGATCCTGGTTGAAGCGGCGGTGCCAAAAAATATTCGTTTGCAGCGGCGGCAGATCCAGCGGCGGCGTTGCCCATTCAAGTGCGAACGGCAGGCCGGCCCGTTCGGCCAGTTTTTGCGGCACCGTCACCACCAGGTCGCTCGAGCTGACGATGTACGGCACCGCCGTAAAGTGCGGCACCCGAAAGCGCGTCGTCGGCGCGATCCCGGCCCGGGCCAGCACCGCGTTCACCCGGTCGTACGGGCTGTCGGCCGCATCCACCAGCAAGTGCTCGGCCGCCGCGAAGCGTGCCAGCGTCAGCGCGCCCTTGCCCAGTGGATGGCCCTTGCGGAACATCGTCACGAACGGCTGGCGAAACAAATGCCGCTGGTACAGCGCATCGGACACATCCTCGAACGGGCCCACCGCCAGGTCGACCCGCCCGCCTTCCATTTCTTCCTTCAGCGTCGCCGCGCCCACGCGCACCGAGCTGAGTTCCACGTGCGGCGCCACCTGCCGGCAGCGCTCGATCAGCGTCGGCATGAAGTACACCTCGCCGACATCGGTCATCGCCAGCACGAAGCGGCGGCTGCTCGTGCCCGGCTCGAACCGGCTGCGCTGGTTCAGCGCCAGCGCCACCTGCGCCATCGCCGCCCCGATCGGTTCGGCCATCTGCGTCGCCAGCGGTGTGGGCTGCATGCCACTTGCCGTGCGCACGAACAGCTCGTCGCCAAAGGCGCGCCGCAATCGTGCCAGCGCATTGCTGACCGCCGACTGGCTCAGGCCAAGGCGGCGGGCAGCACTGGAAATCTGGCGCTCCCGGTAGACTTCCTGGAACACGGACAGCAGGTTCAGGTCGATGGTGCGAGGTTCGATCATGGGTTTTCAAGGTTGCCGGCGCATTGTCCATGCGCGGTGGTAGTGGAGGCCAGCAGTATTCATGGAATCAATAGTCTACATTTTTCTATTCATCTCGTAAAACCGGGCGGATTATTCTAGAGTGGCGCCATCGACCAATCGCACCACACCACCAGTTTCAGGAGACACCGCATGGCCCACCCGTCAGGTTACCTGTCCGGCTTCGGCAACGAATTTGCCACCGAAGCCATGCCCGGCGCGCTGCCGCAGCATCGCAATTCGCCGCAGCAAGTGGCGTATGGCCTGTATGCGGAGCAGTTGTCCGGCACCGCATTCACCGCGCCGCGCAGTCATAACCGGCGCTCGTGGCTGTACCGGATCCGCCCGGCCGCCGTGCATGGCAGCTTCGTGCCGCTGGACGCCCCACGCCTGGTCAGCCGTTTCGACAATGCCGCGCCGCCGAATCAGTTGCGCTGGAGTCCGCTGCCGATGCCGACGACCCCGACCGACTTCATCGATGGCTGGGTGACGATGGCGGGCAATGGCTCGGCCGAGGCCATGACAGGCTGCGCCGTGCACCTGTACGCGGCCAACCAGTCGATGGACGGTCGCTACTTCTACAATGCCGACGCCGAACTGCTGATCGTGCCCCAGCTGGGGCGCCTGCGCATCGCCACCGAACTGGGCGTGCTGGACGTCGAGCCGCAGGAAATCGCCGTGATTCCACGCGGCGTGCGCTTCCAGGTGACGCTGCCCGATGGCGAAGCGCGCGGCTACCTGTGCGAAAACTTCGGCGCGCTGCTGCAGCTGCCCGATATGGGACCAATCGGCTCGAACGGCCTGGCCAATCCGCGCGACTTCCTGACGCCGGTGGCGCAGTACGAAGATATCGAAGGCGATTTCGAGCTGGTCACCAAATTCGGCGGGCGGCTATGGCGGGCACCGATTGGCCATTCGCCGCTGGACGTGGTGGCGTGGCACGGCAACTACGCGCCCTATAAATACGACCTGCGCCACTTCAACGCCATTGGTTCGATCAGCTATGACCACCCGGACCCGTCGATCTTCCTCGTGCTGCAAGCGCCATCGGATACGCCGGGCGTCGACACGCTCGACTTCGTGATCTTCCCGCCGCGCTGGCTGGTGGCCGAAGACACGTTCCGGCCGCCCTGGTTCCACCGCAATGTGGCCAGCGAGTTCATGGGCTTGATTCATGGGGCCTACGACGCCAAGGCCGACGGCTTCGTGCCGGGCGGCTCCAGCGTGCACAACTGCATGAGCGGGCACGGCCCGGACGCCGCGACCTTCGACAAGGCCAGCAGCGCGGACACACGTCAACCGCACAAGGTGGGCGACACGATGGCATTCATGTTCGAAACGCGCAATGTGCTGGTGCCCACCGAGCAGGCGCTGGCGTCACCGCAATTGCAGGGGGATTATCAGGGGTGCTGGGGCGGCATCACCAAGCGCTTTCGCGCCACGCCTTGAGAGGCCCCCGCCTGTCGTCAGGGAATGGTCCAGTCCAGGCCAAGCTTGCGGACCAGTAACAGCGTCAGGTAGCCCAGCCCCGCGAGCAGGACCACGAAGATGAGGACGACTTTGGCGACGCCCAGCACCAGCGTGCGCCGGTCCATGCCGTTCTTTTTCTTGCCCTGGTCATAGTGCCATTTGATGGCGAAAAACATGCCCGTGCCGAGCACGAGCGCTTTGAACGTGAAAAAAACGATCGGGAACCATTCCATTTTTTGGGTATTTCCAAGCTGTGAGTAAAGCCAGTGGCCGCCAGAGTGCGCCAGGGCAGTCTGTCAGGATACTCCTTAAGCGCGCTGTTCATACCCGGACAAAATGTCCCAGTCGGGACCGATGGCACGGTCGATCATACGAGTACCCCGCCATCGTCCATGCTGTCCCCCACGTTTTTGTCATTTATGCCATGATTCCGCCGTACGCCATTGTGGCGGACCCGGCCACGGCCCGGAATGCCCGGCCATAGGCCTTCTGCTAGTCATGTCAGATATATTGATCATCCTCGTTCTGATCTTGCTGAACGGGGTGTTCGCGATGAGCGAACTGGCGCTCGTCTCCGCAAAACGCATGCGCCTCGAACGGCGCGCGCAGGAAGGCAGCCGCGGGGCGCGCAGCGCCATCGCACTGGCCGACAACCCGAGTCATTTTCTTTCCACCGTCCAGGTCGGCATCACGCTGATCGGCATCTTTACCGGTGCCTTCGGTGAAGCCTCGCTCGTCACGCGCCTGCAGCCGCAGATCGAAATGGTGGGCTTTCTGGCACCGTATGCCTACGAGATTGCGCTGTTCATCGTGGTGCTGGCCATCACGTTCGTGTCGATCGTGCTGGGCGAACTGGTCCCGAAACGCATCGCGATGCGCCATCCCGAGACGATGGCAACCCTGATCGCCCCGCCGCTGTCGGCCCTGTCGCTGATCATGTCGCCGTTCGTCAAGGTGCTGTCGCTGACGACCGAAGCGATCGTGCGCCTGTTCGGCATCCACGACGCCAAAGAAGAAGCCCCGACCGAAGAAGACATCACCGGCATGTTCAAGGAAGGCACCGACGCCGGCCTGTTCGAAAAAACCGAATACGACATCGTCTCGCGCGCGCTGCGCCTGGATGACCGGCACCTGAAGGCGCTGATGACGCCGCGCGTCGACCTGATCATGATCGACCTGGACGCCGAGCGCCGCGACACGCTCGAACTGATCGCCTGCCATACCTACAGCCGCTTCCCGGTCTACCGTGGCGACCGTGCCCAGATCCTGGGCTTCGTGAAGGTACGCGACCTGCTGGCCCAGTCGGTACGCCACGGCTCGCTCGAAGCGGTCAATATCGAGCATGCGGTACAGGACGTGCTGTTCGTGCCCGAAACCGTCGGCGCAATGGTGCTGCTCGAACTGTTCAAGAAAAACCGGGCCGAGCTGGCGCTGATCGTCGACGAGTACGGCGACATCCAGGGCATGGTCACGCTGTCGGACGTGATGAGCGCACTGGTGGGCGACGTCACCGTGAATGGTGAAGAAACCGATCCCGACGCCGTCCAGCGCCAGGATGGCAGCTGGCTGCTCGATGGCGGCGTGGATCTCGACCGCTTCCGCGACGTCTTCAACACCACCGAATGCTTCCCGGACGAAGAACTGGGCGCGTACCACACGCTGGCCGGCTTCGTGCTGTACCAGTTCGGATATATCCCGAAAGCGTCCGAGTCGTTCGACTGGAATGGCTATCGCATCGAAGTGGTCGACATGGATGGCAACCGGATCGACAAGCTCTTGATCGAGCAACTCGCGCTGCCCGACCCGGCGCCGGCCGAAGAATGACCCAGGCGCGCTGAAGCAGATGGACGCCATCCGGCTGGGGCCGCTGTACCTTCCGATCGCGGTCGCCCTGTCGCTGGCGGCGGTGCTGGCGGCCGTGCTCGTCGCAGAATGGTTCCGGCGCCGGCGCGGCATCGATCCGGGCGGCGCGCTGTGGTACATGATCGTGGCCGGCTTCGTCTCGGCCCGTCTCGTGTTTGTCCTGAAGCACCATACAATCTACCTGGCCGCGCCGCCCAGCGTGTTCGATATCCGTGACGGCGGCTTTGAAACGCTCGCCGGTCTGATCGCGGCCTGCGTGGTCGGGGCCGAGCTGACGCGCCGCCGGGCGGCACTGCGGCGGCCCGTGCTGGCCTGCATGCTGGCCGGCTGCGCGGTCTGGTTCGGCGGCACGCTGCTGAACCAGGCACTGACGCCGGCCCACACGCCCATGCCGGACGTGATGGTGCGCCAGCTTGACGGCCGTGAAGTCGCGCTGCGCAGCTTCGCGAACCGCCCTGTCGTGCTGAACCTGTGGGCCACCTGGTGTCCGCCCTGCCGGCGCGAGATGCCGGCCCTGATGGCGGCGCAGGCCAACTACCCGGAGATCGCGTTCGTGCTGGTAAACCAGGGTGAATCCGCCGCCACCGTGGCAGCGTACTTCGAGCGCGAGCGTCTGCCGGTACCAGCGCAGTCGAGCATGATCGTGCTGGACCCGGGCAGCCAGGTCGCCGCGCGCCTTGGCGCGGCAGGCATGCCGACGACGTTGTTCTACGATGCGGCGGGCCGTCTGCGCACGCGCCATGTCGGCGAACTCTCGCCGGCCACGCTGGCCGACAAGCTGGCGGCGATCCGGCCCTGAGCCACGTTTGTGGTACAACATGGGCGCTACCGAGGAACCCATCATGCAACTGAACCCCATCCAGCTGTTCGACGCCGAGTCGTCCACCTTCACCTATATCCTGGCCGCGCCCGGCGCTGTCGACGCGGCCATCATCGATCCGGTCGACCGCCATTTCGAACGCGACCTGGCGCATCTCGAACGCCTTGGGCTGCGCCTGACGCACGTGTTCGAAACGCACGCGCATGCCGATCACGTCACGTCCGCCGGGCGCCTGCGGGCGCACACGGGTGCGAAGGCGTGCGCGCCGGGCGGCTGCGGCATCGCGCCGGCGGAAATCCAACTGCAGGACGGCGACCGGGTCGGCTTTGCGGACAGTGAAGACATTGCCGTGATCCATACGCCGGGCCACACGGCCGGGAGCATGTGCTACTTGTGGCGCGGCAACCTGTTCAGTGGCGACACGCTGCTGATCGGCGGTTGTGGCCGCACCGACTTCCAAGGCGGCAGCGCGGGCGACCTGTACGACAGTGTCACCGGCAAGCTGTTCACGCTCGATCCCGCCACGCGGGTCTGGCCCGGCCACGATTACAAGGGGCAGTCGGTCTCGACCATCGGCTGGGAACGCGCGCACAATGCCCGCCTTGCCGGCCGCTCCCGCCCTGACTTCATCGCACTGATGGCCGCGCTCGACCTGCCACGGCCCGGCCTGATGGATGTCGCGGTACCGGCCAACCGCAACCTGGGACTGACGCACGGCGTGTAGTTGCCATCGGCGAAAAAAAAGCGCGGCCGAGGCCGCGCCTGTCGAACCGTCACCCGATGAGTGACAGTTCTTGCTTCGGTGCTTAGTAACGCCAGGTCTTCTTTTGCGCGACCGGACGCTTCATGACCTTGGTCTGAAACTGTTTCCACAGCAGGCCCGCCAGGGCCATCATGATCATCTTGCGCATGCTTGTCTCCAGTGAGTGTCGGCGAATTGCCATCACCACCAGCATAGCGTGACAAGCAAAACCGTGGCGCGAGTTTGCCGCGCCCCGCCAATGCAGTAGAATCCCTGTCTTTATAGCAAGATCAAGAAACCGACGATGGACGACGGGCACCACCAACTCAAGCGCGGGCTCAAGAACCGCCACATCCAGCTGATCGCCCTGGGCGGCGCCATCGGCACCGGTCTGTTCCTCGGCATCGCCTCGACCATCCAGATGGCCGGCCCGTCGGTGCTGCTCGGGTATGCCATCGCCGGCGCGGTCGCCTTCCTGATCATGCGCCAATTGGGCGAGATGATCGTCGACGAACCGGTGGCCGGCTCATTCAGTCACTTCGCCGACAAGTATTGCGGGCGCTGGGCGGGCTTCGTGTCGGGCTGGAATTACTGGGTCATGTACATCCTCGTCAGCCTCGCGGAACTGACGGCGCTGGGCATCTATATGCAGTACTGGTTCCCGGAACTGCCGACCTGGGTCTCGGCACTGGGATTCTTCGTCCTTGTCAACCTGCTCAGCCTGTTGAACGTAAAGGCGTTCGGCGAGCTGGAATTCTGGTTTGCCGTCATCAAGGTGGCGGCCGTGGTCGGCATGATCGTGTTCGGCCTGTACCTGTTGGTCGGCGGCGGGGCCGGCCCCGAGGCGGGCGTGTCCAATCTGTGGCGCCACGGCGGCTTCTTCCCCAATGGCGTGGGCGGCCTGGCCATGGCCATGGCGGTGATCATGTTTTCGTTCGGCGGGCTGGAGCTGATTGGCATCACCGCCGCCGAAGCGGACGACCCGTCGCGCACGATTCCGCGCGCGACCAATAACGCGCTGTACCGCATCCTGATCTTCTACATCGGCGCGCTGGCCGTGCTCCTGATGCTGTTCCCGTGGCAGAAGGTCGTCACCGGCGGCAGCCCGTTCGTGCTGATCTTCGCCGCGCTCGACAATGGCTGGGTCGCCAACGTCCTGAACCTGGTCGTGCTGACGGCCGCGCTGTCGGTCTACAACGGCTGCGTGTATGCCAACAGCCGCATGCTGTTCGGCCTGGCCGCGCAAGGCAATGCGCCGCGCGCGCTGATGCGCACCAACGCGCGCGGCGTGCCGCTCAATGCGCTGGCCGTGTCGGCCGTGGCCACCGGTTCAGCGATCCTGATCAATTACTTCCTGCCGGAAGAAGCGCTTGGCATGGTGATGAGCCTGGCCGTCGCTGCGCTCGTCATCAACTGGGCGATGATTTCGTGGAGCCACCTGCGCTTCCGGCGCAGCAAGGACAACGCAGGCGCGTTGACATTGTTCCGCAGTCCGTGGTTTCCGCTGTCGAATTACGTGTGCCTGGCGTTCGTCGCCATCCTGCTCGTGATCATGGCGATTACGCCGGGGCTGCGCATCTCGGTGATTCTGATCCCGATCTGGCTGGCGCTGCTGGGCCTGGGGTTCTGGTTGCGCGAGCGACGTGCCGCGCCGCGTTGAAGGGATAAGCGGGGGTTCGCTGTGCTCGCGAGGGCGCAGCAAGGCCTGTTGTGCGCGCACAGCAAGCGATTCGGATGACCGGATCTGTGGCGAAACTGGTATTTACAGCGCGCAGAAAAACTGTACAGTGATTGGCTGCTCTCTCCAGTAGTTCCATCGCTAAAGGACTGCCATGAACCAGCCTTTCAAGACGCGCTACGTCACGTATCTCACCGCACTCCTGCTGCTGATCCCCTTATCAGCCGCCGCCCAGGACGAGGCAGGCTTCTACGCCAGCGCTTACGGGGGCGTCCCCGCCGCGCCATCCACAAGCTTTTCCGAGTTCCGTCCTACCGGTCCTGGTGTAGGCGGCACGGCCAAGTTTGGTGGAGGTCTTGGCTTTGGCGCCGCCGTGGGGCGTCGTTTCGGTAACGGTTGGGCCGTCGAACTGGCGTTGGACGAACGTGGCAATTATCTCAGGCGCGTCGGTGGTGTCGAAGTCGATGGCAACATCTTTTCGGAACTGGTCCTCTTGAACGCGTACTACCACTTCCCGGCCCGGGGTGCGTTACGTCCGTTTATCGGCGCCGGCCTGGGCTACGTCGTCGCACTCGATATCGACGTCGACCGCAACGGGTCGGAGCAGGAGTATTCACGCGAAGGCGGCGTGGCAGTACAAGCCATCGTGGGCGCCGAATACAGCCTGTCTCCCCGCTGGCGCCTGAGCGGCGATGCCCGTTGGAGCAGCGTCGACAGTGGCACATTCAAGGCATCTAATGCCGGCAATATGCTGATCGGCAAGCCGAAATATCGACCTGCCTCGCTCAATTTCGGCGTCACCTATCTGTTCTGAGCCGCCCGAGGCACGTCCAACCGCCTAAGTCCAACCGCCTTTCAGCGGCCTGCTTCGCTCGATGAATTTGCTGCATAGCATTTAAGCACCACCTTCCCGCTTCAGCAGGTTGGCGCTTCTGGGCCTGGGGTTCTGGCTACGCGAGCGGCGCGCCAGCGTCACGCCGGCGGCCGGTCCTCGATAAGCACCAGCAGGTCGGTCACGCCGATATCGGCGCCGGCCTGCGTCAGCAAGGTGCTGGCCTGGCCGCGGTGATGGGTCTGGTGATTGAAGAAGTGCAGCAGCAAGCTGCCGAACGGCTTGCAGAGCGTGGCGCCACGCGTGCTGCGGTAAGCCAGCACGTGGGCCAGATCGGCTGCCGTTACCTCGGCCGCCAGCGCCATGATGATCCCGTCGATCCGCTCGCGCTGCACGCGCAGCAGCGGCAGGCTGTCCCCGTACGATTGACGCAAGTCGCTGGGGATCGCCGCGCCGCGCAGCGTCTCGAGTGCGCGAAAGTCGCTCGCATGGCCAGCAAAGCGTGACAGCCAGATGCTGTCGGCTGCGACCAGGTGGTTCAGCGTTCCCAGCAATGATCCAAAGAAGGCACCCCGCTCGGCGGCAACTAGCGCATGCGGCAAGGTCGCGGCCGCGTCGTACAGCTGGCGGTTCATCGTCGCGTTGTAGCGTGCCAGCAGAAGGACGTCGTCACAGGTCGGCATACCGCCTCCGGTCATGGGGGAAACTGGATTCTCTCACCCGCGCGTCTTTCCTTCGAAAATTAAATTGCTGCATCGCGTTGCCCGCACTGCCTGGCCGCAAATACAGCATGGCGCTGCGCAAGCCCGCCGATTCGTCTGCGCATGCCACTCCCGTATGGTGCATAGCAATATGAAAATAGTTCGCTGCAGTTGACGTAAACGTCAATCAGCACGCTATGATCTTCATGCTGCACACCACCTCACAAGGGAAAGCACATATATGAGCCAGAGCAATCCTCTGTCGCTGCACGTACCGGAGCCTACCGGCCGTCCGGGCTGCAAGACCGATTTTACGTACCTCCAGTTGACCCCTGCCGGCGCTGTCCGGCGCCCGCCCATCGATGTGGCCCCGCTCGAGACGAGCGACATGGCCCAGCAACTCATCCGCGTGCTCGACGAGCATGGCAACGCCGTTGGCCCATGGGCCGAAGCGCCCGACCGCGAGCTGCTGCGCTTTGGCCTGCGCACGATGATGAAGACCCGTATTTTCGATGCGCGCATGGTCATCGCCCAGCGCCAGAAGAAAATGTCGTTCTACATGATCAGCCTCGGCGAAGAAGCGATCGGCACCGCCCACGCGCTCGCGCTGCAGGACGGCGACATGAATTTCCCGACCTACCGCCAGCAAAGCCTGTTGATGGCGCGCGAAGTGCCGCTGGTCGACATGATCTGCCAGCTGCTGTCGAACGAGCGCGATCCCCTCAAGGGCCGCCAGTTGCCGGTGATGTATTCGGTGCGCAGCGCCGGCTTCTTCACGATCTCGGGCAACCTCGCCACCCAGTACCCGCAAGCGGTCGGCTGGGCGATGGCCTCGGCCATCAAGGGCGACACCAAGATCGCGTCGGCCTGGATCGGCGACGGCGCCACCGCCGAATCCGACTTCTCCACCGCCCTCACCTTTGCCCACGTGTACCGCGCGCCGGTCATCCTCAACGTGGTCAACAACCAGTGGGCGATCTCGAGCTTCCAGGCGATTGCCGGCGGCGAGAGCGTGACCTTCGCCACCCGTGGCGTCGGCAGCGGCATCGCGTCGCTGCGCGTCGATGGCAATGATTTTCTGGCCGTGCTGGCCGCCTCGCGCTGGGCCGCCGAACGCGCGCGCAGCAATCTGGGCCCGACGCTGATCGAATGGGTCACCTACCGCGCCGGCCCGCACTCGACGTCGGACGATCCGGCGCGCTACCGCCCGGCCGACGATTACGCCCGCTTCCCGCTGGGCGACCCGATTGCCCGCCTGCGCCAGTACCTGACCAACCTGGGCTGGTGGTCGGACGAAGAGCACGAGGCGACGCACACGGCGCTCGAAGCCGAGATCCTGGCCGCGCAAAAAGAAGCGGAGAGTTTCGGTATTTTGGGCGACGAGCGCGCACCGAGCGCCGCGACGATGTTCGAGGACGTTTATAAAGACATGCCGGAGCACCTGCGCCGTCAGCGTCAACAGCTGGGGGTATGAGCATGGCACGCGACGATTTACCAAAA
>Ga0308164_10003244_pt1 | contig 14996 bp, 9 predicted proteins | sample PhyTR2_FD_201031 | JGI IMG/M metagenome (GOLD analysis project Ga0308164, IMG submission 201031) | Phyllosphere microbial communities from UC Gill Tract Community Farm, Albany, California, United States - DLSLT.R2 | ecosystem: Host-associated > Plants > Phyllosphere > Unclassified | place: USA... | reverse complement strand
TTCGAAAAAAAACAAATAGTGATAAAAAGCAATGATAAAATATGTTTCATATAATAAAGGGTCATATACGTAGATTTAATAGTGTTGCTGCAGATTATAGATTGATATTTAAATTATATTCCAACTCGTTTCCTTTCATTTTCAAGTCCAGGCTTTGACGACTTACCTGCTATCCCCGTACCAAATTTATAAGAGAAATTTAGACTGATTACCTGGGTATCATTTTCATTTCTTATCCGTATCCGGGTATTTTTCACATTCAATTCCCTCTTAATCACTGAAGTATGAAATACATCCCGTGCCACCAGCGATAAACTGGCCCTCGAGTTGAATATTTTTTTCTGAACTGAGCCGTTTAAAACTACTAGAGGGCTATAAATGCCCTGGCCATATGTTCTTCTTGAGCGGTATTGCCCGGTTAATTCTGTAGTCCATTTGTCCGAAACTTGATATTGGCTGCTCCCTGTAAAACGAAAAGCCGTTACAGTGTTCTTTAAATCGCCATAATCGGCCACCACGCCTTTATAAATGGAGCGTGTTAATTCCTGGTAAAGGTTTATGGACCATTTCGTTGTTGCAGTAACCGAATAATTGATATATAACTGGTAATTGTTTAGCCGGTCAATATTCACAGCTGTATTGATTAATGTGTTGGCGGTAAATTTATAAAAAGGGATTATGGCATTTCTGGAATAGGAGATCGAGCTGCCCAGCGAAAAATTACTCCCGTAATGATAAGTCATATCAAAACTAGAAGACCGTTCAGGCTGCAGAAATGGATTACCCTGATTAGATGTATACCTGTCGAAAAAGAAAATGGAAGGATTTAAGTTTTGATAACCCGGCCGCGAGACCCTTCTTCCATAAGAAAACAACAAACTATTTTTCCCTGTAGTATCCAGTTTATAAGACAGGTAGATGGTGGGGATCAGGTTTCCTGAACTGTAGCGGTTTACATCGTTTGACGGCCCGTTATTTTGCAACTGTTGAATCCCGGCATTTGTATGTTCATAACGCAGCCCGGCCTGCATAGCAAAACGTTGGATAGATTTACTAAGGTTTAGGTATGCCCCATTGATGTTTTCAAGATATGTTAACAAATTTTTCAATAATTGGCCCTCTAGATTAAAGTTGTCAAGCTGTCCATTATATTGGTTGTTGCTGTTCGTCCTCGATTGGATGGTCTGTATTCCCGTTGCCACGGTTATTCCCAGCAATGCAGGGGAGTTGTAGTCAATCCGTGCACTATAAATATCTGCCTCAAATTTATTGTCTGTATGAAGCGAATACGTATCGTAAGGTACGGTATTTTCTGAAAAGTAACTCTTGGTGTTTAAATTTTGATCAGATTTTTTATTATAGTTAAGGTAGTCAAGGCTAAATTGGATGTTTCTTTCTGGAATTTTGAAGCTGTGGCTGTAATTAATGTTGTAGCTCCTGGTGGAGGTTTTTTCGCTGAGGCCGCTTTGGGTGTTAACAAGTGAATCTGGCGAGCTTTCCGGCTGCTTAAATACCAGTTTGTAAATACCGGTTTCATCGTAGGTATCATTCAAACTATTAATTGATAAACCTAGGTTATTGTGTTTATCCAGATCGAAATCGATGCCTGCTTTATAGTTATACCCTTTCAAATCACTGCGTTCATCATTTTGCTGGTCAACAAGGTATTGAGCAGTGGCGTCTTTTATGAATCTGCTGCGGTCTACGTCATAGTAATTATTGGTGTTGGAATAACCAAGGTTTCCATAAACATTGATTTTTCCCTTATGGTAATTCAGGTTGATATTATCGATTGTCTTGCTGTATCTTCCTTGTGCGTAACCCAGGGCAAGCGTTCCATTAAATCCCTGTGCCTTGTTTTTCTTTGTGATCAGGTTAATTACGCCAGCATTTCCGTTTACATGAAAGTTCGCCGGTGGGTTAGGCATGAGTTCAATTTTATCCATACTGCCGGATGGTAAGGATTGCAGATAATTCATGAGGTCTTTTCCAGCGAGGAACGACTGCCTTCCATCAATATAAACCATCACATTTGCCTTTCCCCTCAAAGATATCGTTTGATCAACGATTTCAATACCCGGGGTATTATTTAATACTTCAACAATATTCGTCCCCGTATTGATCAGCAAAGCACCTATATTAATAGTTGTGCGATCCAACTGATGTTCTATAAATGGCTTTGATCCGCGTACTGTCACTTCTTTTAATTTTCTGGCAGAATCAACTGGTGGCGTGGTCTGGGCAAACGACTGCTGTGAAAGTAGACAGCAGAAAAAAGAAAATATAAGGAGTAAGAACTTCATCTGCGATGTTATTAGCCTGATCAGTTGAGCTTAATGTTTTTGAAGTTGACACTATATTCCATAACTGATTCAACTATTGCGCGTGCCAGTTCATCCTGATGTGAAGGATCGGTAAGAAATCTTTTGTCACTGCTGTTACTCAAATACCCTAGTTCCAGCATAATGCTTGGGGCAGTGCTGTTTTTTAAAATATAACTACCCGTCACATTCTTAGCGAACTGGCTGGTGGCAATACCATCCAGCAATTTGAAGTTGTTGTATAGCCGGTAACTTAATTGTTCAGTTTGAGCTATCCTGACCTTACTTGAAGATTGGCTGGATATGATTTCAATCCCATTTTCGTTGCGGTCAGCAGAAGTATTAAAATGAAGGGACAAAAGGAAGTCGCCTTTTATTCCTGCCCTGGCTTTCAAGCTCACATGCGTATCCCTGACCCTGGAGCTAACCACCTTTAATCCTTTCGACTCTGCAAGTGAGCGTACCTTATGGGCAAGTTCCAGGGTAAGCTGCTTTTCATTTAGTTGCCCAAGTATAGCCCCATCGTCAGATCCGCCATGTCCTGGATCAATAATCAGCGTAAAAGGGGAGGGATATAAGGGGGAAGCCGATACAGACTTAACTGAAAAAATGGACGCTAAACCTATGCATACAGGAATCATTAGCGCATATGCATAAACAGACCATTTTTTCGACTGATTGGTGAAGAGCATAAAAATGCGCCCCTTAACAGGGTGTTTGCCAAAACTATGTGTTAAAGGATGCATTTGGGTTCTATTAGCCATTTTCATCAGCATCCGGGCGTAGTTTTTTCTGTCCACCGGGTTTGATACAATTGCGTCAGCCTCAAATTCATGTACTTTTTCTAATTCCTTATCATATAAGTAGATCAGCGGATTAAACCAGAGAACCGATTTGCAAAACATTAAAAATATTTTATCAGCTGAATGCCGTTGTGTGGCATGCACCTGTTCATGTTTCAAAAGCATTTCGGTTTCTTCTACAGTTAGTTGGGAGGGGTTGATAAACACATAGTTAAAAAAGGAACAATTGGCAAATCCGCTCATTTTATAGATTACTTTTAATCCATTCATTGGGATGGAAGCATTTCGGGTATAACCGAACAAGACGTGTAATGCCTTTATTCCCTTCAGCAATGAAAGAATTGCGAAGGATGCATAGAAGTAAAATAAGACGGCGCTGAGTGTTAATGAGGGTTGTGGGCTGTCAACAATTGGTCGAAGTGATTTTATGGTGAATTCCTCAAATTTAGCACTCATCATGTTGTCCTGATGAAAAATTGCTGCCTCAGCAGGTAACTCAATTTTGAGCAAGGGAATGCTGAAACTGAATATTAACGCCGTTAACAGGTAAGCCCTGTTACCTTTGAAAAAAGTTAAATTTTTTAAAAAAAGGGTGTAAATGGCAAAGAATGCAAGTAAGCTAATACTGGTTTGAAAGAGATAAATCAGAAATTCCGTCATTTTTTATTGATTAATGCGTTTAATTCCTCTATGTCCTTATCACTTAATTGTTGCTCCTTTACCATAAAAGAAAGCAGGCTCACCGGCGAATTATCGAAGTATCCGCTTAGTATTTTTGAAAAAGTAGTTTTTGTATATTCTTCCTTACTGATTGCCGGAAAGTATTCATATGTCTTGCCATATGCCTTGTAAGAAAGATATCCTTTTCTAGCCAGGATTCTCACAATGGACGATATTGTATTATAAGGAGGTTTGGGCTCCTCGTCCATCTGGTCTATAATATCTTTTACAAATGCAGTTTCTAACTTCCATAAAATCTGCATGATACGTTCTTCTGTTTTTGTTAGCTCTTCCATCATACTAACATATAACTTATTTTGCAGTTATACAACTTAAAAATAAGTTATATAACTGAATGATCAATTATATACAGTCATAGATGTTGTTTCGGCATGCTTCACAGGTATAAAATTTACAAAACCGAATTATAATTTTTTTTGTAATCACAGCTGTTCTTTCTGCGAGACTTACCGCAAAAAAAAAGCAGCACATCGTATGATGCACTGCTTTGATTTAATGTAGTGAAGGCTACTTCCAGCCACCTCCGAGGTTTCGGTAGATGGTCACTGCTGCATTTAGCTGCTGCTGTTTGTTTTCTACCAGCTCCAGTTTAGATGCAAGCGCATCTCTCTGCGTCATTAAAACTTCCAGATAATCGGCTCGTGCCGATCTGAACAGGTCATTTGAAATGTCTATAGATTTTGCCAGTGCATCCACTTCTTTCGACTTCAATTCATAGCTCTTACTCAGGTTATCAATGTTGGACAACTGATTGGAAACTTCCATATAAGCATTCAAAATGGTCTTTTCATAGTTATACATCGCCTGTAGCTGACGTGAATTGGCACTTAAAAACTCAGCTTTGATCCCATTTCTGTTAATCAGCGGTCCAGCTAGGTCGCCAGCTAAAGAGTACAATACCGATTCTGGCCATTTCACAAAATAAGAAGGCTTGAAGGCCTGTAATCCAAATGCTGCGGAAATACCGAAAGATGGATAAAATTCTGCGCGCGCTACTTTCACATCAAGTTTTGATGCCGCCAGCTCCAGTTCTGCCTGTTTAATGTCGGGCCGGTTCGCCAGCAATTGAGACGGAATACCAGAATGTACCAGCGCAGGCATCAATTTTAAAAAGTCGCCTTTATCCCGCTGGATTGGACGGGGATAACGTCCCAACAGGAAATTGATCTTGTTCTCCGTTTCAGTAATATCCTGACGGATGGCAAATTCAAGACTTTCTGAATTCAATACCTCTGCCCTGAACTTCTGAACGGCCAGTTCTGTTACCCTAGTTGCTTCTTTTTGTATTTTGACAATCTCTAACGCATTTCTTTGTAATGTGATATTTTGTTGGACAATCGCCAGCTTATTGTCCAGTGCCAGCAATTCATAATACGAATTGGCAACTTCCGTAATGAGGTTGGTGAGCACAAAGTTCTTGCCTTCCACACTCGACAGATAGTGTGTAATAGCTGCTTTTTTAGCATTATGGAGTTTTTTCCAGATGTCCACTTCCCAGTTTGCATAAACGGAAGCTGAATAATCCATTAAAGGATCTGGCGTTTCTCTTCCAGGTGCAATTTCAGTAGTCGCGTCACCCGCTCCCTGACTGGTGTACCTTCCAACTTTCTCTACACCCAGGCCAAGCCTCGCACCAACGGTTGGTGATAATTGCCCCTGTCTGAACCTGACATCGTTTTTGGTGATTTCAATGTCCTGTAACGTGATGTTCAGTTCCTGGTTATGTTTAAGCGCAGTGTCTATCAGGTTTACCAGGTTGCTATCAGTGAAAAAGCTTCGCCACTGGATAGCCGCCATAGAAGTGGTATCTTTTTTGGTAGTATCTGTGTTGTTGCCAAATGATTCCGGAACCGATCTGTTCTCTGCCTGCTGTTTAACCTCCGGGATTTTACAGCTTGCAATGGCCAGACAGATTACTGCCAGGCCAATGCATTGTTTTATATTGCGTTTATACATTGTGATCAATTTCTTCAGTTAAAGGGTTCTCTTCTTCATTTTTAACAAGAATAGTTTTTTCGGCAATGGTGCCGAATATGAAATACAATCCGGGTATGATCAGTACGCCGAAAATAGTACCGAAAAGCATTCCGCCTGCTGCGGCAGAACCAATGGTCCTGTTGCCGATTGCTCCCGGTCCTGATGCAAATACAAGAGGAATCAATCCAGCAATAAAAGCAAAAGAGGTCATCAGGATGGGACGGAACCTCACTTTTGCACCTTCCATAGCTGCCTGAAGCACCGTATATCCATCTTTATGTTTCTGAACAGCAAATTCTACAATCAGTACTGCATTTTTACCCAGCAAGCCGATGAGCATCACCAGCGATACCTGGGCATAAATGTTATTCTCCAGTCCGAATATCTTGAGCAGGAAAAAGGCGCCAAAAATACCTGCAGGCAGAGAGAAAATAACTGCCATTGGCAGGATGAAACTTTCATACTGCGCAGCCAGAATCAGGTAAACGAAGCCAAGACAGATCAGGAAAATGTACACCGCTTCATTACCACGGGCAACCTCATCTTTAGAAATACCAGCCCAGTCGATACCAAATCCTCTTGGCAGCGTTTTTTCTGCTACTTCATTGATGGCGCTGATCGCCGTACCGCTACTAAATCCTGGCGCTGCCGATCCGCTGATTTCGGATGCATTGTACATATTGTGACGGGTAATCTCTGATAAACCATAAACTTTATCCATTTTCATGAAGGCAGAAAACGGTACCATTTCATCACGGTTGTTCTTCACATAGAGTTTAAGCACATCCTGAGGCAACGCCCTGTATTCGGGCAAGGCCTGTACCATAACTTTATACTGCCTGTCATACTTGATAAAGTTGGTTTCATAATTACTTCCTATCAAGGTAGACAGCGTATTCATGGCATTTTCAATGGTTACACCTTTTTGCTGGGCAATATCATTATCTACCTTCAACATGTACTGTGGAAAACTTGCACTATAGAAAGTAAATACAGAAGCCAGCTCAGGACGTTTGCTCAGTTCTTTCACAAAATCCTTACTAACTGTCTCCATTTTTTTGAAGTCGCCAGATCCTGCTTTATCGAGCAGGCGTAATTCAAATCCACCTGCCGCTCCATATCCCGGTACTGCTGGTGGCTGGAAGAATTCAATGGTGGCCCCTGTGATGTCTTTGGATTTCTCTTCCAGTTCATTCATTACCTCCTGAACGTTATGTTTACGGTCTTCCCAGCTTTTAAGGTTAATCAGACAGGTACCGGAATTGGCACCAGTTCCTTCTGTAAGGATTTCATAACCCGCCAGTGAAGAAACCGATTTCACATCTTCCATGTTTTCTGCAATCTTCTGTAACCTTTCAGCAATTTGATTTGTACGCTCAAGAGATGAACCTGGAGGTGTTTGAATGATAGCGTAAAACATACCCTGATCTTCATTTGGTATAAAACCTGAAGGAACACTGTCACTTAGAAAATATGTTCCGGCACAGAAAGCGAGCAGCATCAACCAGGTGACCGATCTCCGGTTAACAATGTTCCCTAAAATTCTCTGATACCTGCCCGAAAGACGGTTGAAGCCATTGTTAAATCCGTCAAGGCCTTTATCCAACGCGTTTTTCTTCTTATTTTTTCCATGGTTGTTCTTCAGCATCATCGCACATAGTGCTGGTGTAAGTGTTAGCGCCACTACACCTGAGAGAATGATCGCTGTTGCCATCGTGATAGAGAACTGCCGGTAAAATATACCGACGGGACCAGACATAAATGCAACAGGTATAAATACAGCTGCCATTAAAAAAGTAATGGCAATAATAGCACCGCTGATTTCATGCATCGCCTTTATCGTAGCCTGCAAGGGAGGGAGATGGTCTTCCTCCATCTTGGCATGCACGGCTTCGATTACCACAATCGCATCATCGACGACGACCCCAATGGCGAGCACCAACGCAAACAGTGTGATAAGGTTCAGCGTGATGCCGAAAAACTGCATGAATACAAATGTACCAATCAACGATACCGGTACTGCAATAGCCGGAATCAGGGTTGAGCGCCAGTCGCCAAGGAAGAGGAATACTACCAATCCTACCAGAAAGAATGCTTCTACCAACGTATGGATTACTTTTTCTATCGACGCGTTCAGGAATTTGGAAACATCATAACTGATTTCATAATCCATTCCTTTTGGAAAAGAAGTCTTCTTCAGTTCCTCCATTTTAGCCTTGATATCTTTAATTACCTGACTGGCATTACTTCCATAAGACTGTTTTACGGTAATGGCGGCAGAAGACCTGCCGTTGAGGTTGGAGTAGATGTCATACATCGAACTTCCAAACTCTATATTTGCCACATCCTTCAGGCGCAGGATCTCACCGTTTGCGCTCGACCTGAGGATGATGTTTTCATATCCTTCTTTGGTGGTAAACCTTCCTGAGTATTTCAATACATACTCAAATGATTGTGACCGTTTACCAGAACTTTCACCCGTTTTACCAGGTGAGGCCTCAAGACTTTGCTGGTTCAGCGCTTCAAGTACTTCATCAGCAGATATTTTATAGGCCAGCATACGGTCTGGCTTTAACCAGATCCTCATGGCATATTCGCGGTTACCCAAAATATCAGCAACCCCGACGCCGTCTACGCGTCTTAATTCAGACAGTACGTTAATATCAGCAAAGTTGAACAGGAATTTCTGGTCTACTTTTGGGTCTTTACTGTAAAGGTTGATGTACATCAGCATGTTTGATTCCTCACGGGTAATCTTCACGCCTTCACGTACTACAAGAGGCGGTAGTTTGTTTACTACTGAAGCTACACGGTTCTGAATGTTAACTGAGGCTTGGTTTGGGTCTGTACCTAGGTTAAAGATCACCTGAATGGTAGCCTCACCATCGTTACCTGCATCTGAGGCCATGTATTTCATTCCCGGTACACCATTAATTGCCCTTTCCAGAGGGATGATAACAGATTTAATCATGAGCTCACCGTTAGCTCCCGGGTATTCGGCAGTAATATTCACCTTAGGCGGCGAGATAGAAGGGAATTGCGTAACTGGAAGGTGGGTCATAGCCAAAACCCCCAGAAACACAATGATAAGTGATATAACTATAGACAGGACGGGCCTGTGTATGAATTTACTAAACATAGAATTGTTTTTAGGATTGAACTACTATTCTGCTTTCAATTGAAGACGGGAGATCACCTCTTTAGGTGCAATAAATTCATATTTGATTTTATCATTGTCTTTCACCTTTTGGACACCATCGAGCAGTATTTTATCAGTTACGGCGAGGCCACCAGATACCACATATAAATCAGACATCTCAGCGCCGATGGTAATATTGCGCGAATGTACTTCGCCCTTTCCATCAACTACAAAAACATAGATTTTATCCTGGATTTCATATGTCACCTTTTGAGGGATTACCAGCGCATTTCTCAATGGGACTACCATCTGAACTTTACCGGTTTCACCGTTTTTTAACAGCTTATCTGGATTAGGAAACTTAGCCCTGAAAGCTATATTTCCTGTTTCGCTATTGAATTCACTTTCAATAGTCTGCACCTCACCTTTGTATTTCAAAAGTTCGTTATTGGCCAGTAAAAGGCTCACTGTGTTGTTTCCGCGGCCCTTTATATTTGTCTGGTAATCCAGGTATTCTGGCTCTGAGACATTGAAATAGGCAAACATCTGGGTATTGTCAGAAAGGCTGGTCAGCAATTCACCTTCGTCAATAAGACTACCTAATTTCAAGGGAATGCGGTCAATAGTACCATCAAAAGGAGCACGCACCTCTGTAGCAGTGAGGTGGAATTTTGCAAGGGCCATCTCAGCTTTAGCCTGATCAAGTTTGGCCTGCGCCATGGAGAGCTCATTTTTTGACACTACGTTTTTATCCGTCAGTGTTTTCGTATTTTGCAATTCTATGTTAGAAGCCCTGGTTTCGGCCTGTGCCTTTTGATATTCAGCTTCATACATCTTAGGCATAATTTTGAACAGTAGCTGTCCGGCTTTTACCGACTGGCCTTCGTCTACATAAATAGTCTGCAGAAATCCTTTGGACAGTGCCCTGATTTCGATATTGCGGACAGATTTGATTTGGGATACATATTCCTTGGTAAAGGATGTGTCTATTGCTACAGGGCTGGTCACCGTATATTTGGCTTCTTCCTTTTTTTCTTCTTTTTTAGAGGTACAGCTTGTATGGCACAAGACAGCGCCCAAGCCTAAGAGCATTACAATTCTCTTCATGGTGTTAAATGGTTGTTAAGCGATTTGATGATTGGGGATCAACGATCCTTTGGAATAAAAGAAATAATCAGCTACCAGCGAACCTGCATTAAAATGCGGGATTACACCTCAGTAACTGAAATATCAATTTATCAAATCCTTAAAACTCTCTGTAATATGTACTTATGGGAGGAGGTGTACGAAACGAAACTGCAAAAAGGCAGTCGGTTTTTGATATAGTAGAAAAAACAACTTAAAAGGGTAAGTGCAGCGAGCGTTACAAAATAATTGGTGATTAAAGAGAACTTCCTGGAGAAAACAGAGTTCTCTTCATCGTCCTCATTTTCGATGCTGGTAGCATCATCTTTTCTTTCGCTCAGGCTATTGTTTTTGATCAGAGGAAATTCCTTGCTGAAATTTACCGACTGTGTCTGTTCTGCCAATGAATTGTATCGTGCAGGAACAAAGCTGGCATTATGATGACGTACTTCAGAATGAACATCAGCATGTCCAGTCAACAGAAAGAAACCAAGAAATAAGAAAAACAAAACAGCAACTTTCATATCCTGCACAAAAATAGTATCACCTCTGAGAGTTAGCGTGTTCTTTGTGTAATTAATTGTCATTTTTATGTCAACAATATTGTGGCGCAAAAATGTATTTCCACGGTAAGCTCTTTCTTGTTAATCTTTTACCCATTCTTTTAAATTTAACATGGAGTTAACATTAGGTTAGCTACTTTGTGAGTGTTTCTAAACTCAATAACACGCGTTATCACTTGCTCATGACCATCAATAAATGTTCAGCTGGTTTTTTCCTGCTGATTTTACTAACTGTTTTTATCTGTTGTACTAACAGCTCTGCACAGTTATTACACGATGATTTTGCTAAAGGAAGCTTAAAACTGAATCTTTCGGAACGTCCCGACTCGGTATTTCTGGCGCTGAAAAAGAAGAATCTCGATGCGGTAAACACTGGAGATCTTGTATTGCAAGGCACCTCCCTGAAGGAAATGGGTGAAATTTGCTTTCATCTGGGCTACTATACCAGGGCGTTGCAATATTACCTTGATGCAAAAAGGCTGTTTGAAAAGTCGAAACGCAATGACCTGCTGGGTGACACCTTCGTTAAATTGGGTACGCTTTATTATTACAACAAGGAAATGACCAGTTCCAGGCGCAGTTACGACCAGGCATTAAAAGTATTCCAGTCGATGAACGACAAGCGGGGGACCGCTGTCACCTTTGGAAAACTGGGGCATCTGATGGAAAAAAAGCAACTTTATGATAGTGCATTTAATTATCAAAAAAGAGCCCTGGATGCCTACACTGTTATCAATAACAAGGAAGGTATCGCCGGAATTTATGAAAATATAGGCAGCATCCACGAAGACCTTGCCCAGTATGACCAGGCAATGTCACACTTCCAGTCTGCACTGGCGATTTATCAGGCTTCAAAGCAGATAGTCCAGTCTATCGAAGTTGTAAACAATATTGGTGATATCTATCGTAAAACAGGTAACCTGAAAAAGGCACTGCAACAGTCTCAAACTGCGTTAAAGCTTGCCAGGCAACATAATGAAATCTATCAGGTCAGCTCGGCCTACCGTGATATCTCCAAAACCTACAACCTGATGGGCAGGAATGACAGCGCCTTTTATTATTCAGAAACCGCCAGGTCTTACCTGATGAAGATTTATTCGTTGGAAACCGGCAGGCAAATGGCTTTTTTACAATCGTTGAATGACGCGGAAAAGAAAAACGAGGAAATCAGGAACCTGCAAAACGAGCGTCGGGTAAATGTTATTGTTACCGTAGCCACAGTGGTAGTCATCGTTTTATTGGTTATTGCCGGCTTATTAATTATCAGTCGTCACCGGATCAAACTCAAAAGCGAACAGCAGGTAAGCCAGAAAAATATAGCGATCCTTAAAGCAGAAAAACTGCTGATGGAAGCGGGGCTAAAAAACAAAGAGCTGGAAGAAGTGCAGTTAAAGCAGGAAATAGAACTTAAATCTAAAGAACTCAGCACACACGTTTTACATGTAATCAAAAAAAACCAGGTGCTTGAAGGGCTGAAAGAGCAGCTTGAAGAAATGGTTAAAGATGATAAACGTGACCAGAAAAAACAACTTAGGCAGATGATTGGCCAGATCAATCAGGACTTTAACAATGACAGTTACTGGAACGATTTCAGTAAAGTATTTGAGCAAATCCACAAGTCGTTTTTTGAGAAACTTAATCAGCAGTTTCCAAATCTTACTGCTACCGATCTGAAGCTGGTTTCGCTGCTGAAAATGAACATGGACTCTGGGGACATGGCAGCAATGTTGGCCATATCCCAAGACAGCCTTCGCATTGCCAGATACCGGTTACGTAAGAAACTTAACCTGCCGCAAGGCGACAACCTTGTTGCTTTTTTACAGTCAATCTAAGGCGGTAATGTATGTCTAACACAGGCTTAACAGTAACTTAATGGATATTTTTAATGTGTTAGTTGTCTGTTTTATAGTCTGTTAAATCTGCTTGTAGCCCTGAGGTATATGCGTCCTTCAGCCTTGTATACTTTATATAACAATGAAAATTTGCTTGCCGCCCGGCACAATCACAACTTGCCGGCATTGAAAAAATAAGCACCAAACAGGCCAGCTTATTCACATAAAAAACAAGTATAACAAATCAAGATTCATGAAAAAAAATCTACTACTAGCGGTCCTGATGACATTAATGTCAATCGTAACCTACGCACAGAGCGGACTGCTTACAGGACAGGTAACCGACAGTCAGAAACTATCTCTGCCAGGTGCCATTTTGAGGCTCAGCCCTGGGAATATCCATACCATTACTGATGCGTATGGCAAGTTTCAATCTTAAACGTGCCTGCAGGGGATTACCAGTTGACGGTAACCTATATTGGTTATAACTCTTATACAGTACCAGTGAAAATTACTCCAGGAAAATTAGTGGCGCTCAACATCAATATGGACGAAGCGGCCATCCAGGGTAAAGAAGTAGTGATTATGGGTGACCGCCTCCGTGGCCAGGCCAAAGCGCTGAATGTTCAAAAAAACAACCCTAACATTACCAATATCGTATCTGCGGATCAGGTAGGACGTTTTCCCGATGCCAATATTGGCGATGCACTAAAACGTGTGCCGGGTGTTACGATGCAAAATGACCAGGGGGAAGCAAGAAATATCATCATCCGCGGTTTAGCACCTGAATTGAACTCGGTCACGCTGAATGGTGACAGGATCCCATCAGCCGAAGGCGATAACCGGCGTGTGCAAATGGACCTCATTCCTTCTGACATGATCCAGACCATAGAGGTAAACAAAACGCTTACACCAGATATGGATGCTGATGCTATTGGTGGATCGGTAAACTTAATCACAAGGGCGGCACCTAATGGCGAACGTATTTCAGCAACACTATCTGGCGGATATAGTCCCATTCGCGACAAACCTTTATACAATGCCGCATTCGTTTATGGAAACCGTTTCCTTGATAAAAAGCTCGGAATTGTATTGAGCGGATCTTTAAACAGTAACAACTACGGATCTGACAATGTTGAAGCAGTATGGAAAAAAGATGATTTTGGAAATACCTATGTGGAAGAACAGGATATCAGAAAATATGATGTAGTTCGTATCCGTCGTAGTGCCGCTGCGGCAGTTGACTACAAATTCAACGAAAAAAACAGGATCAGCTTTAATGCCATGTACAACTGGCGGGACGACAGAGAAAACCGCTATCGCTTATCTTACAAGGATATTGAGCCTGTTTATGATGTGAACAATAACATTACCGGTTTTGAAGGTTCGATAAACCGTCAGACTAAAGGCGGAATAGATAACAACCGTGTGAAAAGTGCCCGTCTGGAAGAACAGAAAGTTCAAAATTATTCATTGCGAGGAGACCACTTAGTTGGTTCTAAACTCGATATCGACTGGGCCGTGAGTTATTCTACTGCTAGTGAATACCGTCCAAATGAGCGTTATATAGAATATGAAACAGAAGGAGTAGCTTTTGGAAGCGATTTTGGCCCTGAAAAGTTTCCTTTGCTCAGGCCATCCGGAAATACTGCTCTGGGAGATTATGAATTAGGAACTATCAGTCAGAATACTGATAAAACTAAAGAAGATGAACTGGGGATGAAACTGAATTTCAGGATCCCTTTCAGCCTGATCAACGACCAAAAAGGACGACTTCGTTTTGGTGGACGTTTGCGCTTGAAAAACAAAGACAGGAACAATACTTATACAGAATATGAGCCAACAGGTGATAACATGGGTACGCTTGCCCTTGCACAGCAACAATACTGGGGAGGCGAAAACTGGAACCCTGATTCAAAATATGTACCTGGAACATTTGCTTCAAAAAAATATCTGGGCGGTCTTGACTTAAATAATACTTCATTGTTCAGCAACGAAGATGTACCTAAAGAATATCTGGCCGCAAACTATCATGCAAAAGAGACAATCACTGCTGGGTACTTACGTTTCGACCAGGACTTAAGCAGTAAACTAAGTTTGATCGCAGGCGTGAGGCTTGAAAACACAAGTATCAACTATGAGGGTAACCTGATACAGAATGAAGAAGAACTGGAAGGTTCCCGCACGGTAAAAAACAGCTACCTGAACGTACTGCCAGGAATCACGTTCAAATACATACCATTAGAAAACTTCATTATCAGGGCTGCGGCAACTACTGCTATCGCGCGTCCAAATTACTATGCGCTATCTCCGTATGTGAACACTGTACTTGATGACAGTGCGATTGATGCTGGTAATCCTGATTTGAAAGCATCTTATGCCTATAACTATGATTTAATGGGAGAGTATTATTTCAAATCTGTAGGTCTGATATCCGGTGGTGTATTTTATAAAAAGATCAACGATTTTATCTATAACTTCCGTGATGAAAACCT
>Ga0308164_10003240_pt1 | contig 15006 bp, 14 predicted proteins | sample PhyTR2_FD_201031 | JGI IMG/M metagenome (GOLD analysis project Ga0308164, IMG submission 201031) | Phyllosphere microbial communities from UC Gill Tract Community Farm, Albany, California, United States - DLSLT.R2 | ecosystem: Host-associated > Plants > Phyllosphere > Unclassified | place: USA... | reverse complement strand
TGCGTATCGGTGAAGCCATCGGAATTCTAGGCTTGTCGGCCTCTTTGGCGCGGGCCACAGGGGCTTTCTTCGGTTCTTCGAGCGGCTGCCAGGAGATCGGCTTGATGGCCGTGCTGACCTGATCGGCCAGACGCTGAAGCAGCATACCTTGCGCCTTGACCTGATCGGCCGAGCTGCCCGCATGGACCTGCTCAAGGTGCACGAGACGGCTGTCGCGCACGTGTCCCTTGCGGTCCAGCAAACGCCATTGCGCATCCAGCACCGCAGGCTGCTTTGCACCGGAATCAAGGCGGGTAATCGACAACACCACCTGAACATCAGGCGAGAAGTTGGCAACTGCCGGGGCCAGCACGACGCGCTGACTGTCCAGTTTCCAGGCCAGTTGACGCAGCAATAATTGATCGATATCCGACGACAGATTTCCCGCCCAGCGCCCATCGGGCGAAGCGGTCAGGGTGCCGTCAGGCTGTCGTTGCAGAAGGGTTTCGCGTTGCAGGTAGTCGGCCACCGAAACAGGGCCCAGCAAGACTGCCAGACCACTACTCTGTTTCGGCTGACCAGGCTCACCGCTGTCGAGTTGATAAAGCGCGGTCGGCTGGTGCACGCTGCAGCCAGCCAGACCCAGGACGCCGGTCATCAACAGGACAAGGGGAAGGCGTAGAAAATTCATCATCCCATCCAGGTGGCTGCCCCTCGGGAAGCCACAGTATAAGTACTTTCCAGACCCATGCAGGCACTGCGCCACGCTTGCGCCCCAAGACCCCATATCATCCGTGAATATTCGCCATGACTCCAGCGATTATGCATCGTACTTCATGGCAAAACGAAGAACACCCGCGTCAGATCAATGTTTTCAGCCATTTTCCACCAACAGGGCATCGACTCGCTGGAAGCCGCGCGGGAGTTTATTACCGCGACGGCCGCGCTCGCCCTTGTAATGTTCCAGATCCTCGGGCTTGAGCGACAGCGTGCGTTTGCCTGCCTGAAGCACCAGCGTAGCGCCCTGTGCGATGACTGCAAGATCGGTGACGTATTCTTCACGACTCGACACCCGCTCTCCGGGAATGCCGATGATCTTGTTGCCCTTGCCCTTGCCCAGTTGCGGCAGGTCGCTGATCTTGAACACCAGCAGACGGCCTTCAGTCGTCACTGCCGCCAGCCAGTTCTGCTCGCGGTCAGTCACCGGCCGAGGCAGGATGACTTTCGCGCCATTCGGCAGGCTCAGCAACGCCTTGCCCGCCTTGTTCTTGGCCTGCAGATCCTCACCCTTCACGACGAACCCGTATCCGGCGTCGGAGGCGATCACGTACAGCGACTCATCGTCAGGCAGCAGCACGCATTCAAACGTCGCACCGGGCGGCGGTTGCAGCTTGCCGGTCAACGGTTCGCCCTGTCCACGCGCAGACGGCAAGGTATGTGCGGCAACCGAATAGCTGCGCCCGGTCGAGTCGATGAACACTGCAAACTGATTGGAGCGCCCGATAGCTGACGCCTTGAAGCCATCGCCCGCCTTATAGGAAAGCCCGGTGGCGTCAATGTCATGCCCTTTGGCACAACGCACCCAACCTTTCTCGGAGAGCACCACGGTGACAGGCTCGGTCGGCATCAACTCGTTTTCGGACAGCGCCTTGGCTTCAGCACGCGCCACGATAGGCGAGCGACGATCATCGCCATAGGTTTCCGCGTCAGCAATCAGCTCGGCACGCACCAGCTTGCGCAGCTTGGACTCGCTACCCAGCAATGCCTGAAGCTTGGCCTGCTCCTTGCGCAACGCATCCTGCTCGCTGCGCAGCTTCATCTCTTCCAGACGCGCCAATTGACGCAAACGGGTATCGAGAATGTAGTCGGCCTGAATTTCCGACAGGTCGAAGCGTGCAATCAGCTCGGCCTTGGGATGTTCGGCCGTGCGGATGATGTGAATGACTTCATCGAGGTTCAGGTAAGCCGTCAGCAAACCATCCAACAGGTGCAGACGATGCTCGACCTTGTCCAGACGGAACTGCAGACGACGGCGCACCGTTCCGATACGGAAGGTCAGCCACTCGCTGAGCAGTGTCTTGAGATTCTTGAGCTGCGGCTTGCCGTCCAGACCGATGATGTTGATGTTGACCCGGTAGCTGGATTCCAGCTCGGTGGTCGCGAACAGGTGCTGCATCAACTCGTCGAGCTCGACGCGGTTGGAGCGTGGAATGATCACGATGCGGCACGGGTTCTCGTGGTCCGACTCGTCACGCAGGTCGGCCACCATCGGCAGTTTCTTGGCCTGCATCTGAGCAGCGATCTGCTCCAGCACCTTGGCACCGGAGACCTGATGCGGCAGCGAGGTGACCACAATGTCGCCGTCCTCGATGCGGTACACCGCACGCATGCGTACCGAACCGCGACCGGTTTCATAGATCTTCAACAGGTCGGCGCGAGGCGTGATGATTTCCGCTTCGGTCGGGTAATCCGGCCCCAGGATGTGCTCGCACAGCTCCTGAATGGTCGCCTTTGGCTCGTCCAGCAAGTGAACACAGGCGCTGGCGACTTCGCGCAGGTTATGCGGCGGTACGTCGGTTGCCATGCCCACGGCGATACCCGTGGTGCCATTGAGCAGAATGTTCGGCAAACGTGCAGGCAGGACAGCCGGTTCGTCCAGCGTGCCGTCAAAGTTCGGAACCCAGTCCGCCGTGCCCTGCCCCAGTTCGCTGAGCAACACCTCGGAATAACGCGACAGACGCGCCTCGGTATAACGCATGGCCGCGAAGGACTTGGGATCGTCCGGCGCACCCCAGTTGCCCTGGCCGTCCACCAGCGTGTAGCGATAGCTGAACGGCTGGGCCATCAGCACCATGGCTTCATAGCAGGCCGAATCGCCGTGCGGGTGGAATTTACCGAGCACGTCACCGACGGTACGCGCCGACTTCTTGTGCTTGGCATCCGCACCCAGGCCCAGCTCGCTCATGGCGTAGATGATACGGCGCTGTACAGGCTTCAGGCCGTCGCCGATATGCGGCAGGGCACGGTCCATGATCACGTACATGGAATAGTTGAGGTAGGCCTGTTCGGTGAAGTCAGCCAGCGAGCGGCGTTCTACGCCATCCAGGCTGAGGTCAAGGGAGTCGCTCATGCGGGCCTCATCATTGTGTTGACTGGCGCAGCAGCAAGTTACCGCCGCGCTGTGTGAATTCGAGTTGTTTCATTGCGCTCATGCCCAGCAGCACCTGATCACCTTCCAGACCCGGCGCAACAAGGGCGCGCACGTTGGTCAGGACAATGTCGCCCAGTTGCAGCCGGTCGAGCGAGGTCCGGAAACCCTGACTGTTGCCGTTGGCCGTGCTGACCGTCACCGGCATGCCGCGTTTCAGGCCCAGGCTGTCGGCCATATCACCGGGGATGGCGACATCCGTCGCCCCGGTGTCGATCATGAACTCTACCGTCCGGCCATTGATCTGGCCGGTACTGACGAAATGCCCCTGACGATTGCCCGCCAGCTGCACTTCGATATAACCGTCACCATGCTGCGAGGCGACCACGGTATTGGGGTTATGCTGTTTTTCTTCCCAGTCACCGAAAAAACGCGTGGCCAGAAAGATACCGGCCGCCCAGGCCAGAATCATCAGGACCTTGCCTGCGCGCCTGCCGGGAACCGCCTGGTTCATTGACCTTCACTCCAGCCCGCCGCAGGTGCAGCGAAACGCCACACAATCGGGCGTTCTTCGCCATCGGCGCGGGCACCGGAGTTGTTGTCGATGCCGATCCAGGCACCGGTATCGTCCACTACCAGCGCCTCGGTCAGGCCATAAGGCTGATCATAGCGACGCGACGGCAGCATGGCTTCCTTGGCAAACGACCAGCAACGCTCGATCTGCCCGGTTTCCAGCTCCCGGCGACAGATGCGATACACCGAACGCTCCAGGGTGAACAGCTTGCCGTTGTACAGCGAGATATCGGAAAAGTCCGTCGAGACCTTCTTGCGCTTCTGTTCCGGCGGCAGCGTGTCTTTGCCCGCTTCGGCCAGCAGCACGCAGCTTTGCCCGCAGGTCCACTGATCCTTTTCACGCTGCACCACCAGCAGACCGCGCTTCTCGCGTTCGGCCGCCAGCCAGATCCGGTCGCCCGCAGCGTTTACCGCAATGCCCTCGAAAATCGCATTGAAGTGCTGCAGCATGCCATTGGCGCGCGCCTGTTCAACCAGCGCTGCAGGCAATGGCAACCAGGCCGGCGCACCGTCTACCGGCACTTTCAGCACCGTGCCGTAGGCCTCGCTGACCAGATAACGATTGCCCGCCGCATCGCAGCTGATGCCTTCGAAATCCATGCTGCCACCGCGCACTATCGATGACAGATTCGCCAGCGATCGCAGGTTCAACGGCAGATAGCTCTCAGGATTCGGCATATCAATGACATGCGGTTCGGCCTTCCAGGTGCGATCTGACACATCAAGGCTGTAAAGCAGGTGGTCGTCCCGGTCGGAAACCGTCCACAACCGACCATTGCACGAGGCAAGACCCGACAGATTGCCGCCGACCATGCCGTCTACCGGATGCTCGGATTGCAGTTTCAGGACCTCGAGCGGTGCCGCAAAAACCGGCGCGACTACAAGGGACAAGGCAGCGAGCCAGGCTCGTATCAAATCATGACCTCGGCGAGGTTGCCTTTCGATTCGAGCCAGCTTTTGCGATCACCGGCGCGCTTCTTGGCCAGCAGCATGTCCATCATTTCCGAGGTCGCCGCGTAATCATCCAGCGTGAGCTGCACCAGACGCCGGGTGTTCGGGTCCATGGTGGTTTCACGCAGCTGTGGTGGGTTCATTTCGCCCAGGCCCTTGAATCGGGTGACCTGCGGCTTGCCGCGCTTCTTCTCGGCCACCAGACGATCAAGAATCCCGTCGCGCTCGCTTTCGTCCAGCGCGTAGTAGATTTCCTTGCCCAGGTCGATGCGATACAGCGGCGGCATGGCCACGTACACATGGCCTGCGTCGACCAGCGGACGGAAGTGCTGAACGAACAGTGCACACAGCAGCGTTGCAATGTGCAGACCGTCCGAGTCGGCGTCGGCCAGGATGCAGATCTTGCCGTAGCGCAACTGGCTGATATCCGCCGCGCCCGGATCGACACCGATGGCGACCGCGATGTTGTGCACTTCCTGACTGGCAAGCACTTCGCCGCCGTCCACTTCCCAAGTGTTCAGAATTTTGCCGCGCAGGGGCAGAATCGCCTGAAACTCCTTGTCGCGTGCCTGCTTGGCCGAACCGCCCGCAGAGTCACCCTCGACCAGAAACAGCTCGGAGCGCGCCGGATCCTGCCCGGCACAATCGGCCAGCTTGCCCGGCAGTGCAGGACCTTGGGTGATGCGCTTGCGCTCGACCTTCTTGCTGGCCTTCAGGCGGCGACCGGCGTTGTTGATCGCCAGATCGGCCAGTTGCAGGCCCAGTTCGGAGTGGGTGTTGAGCCACAGGCTGAAAGCGTCCTTGACCACGCCAGAGACGAACGCCGCCGCTTCACGTGAGGACAGACGCTCTTTGGTCTGGCCGGAGAACTGCGGTTCCTGCATCTTCATCGACAGCACGAACGCAATGCGCTCCCAGACGTCTTCCGGCGCCAGCTTCACGCCACGCGGCAGCAGGTTGCGGAATTCGCAGAACTCGCGCATCGCATCCAGCAGGCCCTGGCGCAGACCGTTGACGTGGGTGCCGCCCTGCGCGGTCGGAATCAGGTTGACGTAGCTTTCCTGAACGCTGTCGCCGCCTTCCGGCAACCAGAGCAAAGCCCAGTCGACCGCTTCCTTGTTGCCCGCAAAGCTGCCGCAGAACGGCTCGTCCGGCAGACGCAGGAACTCGGTGACCGAGTCCTGCAGATAGGAGCGCAGGCCGTCTTCGTAATGCCACTCGACTTTTTCGCCGGTGGATTTGTCTTCGAAGCTGACCAGCAGGCCCGGGCACAGCACAGCCTTGGCCTTGAGCACATGCTTGAGGCGGCTAACGGAAAACTTCGGGGTGTCGAAATACTTGGGATCGGGCGCGAAATACACGCTGGTGCCGGTGTTGCGCTTGCCAACCGTACCGATGACTGCAAGCTCCGTGGCCTTGAAGCCATCGGCGAAGGTCATTTCGTATTCGTTGCCATCACGCTTGACCCGCACCCGGACCTGAGTGGAGAGCGCGTTGACCACCGAAATCCCCACGCCGTGCAGGCCGCCGGAAAACTGGTAGTTCTTGTTGGAAAACTTGCCGCCCGCGTGGAGCTTGGTCAGGATCAGCTCGACGCCCGACACGCCCTCTTCCGGGTGAATGTCCACCGGCATGCCGCGACCATCGTCGGACACTTCAAGAGAGTTGTCGGCATGCAGAATGACCTGCACCGACTTCGCATGACCGGCAAGGGCTTCGTCGACACTGTTGTCGATGACTTCCTGCGCCAGGTGGTTGGGCCGCGAGGTGTCGGTGTACATGCCCGGACGTTTGCGAACCGGATCGAGGCCCGAGAGGACTTCGATGGCGTCTGCGTTATAAGAGCTAGCGCTGGGATTGGCCATGGGTTCTCGTTATCAATCGTTCATTAAATTTCGGGAGTTGAATGTTCTTTATAGCCTTTGATCGGCAGTCATTTACAGCGCTGACAGATCAATCCCTTGCAACAGGCTCGGGGCAAACCCGGCAAAACTCAGCAGCGCCGGCATTTGCTCGGCAAAACCCTGATAGCTGTGGTCGCCACCGGGCTGGATGCGCAATGCGCAGGCACGGTAGAAAGCCTGGGCGCGGCGGTAATCCAGCGTCTCATCGCCCGTCTGCAGCCAGACCTGAATCTGCTGCGGATCCTGGGGAGCAGGCACTTCCAGCTCCGCCAGCGCGTCGATATGGTCTTGCGTCAGTTGCCACTGCTCACCGGTGTACAGATTCTGCTGCGTGCCAAGAAACCCGTCGAACAGTTGATGCGGATTGACAGCCGGGTTGATCAGCACGGCCTTGAGACCGTGGCGCTGCGCCAAATGAGTCGCATAGTAGCCGCCGAGCGAGCTGCCGACCAGCAAAGGCCGACCCAGCGCAGCAATGGCCGACTCAAGCTGAACCATGGCCTGACGTGGATGATGATGCAGTTCAGGGACTTGAAGCTGTTCGGCGAGACCCAGCGTCTTCATCAGCGCGAGCAGTTGGCAGGCCTTTTTCGACAAAGCCGAGCTGTTCAGGCCATGGATGTACAGCAATGAGGGGGTTTCACTGGTCACGCTGCCGCTCCTGGGTGCAAAGCAAAGCCGCGCAGTTTACAGGGACTAACGCGACAAAACCTTACTGGAAATAGTTACGTAAGACGATTCAGTAGCCGGTGCCACCGTAATCGGCCTCGAACACCATGCCGACCACGCGGGAAACTCCCGTTTCAAGCTGTCCGTCGTCGTGCAAACGCAGCCATCGATAGCCTGGCGCAAGGGTGTCCAGCTTGAAGTCCTCACTGCCCGGCGCGAACTGAATGCAGGTCGAAGGTGAAGCCAGTAACCGCACACCCTGGCGCATCTGGTCGAATTCCTGATGCACATGCCCCCAGAGCACGGCGCGAACCTGCGCAAACCGATCCACAACCGCAAAAAACGCCTCGGCGTTGCGCAAACCAATCGGCGCCATCCATTCACAGCCGATCGCCACCGGATGGTGATGCAGGCAAACCAGATGATGCCGGTCGGGCGCTTCGCTCAGAGACTGCGCCAGCAGCTGCAACTGTGATTCAGCCAGAAAACCCGGCACCGAGCCCGGTACCGCAGAATCCAGCAACGTGACACGCCACTGGCCAATATCCAGCACCGGCTCCAGCAACCCGGCCCCCTGCGCCACCTGCTCCATCTGCGGCAACTCATCGTGATTGCCGGCAAACCAGCGCGCAGGCGCTGCGATCTGCCCGCTGAGCCGACGAAACGCCTCATACGACTCCACGCTGCCATCTTGGGAAATATCCCCACTGGCAATCACCACATCAATATCCGACTGCTCGGCCAGCACCCGTTCGACCACCTTTTCCAGGCTGTCACGGGTATTCATGCCCAGCAACGTGCCGTCCGCCTCGGCAAACAGGTGGCTGTCGGATAGCTGGACCAGCAAAACTGACGATGAAGGGGCTGCGCTCGGCAAGGCCGTCTCCTGGAAGGGATTCAGCGCGATTATGTGACGGCGAGCGAAACGGGTAAACCCGGAATGTGGGTGTGGGTCACATTTGCTGTATGTCAGGCGATACGTTGGCTCCTGGCTCGAGCTTTGCGAACTGTCTGTGCAATCAACGCACCCGACACCATACCTGCCAACCCGGCAAAGGACAGATAGCCCAGCGCCTGTTCGTAGGGCATTTCAGGCCAGTAGTGACCGAGGATCAGTAGTGTAAGAACTACGCCAAGGGCTATGCCTGACAAAGCCGCGAGGAAAATGCTGGGTAATATCTGCCGAAATGACAGCAAACCCATTATCAAGCCTGAAACTGCAGCGGCCCCATATTGATTTGGGCTTATGCGCTCGCTCCAAAATAACGAAATGCACGCCATGACAAGCAGACAGAAGACGACCCAGGTCAGGCACGCCAATGAAACCCGAATGATGATCATCGCCATCTCACCGGACAATTGGAAAGCAGCGCTTCAGAGGATCCACCCGCATTGAAAACTTCCTCTACGTAAGATACGCAATTATTGGGAATCCCGAACCAATGCCACTGCTTTATGCTCAACTCCTCCAGCTTTCGTTGAGCGGCCTCAGGATTCGTGAGTCTGACGTTTCGACGAAACAGCTCTGTTTTAGATGACTCCGCAAGGTAGCGCCTGTAGCCAGACTCGTCCATGTAATAAGGCCGAGCTACCAATCCTGCAATGTGAAAATAAAATATGCCCGCCCTTAGTAGAGCATGCCCACAAATATTGGGTCCGTCGCCACTGACCACTATGAGCCCTGTGTCATACCAATTAAAGGGCACAACCCTGCAAAATCCAAATGCGTTCCTAAATAGCTCACCCGTACTTCCCAGCCTGAAAAAAAACAAGGAGAATTTATTCCACGAAATACTTTACACTCAAGCTAAAAATCTGAGCTTTCAAAAAACCAGAATTCACCTACACGCACCGAGGAAAACTTCTGACAGAAGAGCCTGATCAAAACCTAAAATCCTTTAAGCTTTTACTTATTCCTGCCCGCACACAAACAGCAACCACATCACAATCAGTCAAAACGGCTCAGCGTCGAAAATCGACTTAGCAGCTCAGGAGCGTCACTCCATATAATCCACTCATGACTGTCAAAGGCCTCAAGCGCGATAAAACAGTTCTGCGGCGGTTCATCCACCTCGATGGGTTTCCTGATCTTGTCGACAGAATCCACCGCGACGATAAAGCAGTCGATGACCTGCTCGATATCATTAGCGAAGAGGCGTAGTTCCTCCCAACTGAACACCCATCCTTTTTCGAGGACCCGCAGCTGCTCTTCAAAGTCAGGCATAGCCAACCCTGCCGGAGCGATGCCGACACCATAAAACTCAAGCACTGCCCAGATCCATTTGTTTTCGGGTACAAGCGCTGTGACATCCTTGAGATTGGCTATACACCTCAGTCCTGGTGATGCCGATATCTGTAGCGATTTCAAAACAGATTTTTCCTATGCCCAGTTTTACGCCGCCCACCCCTACGAAAAACTAGCGCCTGCATAAAGTCACCCAGACCTCATCCAGATCATCTTCCAGCAAAAGTATGGCTTCTGAGCCGGACTCTGGAAACTGCTGGACAAGCTTATCATTCCAGAACTTACATATTACCGCACCTATTTCAGCCGCATCTTCATAACTGATATCACCCAACAAACTGGTAATCTCAACCATGTTGACCCAGTAAGAAACATCAAGGACACCACTCCGCAGAAACTCCTGATATTTCAACTCTGTATAATTCTCCTCAACAAAATAATCTCCCCCTTTATAAAACAGCGTGGGATTAAACAAGACAGCGAAGCTGATGATGAAGTCACTGCATAAATCCTTCTTTTCTCTAACCATATAAAAATAGTCAAACCGGGAAAGACCTTCTTCGTTAACAGCCAGATAATCTGAATAACAATCTTTGGGCGCGGAGCCACTCATTTCGAACACTCGTGGCTGCCCTCCAAGCAGAGAGCGTATCTCGGGCTTTTCCGCATAAAGCGTACGTGGCGGCTGATTTTCCCAGGTGTATTCGGGTGGCCGTGGCTCCGGCGAGGATTTGGCAGGGCCGGCGGGCCGGCAAACACCCGGCGTCGGCGAATAGTTGCCTCTGGTGTCGTAAACACCCATGGCGGTGAACTCCTTGTATCAATGATCACGCGTCCATGCGCTGGGGGGTGCAGTTCAGTCGGTCGTGAAACCCTGGCTGAACGTAAGCAGATGAAAAACAGCCGGCGAGTTTAAGCGCTGGCGCGAGGTCGTCCAGCGTCAAAAAGTATCGGGAGATTTCGGAAGCGAAGGCTGAAACGTATTCAGCAAAATGCCGCCCATGAATAGCGGCATCTGTCAGCAGAGCGTGTCAAAACGTATCGAAAAATGAATCAGCGGACCGCTTCGAACTCATGTCCGCAGGCCAAGCAGTGGCTTAGCCATTCGCCCAGAAACAGATTGAGCTGGGCCTTTTCGTCCGGCTGGTGCATGTCGGCGTTGGGATACGGATAGATCCCCCGGAAGCGACGGGCGTGTTCGGCGCCGATGACTTCAGCCATGCGCGCGTCGTGGTAGACCTGTACTTCCAGGCTGGGTATCGGCAGCCATGGCAGGCTGTGTTCCTGGCGCACCTGCAGGGTGGTGGTGTACGGACAGTCGAGCAGAACCTCGACTGCCAGCACGCCCAGCATCTGGTCACCCTGGGTCACCGCAACGCGCCGTGAGCGCTGTTCGTTGCGCATGTCCGGCAACAAACGCATCAAGCGCGCGTAGTTGGCCTCGCAGGCAGCCTGCAGCCCGGCAAGGTCAACACGGTAGCGCTCGCGCAGTAGATTCACGACCATAACCCCCTTATTTCAGCGCGGTTCAACGCCAGCCATTGCAAGGCGATGATCGTTGCCGCGTTCATGATTCTTCCATCAGCCACGGCCTGCATCGCATCGTCGAACGACCAGACTGTCACGCGGATGTCTTCGCCTTCGGATTCAAGCCCGTGCAGGCCGCCCGCCCCCTGACTGTCGCACTGCCCCATGAACAGGTGAACGAATTCGTCACTGCCGCCCGGCGAAGGAAAGTATTTGGTGATCGGCCATAGCGCGCCGAACACAAGCCCAGCTTCCTCTTCTGCCTCACGATGAGCAACTTCTTCCGGTTGCTCGTCCTTGTCGATCAGGCCGGCCACCAGTTCGATCAGCCAAGGGTTGCCAGTCTTCTCGACGGCACCTACACGAAACTGCTCGATCAACACCACTTCGTCACGTTTGGCGTCATAAGGCAGCACGCAGACAGCGTCGTGGCGAACGAACAGCTCGCGGCTGATTTCCTTGCTGGTGCCGCCATCGAACAGCTCGTGGCGCAGGTACAATTTGTCCAGTTTGTAAAAACCTTTGAAGCAGTTTTCCCGCCGGGTAATCTCGAAAGCCGTCGGTACTGATCGGGTGGTCTGAGTCATGGGTTTCTCGCTTGCGGCTATCTTGAACTTCCAACCATCCTAACGCGCATCGACCACTGGATGCAGCCCCCTTAAATAAGCAGGGTAGACGGCCGCTACGTAAAACAATTCTAATCCGCCCAGCGGCGAACCGAACCGGGCCTTTGCAGTCCAACCTGCCTGCATACGCACAACACGACCGCCTTTACTGACTCTGCCAAGGATCAACATGTCGTTACTGAGGATCACTTCACTGGCCTGCCTGGCTCTTTTGCTGGGCGCCTGCCAAAGCCTCTTCACGCCCAACATGCGCGCACCGCTGCAGGTTCAGCGTGATGCTTCCGAGCTGATCAAGCCGGGTTGCACCACTGCCGACTGCCCGCTGGTGAACATCGATACCGTGCATTTTCCTGACGAGCCAAAGCTGGACGCCATCGTCCAGAAGACGCTGCTGCAACTGACTGTCGCTGACAGCAGCACGCCGCCGCCCGCGTCGATCAAGGCTTATCAGGAGCAGTTCCTGAGCCGTGCGCAAGGCCGCAACAGCAGCTACCTGCAAGCCAAGGTACGCGAGCAGCATGACGGTATCGTGGTCGTCGAGCTGTCCAGTTACCTGGATAACGGCGGCGCTCATGGCAACCCTGGCCGGGCGTTCATCAACTATTCGCGCCAGCAGCAGAAGGTGCTGACGCTGGCCGACATGGTGATTCCAGGCAAGGAGCAGGAGTTCTGGCAGAAAGCCGAACTGGCTCATCAGGGCTGGCTGGTGTCGAGCAAGATGAACGAAGACGCTGCATTCGTGCAGACCTGGCCGTTCAAGCGCACGCCGCACATTGCCCTGACCTACGGCGCTGTGATCCTCAAGTACCCGGTGGAAACCATCGCGCCCTACTCCATGGGCCACATCGAGCTGAAGATTCCTTACCCTCAGCTCAATGGCATCATCAAGTCGGAACTGTTTCCCGGCCGCGGCTGATCGCACGACCGATCAACAGTTGCAGCACGCCAGCGACGATGAGCGCTGGCAGTGTTGCGCCGACATCCGGATACAGGTTGGCCAGCAGGTGGTACGTGCTGATACCGCCCAGCCAGGCCAGCAGACTCATCCAGCGCAAGCCACTCGCCGCGACCTGACTGCCGCGACGACGCAGGATGAAGTGATCCACCAGCACCACGCCGAACAGCGGCGCGAACACCGAACCGATCAATAACAGAAAATTCTGGTACTGCGCCAACGGTGCGAGACACGCGATCAGCGTGCAGACGATGCCGATGAACAGCGCCAGATGCTCGACCTTGATCCGGGTCAGCAACGCCGTGGACACTGCCGCCGAGTGAATATCGGCAAAGGCGTTTTCCGACTCGTCCAGCAGAATCAACAGCAACGGGATCCCCAGACCCGCGCCGGCCAGTGCCAGCAGCAGCGCATTCGTTTCGCCGCTCGGCGCGAACGCCAGGGTGTAGGCGACGCCGAGCCCCATCAGCCAGAAGTTGCCGATAAAGAAACCCACAGCGGTGCCACCGAACACGTTGCGTGCGCGCTGGCCGAATCGGGAGTAGTCGGCGATCAGTGGCAGCCAGGAAAGCGGCATGGCGATGGCGATGTCGAAACCCACGGCAAACGGCATCGACCCGTCACCCGCGCGCGCCCAGAGTGCGGCAAGGTCAGCCTTGGTCAACAGGTTCCAGGTCAGCCACAGGCAGGCGGCAAGTAACAGCCAGATACCCCAGCGGCGCAGGATCTGACGCACAAAGGTCAACGGCCCGCCGACCGCCAGCAGGGTCGCCAACGCACCGAAGAACAACGTCCAGAGCAACGGATTGGCCCACAGGCTGCCGTCTGCAAAGGCACGTGCGCCCAGCAGGCTGGCGGCATCGCGCATGACGATAATCTCGAACGAGCCCCAGCCGATCAGTTGAAGCAGATTCAGCACGGCAGGCAACGACGCGCCCTTGCTGCCGAGGCTGAGTTTGAGCGCGGCCATGGACGAAAGGCCTGTGTCCGTGCCGATCACCGCCACGCTGGCCAGCAGCAGGACGCCGACCAGCGTGCCGAGAAGTATCGCCAGCAACGCGCCGGACATGCCCAGCCCCGGCGCCAGCAAGGCACCGGTCTGCAGCACCATCAGGCCGATGCCCAACGAGAACCACAGGGAAAACAGATCGCGCCCGCCGAATACCCGCTGACTGGCAGCGATGGGTGTGTCGGGGGAATAAGTGCCGGGTGTATTCACGGTTCTGGCTCGTTAGGAAATGAGTGATGTATCGTCTTGTGGATCAGGACGCGCAGCGTCCTGAGCGGCATTCCCACGCAGGAGCGCTCATCGTTATACACAAGTCCGTCTCGACACTGATCGTGCCCATCGCTCCGCGTGGGCATGCCTCCCGTGACGCTCCGCGTCACAAATGGCACAGACTGAGGATTCAGTAAGCCGAGCGCATGACGTGGATAACGCTGGAGCCTGGGCACACATCTGCGCCACATTCCAGAGCGGACGCGGAGCGTCCTGGGAGGCATTCCCACACAGAGCGTAGGAACGATCATCATCGTATTCCTCCAGGAGGACTTGTTTATAACGCCGAGCGCAGGAGCGTGGGAACGATCGCCTCACCACTGATGGTGCCCATGCTCCGCGTGGGCATGCAGCCCGTGACGCTCCGCGTTACATCACGGAGCGCACACTGACAGAAGGCGTGTCAGACCTTTTTATAGAGCTGACTGCCTTCCTGTTTGAAACGCTCGGCCTGCTCAGCCAGACCCTGGGCGACGTCTACATCGACGGCCTCGATTCGCTGATTGGCTGCGTACTCGCGCACTTCCTGGGTGATTTTCATCGAACAGAATTTCGGGCCGCACATGGAGCAGAAGTGCGCGACCTTGGCCGAGTCCTTGGGCAGGGTTTCGTCGTGATACGAGCGCGCGGTGTCCGGGTCCAGGCCCAGGTTGAACTGGTCTTCCCAGCGGAATTCGAAACGTGCCTTGCTCAAGGCGTTGTCGCGAATCTGCGCGCCGGGGTGCCCTTTGGCCAGGTCGGCTGCGTGAGCGGCGATCTTGTAGGTGATGATCCCGGTTTTCACGTCATCCTTGTTTGGCAGGCCCAAATGCTCTTTCGGCGTGACGTAGCAGAGCATGGCGCAACCGAACCAACCGATCATCGCAGCGCCGATGCCCGAGGTGATGTGGTCGTAACCCGGCGCGATATCCGTGGTCAGCGGGCCAAGGGTGTAGAACGGTGCTTCGTCACAGCACTCCAGCTGCTTGTCCATGTTCTCCTTGATCAACTGCATCGGCACATGGCCCGGGCCTTCGATCATGGTCTGCACGTCGTGCTTCCAGGCGATCTTGGTCAACTCACCCAGAGTCTCCAGCTCGCCGAACTGGGCCGCGTCGTTGGCGTCGGCAATCGAGCCCGGACGCAGGCCATCGCCCAGCGAGAAGCTGAC
>Ga0308164_10003239_pt1 | contig 15011 bp, 12 predicted proteins | sample PhyTR2_FD_201031 | JGI IMG/M metagenome (GOLD analysis project Ga0308164, IMG submission 201031) | Phyllosphere microbial communities from UC Gill Tract Community Farm, Albany, California, United States - DLSLT.R2 | ecosystem: Host-associated > Plants > Phyllosphere > Unclassified | place: USA... | reverse complement strand
CACACCATTCTGCCCAAAAATCTACTAATACGGGTTTATCTGATTTTAATACAAGCTCCTCGAAGTTTGCATCTGTGATTTCTAATGCCATAATTATTTTTTTTATGTTCAAATATATGTATTCAATTGTAATGCCAACTAAACTGTATTGCCAATTTGACATTATCTTGAGGTTATCCGGCTTTCATCATTACGAAGAACAGCCAATGTTAATTACAGATAAGATTTGCAAATACCTCAAAATCTTGATAAAAACTTAGTTTAACTTGTAGTTTACAACATTCAATCCTGTTAATTGTTCTAAGAACTTATTATTCGGATTTATTTTCAAATTCTTTGATGGCAAGTCTAACATAATTTGTTTTTCGCTATCGAAAACTGCAAAGTTAAGTTGGCAGTTTTGCTGTTCTGAGTTTGCCTTATTGTCTGCTAATATCTCCTCAATCTGACGCATCAATTCATCGTTAACTCTTTCGATAGGCACCTGGATTGTAAGGCTTTTGGCTAATTTATCACGTAATTCAGACATTAAATTAATTGAAGTAATTTTGAATTCCCAATCGCCTGCCTTACCAAAACGTTCACCCACCCTACCACGAATTTGCAAGAAATATCCTTCAGTTAAAAATGATTTAAATTTGAGGAAATCTTCGCCAAATAAGGCCATTTCGCTGGCATCGTCATAATCTTCAAAGACGAACGTGCCAAAGGGTTTTCCCGTTTTGGTTATTCTTTGCGATGCCGTAACCACCAAACCGCCAACACAAAGCTCCCGATTTTTCAACTTTTCAAACTCTGTTAAAACTTCCTCATTAGTATCGCCCATCCGAACTTTATTAATTATACTCAATTGTTTAACACCATGGGTACAAAATTTATCCAGTTCCAATTTATAATTATCCAGGGGATGTCCTGAAAGAAAAATTCCAATCGCGTCTTTTTCATATTTCAATCGATCCATCAAAGCCCATTCAGGCGAAACCGGTAATGTAGGCTCCAAAATCATATCCGCTTTAGAGCCCCCAAATAACGAAGCCTGAGATGTACTTTCATTATTTTGGAAATCGTTGGCATATTTAATGATTTTCTCAATACCATTCATTTTATCATTCGGCCCGATGTAAAAATATTGCGCCCTGTGGCCGCCGAATGCATCAAAAGCGCCACTGTAAACGAAACTTTCGTAAGCCTTCTTGTTTACAATTCGCGTATTTGAGCGCTTTGCAAAATCGTAAACTGTTGTGTAAGGTCCTTGTTCCAATCTTTCTTCGATGATACTTTCTACCGCCTTTTCGCCAACGCCCTTAACCGCAGACATACCAAAGCGAACTTCGCCTTTGGCGTTTACCGAAAATTTAAGATCAGATTCGTTAACGTCTGGTCCTAACACCACAACACCCATTTGGCGGCATTCTTCCATAAAGAAGGCCACCTGTTTAATGTCGCTCATGTTGTTGGAAAGTACGGCAGCCATGTATTCTGCAGGATAATGAGCTTTCAAATAAGCCGTTTGATAGGCAATCCAGGCATAACAGGTAGAGTGCGATTTATTGAAGGCGTAAGATGCAAAGGCCTCCCAATCTTTCCAAATTTTCTCCAAAGTATCTGCAGCATGGCCTTTTTCAGAAGCTTGTTTAACAAACTTTGGCTTCATCTTATCCAATACATCCTTTTGCTTTTTACCCATCGCTTTACGCAAAACATCGGCCTCACCTTTGGTAAAGCCAGCCAATTTTTGCGATAAAAGCATTACCTGTTCCTGGTAAACAGTAATACCATAAGTCTCTTTAAGGTATTCCTCGCAAGCATCTAAATCGTACTTAATTTCTTCCTCACCGTTTTTACGCTTAACGAAACTGGGAATATATTCCATTGGCCCGGGGCGATATAATGCATTCATGGCAATTAAATCGTCGAAAACCGTAGGCTTCAATTCCTTCATGTATTTTTGCATACCGGGACTCTCATATTGAAAAATACCAATGGTTTCTCCGCGCTGGAAAAGTTCGTAAGTTGCAACGTCATCTATCGGAAAATTATCGGGATCGAGTAAAATATTATGCCTTTTCTTAACCAGTTTTACCGTATCTTTTATCAATGTAAGGGTTTTCAGGCCCAAAAAATCCATCTTCAATAATCCGGCACTTTCTACAACAGAGTTATCAAACTGGGTAACGTATAAATCAGAATCCTTAGCTGTAGCTACGGGAACAAAATTTGTGATATCGCTTGGCGTAATAATCACGCCGCAAGCATGGATACCTGTATTCCTTAATGAGCCTTCTAAAACCTGTGCCTGTTGAATGGTTTCGGCACTCAGATCTTTTAAAAGGCCCATCGCCTTTAGCTCAACCACACGTTCATATTCATCAGGACGTAAAGCGTCCTTTAAACTTTTTTCATCGAGATTAAAGATTTTAGCCAGCTTCATGTTCGGTATAAGCTTGGCAATTTTATCAGCTTCGAAAAGTGGTAAATCTAAAACCCTGGCCGTATCGCGAATAGATGATTTGGCCGCCATCGTGCCGTAGGTAATAATCTGTGCAACCTGACTGGAACCATACTTGTTGATCACATATTCCATCACCCTGCCACGACCCTCATCATCAAAGTCTATATCGATATCGGGCATGGAAACACGATCGGGATTTAGGAAACGCTCAAAAAGCAAATCATACTTAATGGGATCTATATTGGTGATCCACAAACAATAAGCAACTACCGAACCTGCCGCCGAACCCCGACCAGGACCAACAGATACATCGCGTCTTCTCGCTTCAGCAATAAAATCCTGAACAATTAAGAAATAACCCGGATAGCCCGTTTTTTCAATTGTAGCCAATTCGAAATCCAGCCTGTCTACAATTTCTGTTGTTAACTCGCCATAGCGCTTTTTAGCACCTTCATAAGTAAGGTGACGGAGAAATTTATTCTCACCACGTTTTCCGCCGTCTGCCTCATCCTCAACCACGAGAAATTCTTCAGGAATATCGAATTTCGGAAGCAGTACCTCACGGGCAAGTTTATAGCTTTCAATCTTATCTACTACCTCCTGAATATTTAAAATCGCTTCAGGCAAATCAGCAAACAAGGCTTTCATTTCGTCAGGAGATTTGAAATAATACTCTTGATTTGGCAAACCGTATCGGTAGCCGCGACCGCGGCCAATCGGCGTTGCCTGCTTTTCGCCATCTTTTACACAAAGTAAAATATCGTGCGCATTTGCGTCTTTTTTGTTTATGTAATAGGTATTATTTGTAGCAATGAGTTTTACATCATGTTTTTTAGCTAAAGCGACTAACGATACATTTACACGATCTTCATCTTCCTGCTTGTGACGCATAACCTCGACATAAAAATCTTCTCCGAACTGAGATTTCCACCAAAGCAAAGCCTCCTCTGCCTGGTTTTCACCCATGTTTAAAAGCTTATTTGCTACCTCACCAGACAGATTGCCTGATAACACAATAATATCGTCTTTATATTGCTCAATTACATTTCTATCAATTCGAGGAACATAATAAAACCCCTTTGTATAAGCGATAGATGACATTTTAGCCAGATTGTGATAGCCTTTTTTATTCTTCGCCAAAAGAACCATTTGGTAACCGTTATCTTTCACTGTTCTATCCAAATGGTTATCGCAAACGAAAAACTCGACACCTACAATTGGGGTCATAATAACCTCTGTTGGTCGCTCTCCTCCTTCTATTGCAGCAGCATTTTTTGCTTCGGCTGCTTTATTATGATTTAGTACTGCATTAACAAAGTGGAAAGCCCCCATCATATTTGCATGGTCAGTCATGGCAACAGCTGGCATCTTTTGTGCGGCAGCCGCTTTCACCAAATCAGTAATACTTATGGTACTCTGCAAAACCGAAAACTGTGTATGATTATGCAGGTGAACAAATGTAGCCGCAGCAAGTTCCTGTTTATTTCCTGCAAGTTCTTGTTTAGATACGCCGCCACCTTCAGTCTTTTGAAGGCGTTTACGAATTTCATCAGAAGCTGATTTCAGGTTAACATGTGGAATGCCAAAAGAAGGGATAGACGCAGGATTTACTTCTCTGAAGCGAGGAAAATATTCTGCATCAACAAGTAATTCATCTTTTGTAAAAACCTCTTTTTTTATTAATTCTAAAAAACAGCGTGTAGTGGCCTCAACATCGGCAGTTGCATTGTGTGCCTCATTAAATGGAACACCAAATAAGTAAGAATGCAGCTCGGTTAAAGTTGGCAGCTTAAACTTACCTCCTCTTCCGCCCGGAAGTTTCAAAAGGCTCGCCGTAAGTTCCGTACAAGTATCCAAAACGGGCATTTCTGCCATTCGGTTTTCGACCCCGAAGCGATGAAATTCGCAACCCATAATGTTCACATCGAAACCAACATTCTGGCCAACGATAAATTTAGATTTAGATAAAGCGGTATTAAATTTTCCTAAAACCTCGGCAAGTGCTATACCTTGTTCTTCTGCCAGCTCAGTCGAAATTCCGTGAATCCGTTCTGCATCGTACGGTATGTTAAAGCCTTCAGGCTTAACTAAATAATCTTGATGTTCAACCATCCGTCCCATCTCATCGTGTAGCTGCCATGCAATTTGAATACAACGCGGCCAGTTATCGGTATCGGTAATCGGAGCATTGTAATTACGAGGCAAACCCGTAGTTTCAGTATCAAAAATTAAGTACATATGTTGCTGTAAAAGATTAACCGCAGAAAATTAACGGTTCTTCAAAAATAGCGAATTTGAAGGTTGATGTTGTCAGGATTTTATCAACAAAAGAATCCTCAAATAAGGCTGTAACAACAAATGTTTTCCTAATGTTATTTAAATTTTAAAGAAATTCGCAACCGTCACACTAAAAAACTCGTCTGTTGATAAAGAACAAATTTAGAAAGGCAATGAAGAAACTGGCATTCGTAGTTTTGATCTTAGTTTTACCATTTACTGTGACTGCGCAAAAAAATACCACACCGCAAGATAGTATAACAATTTTTTATGATGATCTCTTTTTCGCTCTAAAAAATGGTTATTTACACAAGGACGCAGTTAACTGGAAAATAATTGAATCTGAAACCAAGCAAAACTTACAGAAATACGCTACTTTTCAAAATTCGTTGAGCGAGATTAAAAATCTGTTTGATAAAATTGGGGCAACGCATTGTAACGTATATTATAATGGAATTAAATATTCGTCGACAGGAAAAAACATATCTAAAGATGATTACAGCGAACAATGGAAAAAGAAATATGACACCAGACCTGGCTTTGAAGTGAAAGTTGTTAATGAAAAATATGGCTATATTTTAATGCCGGCTCTGGTATCTTTTGATATAAGCGCACAAAACATACATAAAATAGCACAGCCCCTTTATGATCAAATAGCTGATGTTAACGCAAAGAACAAAGTTGATGGTTGGATTATAGATCTGCGATTTAACACAGGAGGTAATTCGTGGCCGATGTTGCTCGCTTTATACGATTTTTTGGGTGATAATGATATTGGCGGTTCGCTAAACGAAAATAAAAAACAAGAAAGCAAATCCAAATTGAATAAGGGAATGTTAATTGAAAGATCAAAAAAAATAGCTTACATCAATCCGGTAGGCAAATTATTAACTCAAAAAAAGGTAAGCGTTATTACAGGAATATTTACAGCCAGTTCGGGCGAGGTAGTTGCATTAGCATTTAAAGGTAGGCCGAATACTAAGTTTATAGGAGAAAGCTCTTATGGCGCTACAACAGGCAATATTTCTTACCCATTGCCTTTTAATGGTATAATGGCTTTGACTAACTCTTACGATAGTGATCGAAACGGAAATTTTTATGAAAAAATAATTCCCGACACCATCATATTGAAGCAAGACAATTTTGATGATCTGCTTTTAGATAAGAAAATTCAGGAAGCAATAAAATTTATTGATCACAAGGAATAAAATAATCGATTGTCAGTAAAACGACTACTCAATTCCAACTTAAAAGGTTGTATTTAAAAGTGTTCCTGACTAACAAGCTCACTAACATCATACCCTTTTTCACGGCATCTCTCAATAATATCAACCAATAAATCGGCCTCCATTTTAGGCTCTCGAGCCATAATAAAAAGATATTTCTCATCAGGATGCCCAACCACTACATAACTGTAATCTTCAGCAAGTTCAATTATCCAATAACCGATTTTGAACGGCCATAAGAACTGGGCCTTCATATCTCCATCGGCTTTCTCATCAGAGAAAAACAGTTTAGACTTAATCGATTTTTCTTCAGATTTTCCTTCCTTATGATAAGTTGTAAAAACATCAAAATGGTCATCATCGGCCAACGTGTATGTTTCAATTGTCTGCCTCCAGTTTTTATCCATTAATGTCGGTATTGAATATAAAGAATACCACTTTCCTTCGAAAGCTTTTAGGTCGATATTTGAAACAGGTCTGTTTTCCATATAATTAAAGCATTTAGCTAATTAGGTAAACCGCAATAGAATTATAAAGTTTTGAAAAGGATTTTTTAACGCTATATTTATTTCTACCTTCGATTGGTAATTAACAGCAAACCACTAAAATTAAGATATATGAAAGTAACGGTTGTAGGAGCAGGCGCTGTAGGCGCAACTTGTGCAGATAATATTGCACGCAAGGAATTGGCTAACGAGCTTGTATTATTAGATATTAAAGAAGGTTTTGCCGAAGGTAAAGCTATTGATATGATGCAAACTGCTACCCTTTTAGGCTATGATACCAAAATTACCGGAGTAACAAACGATTACAGTAAAACTGCAGGATCTGACGTGGTCGTAATCACTTCGGGCTTGCCTCGTAAACCGGGTATGACGCGTGAAGAACTGATCGGAATTAACGCAGGTATCGTTAAGGGCGTTGCTGAAAACATATTGAAATATTCTCCTAAAACCATCATTATCGTCATTAGTAACCCAATGGATACAATGACTTATTTGGCTTTAAAATCTTTAGGATTGCCTAAAAACAGAATTATAGGCATGGGCGGAACGTTAGACAGTTCTCGTTTTAAATTTTATTTATCTCAGGCTTTAGATTGCAACCCAAGCGATTTACAAGGCTTTGTAATTGGTGGTCACGGTGATACAACAATGATTCCGCTTACCCGATTAGCAACTTATCAAAGTTTACCAGTAAGCAATTTATTAGATAAGGCTACACTTGATAAAGTTGCTGCTGATACAATGGTTGGTGGCGCTACTTTAACAGGTTTAATCGGAACGTCGGCATGGTATGCTCCGGGTGCTGCAGGCGCTGCACTGGTTGAAGCGATTTTACGTGATGAGAAAAAACTATTCACTTGTTGCGTTTCTTTAGAAGGAGAATATGGCCAGGAAGACATTTGCCTGGGTGTGCCTGTGATAATTGGTCGCGGCGGCTGGGAAAAAATAATCGATTTTAAATTAAATGAAGATGAGCAGGCAGCGTTTAACAAAAGCGCCGATGCCGTTAGGAATATGAATAGCGTATTAGCAGAAATGAAACTGGTTTAGATGAGATCGATTTCAATTCCTTTAAAACTTATAAATTTACAAGACGACGGTTTCCACCTTTTGGTGGAAATTGTTGTTTTTAAACAAAAACACTTTACTGTTTTAGACACCGGTGCTTCGAGAAGTGTATTTGATAAAGGACTGATTGAGGAACACCTTTCTGAAACACTGCAGGTTTCTGATGAAATAAATGCAGCAACTTTATTTACAACAACTACAACCATTCAGGCCACTATACCTGAATTAAAAATCGGCTCACTCAAAATCTCTCACTACGAAACCGTTGCTTTCGATTTACAATCCGTGAGCGAAACTTATCGGCAATTTGGCCATCCTCCTATTATAGGCATTATTGGCGGTGATATTTTAATGCAATACCATGCGGTAATCAACTATAACAAACTTATTTTAAGGCTCTACAAATAAACATTGTGATTTAAATCATTATTTGGTAAACAGAAATACCCGATATTACATCAGTTCTAAGGCTCATTTTATAATGAAAAGCGACATTAAAGACAGAAATGACATCATTCTATTGGTAGATAAATTTTATTTCCACGTTCAAAAAAACCAAACAATCGGCTGGATTTTTACCGATCTTGTAAAAGTAGAGTGGCAACATCATTTACCAAAGATGTACGATTTCTGGGAAAGTGTTCTTTTTGGAAAGGCCGTTTACAAAGGTAATCCCATGCTTACGCACTTTGATGTAAATAAACAAACAGCATTAAAAAGTGAGGAGTTTGAAACATGGAAAACACTGTTTTTTATTACTGTAGACGAATTGTTTGAAGGTGAAAACGCTGATACAATTAAGCAAAAGGCACAATCTATAGCAGATTTAATGCATTTCAAACTAAACTCACCCGAATCGAAAATCAAAATCGTTTAGCAAATAATCATTTTGATTTCAAAAGGTTTCTATTTAGATTTAACTAACCAAACAAAATCAGATATGAAATTTTTAAAAATCTTACTCGGAATTATTATTTTACTTGCAATCGTGATTGTAGTGGGCGGAATGTTGCTCCCGAAAAATTATTCAGTAAGCCGATCGACCGTAATTAATGCGCCTGACAGCGTAATCTTCAAAAATATTGCAGATTTTAATGAATTTTATAAGTGGAACCCATGGGCGAAAATGGAACCTACAGCTAAAACTACTTTTTCGGGAACACCTGAAACGCTTGGCCATCAGTACAATTGGATAGGTAAAGAAACGGGTTCTGGCTACATGAAAATAAAATCCTTGACGCCAAATAAAACCATCGATGTCGAACTTAAATTTATTGAGCCATTTGAAAGCCTGGCCGATACAAAATTCGACCTGGTGCCCGAAGGAACAGCGAATAAAGTTACATGGACCATGAGTGGCGAAAACAATTTGATCGGCAAATGGATGTGCCTTGCAATGGGTGGAATGGATAAAATGATCGGAAAAGATTTTGAAAGCGGACTGGCAAGCCTGAAAGAAAAATCAGAGAAAGGAAATTAAATAATAAAAATCATAGTCAGAAGCCCCTCAGCACGAAATTGAAGGGCTTTTTTTGGATTCAATTTATCTGATAAACAAACAATTATGCCAGCTCTGCGTTAAGTTGAACATCAAGTTCTATTTTCATACGATTAAGATTTTGAAATTCCCCATATTTTAGACTATTTGCCAACAGATGAATTTATTAATTGTAGAAGATGAACCAAGTGTTATTTCTGTAATTTCGAGAGGTTTAACCGAAGAAGGTTTTACAGTAAGCGTTGCACCTGATGGCTTAATAGGCAAGCAGATGGCGATTGAAAACCATTTCGATTTAATTATTTTGGATATTATGCTGCCCGGCATCAACGGTTTAGAACTTTGCAAGATTATTAAAGAACGTAAACCGAATATCCCCGTTATTATGCTTACGGCTTTAGGAACTACTGAAAATGTTGTTAACGGATTGGATAACGGTGCAGATGATTACCTGATTAAACCCTTCAAATTTGCCGAACTGTTTGCAAGGATAAGAACTTTGCTGAGGAGATATGGCGGAGTAGTTTCACTCGATCAGATTATTACGATTGCTGATTTACAAATTAACTTGACTGCGAAATCCGTAAAAAGAAATCAGCAGGAAATAATACTTACCGCCACAGAATACCGATTACTGGAGTTTATGGCCAAAAATAAATCTAAAATCCTTTCTCGTATCGATATTTTAGAAAGCGTTTGGGATATTGATTTTAACCTTGGCACCAACGTTGTCGATGTATATGTAAATTACCTCCGCAAAAAAATAGACAAAAATTCTGAGCAAAAACTTATTCATACAGCTGTTGGAATGGGTTATGTTTTAAAGGAAAATAATGGAAATCGCTAAGAAAATAACCTTACTCTTCGCCATTTTATCTGCCGTGATTATCTCACTTCTAAGTGGATTTGTTTGGTATTTCTCTAACGAATTTGCTTTTGAAGATTTCTACAAACGCCTTGAAGCGAGGGTAAATATTGCGGCTCAGATAAAGCTTTATGAAGACGACAATAACAGCGTTTACGCAAAAATGCGAAACCAATATTTAGAAAGATTACCTTCTGAAAAGGAATACATTATCGAAGCAGGCAAGCCCGAAATAAAAGGCAATATTGTTTTACCTAAAAGTTTTTACGATAGAATAAATTCGGGCTTAATGGCCAGATACCGCGTAGACAATCATTTTTATGCAGGCAAATTTTTCAAAAATACCAAGAGCGGCTACATAGTTGTGGTATCAGCAAATGATCCTGTTGGTTTTCGGGAGCTTAAAGATTTACAGAAAATTCTAATCATAGGTTTTTTCCTCTCCGTTATTCTTTCATTCGTAGTTGGATGGAAATTTTCTAATTATATGTTAATGCCCTTGCGAAACATCATAAGAAGTGTAAAAAGAATAAAGGCAGAAAATCTCCATTTAAGGTTAGATGTTAAAAACGGAAGCGATGAAATGTCGCAACTAGCCGAAACATTTAACAATATGCTTAATCGTTTAGAAACTGCATTTGAAACACAAAATAACTTTATCAGCAACGCTTCGCATGAGTTAAGAACACCACTCACCATCATTAGCGGTGAAGTGGAACTTGCAATGAAAGCTAAAAATGATTCTGAAAAACAGCACAAAGCGTTACTAAAAATTCAGGATGAATCTGAAAGGTTAGAACACATTTTAACAAGTTTGCTGGGTTTGGCACAATCGGGTTTCAATGGAAAAAACCAACCTCGTGAAAAGGTGAGAGTAGATGAATTGCTTTGGGAGATTAAAGATTCTGTAAATCAGGTTCATCCCGATAGTAAAATAGAAATAAATTATGAGAATTTACCCGAAGATGAAGAACAGTTAACCCTTCAGGTTAATAAAAATTTGATCAAACTAGCCATCACAAATATCGTTAGCAATGCTTGCAAATATTCTAATTATAAACCTGTAAATATAACGCTCGAGAGTAAGTTAAACATGATCTCAATTGCAGTAATAGACCAGGGAATCGGCATACCAGAATCTGATGTGCAGCATATTTTCGAGCCGTTCTATCGTGCATCGAACACAAATCATTTTAAAGGTTATGGCGTGGGCCTACCCCTTTCATTAAACATTATCAGACTCCATCGCGGCAGCATCGCCATAAAATCTCAGGAAGGAATTGGTACCGAGATAAAAGTTTTACTACCAATAACTTTATAAGGTCATTATTTTTGATCTTCTGTCGATATTTATTTTACATTCTCAATCTAATTAATGAAACCAATAAATTTTGTGAAATTCTAATCTCATTTTAATCTCGCTCTTATTTCGCTATAATAACATCAGGGTAAACTTGTATAAATAATTAATCAATTCATTTAAACAAGATTTGCCATGAAAACAGTATTAATTCCAACCGATTTTAATTTAAAAAGCTTAAGTATATTAAATTCACTGATTCAGCAGAAAACAGAAAAGATGAATATTATCTTTTTACATGCTTTTAAATTATCAGATTCTATTACTGATATGTTGATGCTTAGTCGCCGCAGCCGCGATTATGAAAATGTAAGCGATGAGTTTTACAACACGATAAATGAGTTTAAGGGCAAATATCCTGATCAAGTGAATTGTATCGGAATAGAATATTTTTATGGAAGCACTGTTGCCGCATTTAAAAACTTCCTCGAAGCTTTCGATGTGGATTATATCGCTTATTTAAAAAACTACGATTTCAAACCCATCAATAAATACAGCATCGACCCTAAATTTTTAACAGAACGTTCCGGTTGCGAAGTGCTTTATTTAAACACATTAACAGTTCACAATTCAGAAAATCTGATTGAAACTAAAATTCACGAGACACAACTTCAAGAAGTAAACGTCTGATTTTAAATTTTTAAAAACTTTATATTATGCTTCTACGAAATAATATTCCGCTAACTTATATATTTGGAAAGATTAAAAAAGAGCTGCTTTTTGTTATCGCCTATTCGGTCGGTATCGTAATCCTTTACCAGAATTTTCATGTCACACGTATCTCAATTCCCGTAGCAGTTCCGGCCTTATTAGGTACTATTATTTCTCTTCTATTGGCATTTCGTTCTAACCAGGCGTACGATAGATGGTGGGAAGCAAGAACACTTTGGGGCGCAATTGTTAACGATTCGAGGTCTATTTCCCGTCAGATATTATCGTTCGTTGAAAACCCGTATGGTCAGGATGAGATTGAGGCATTTAAGGAACGTTTTATAAAAAGGCAAATTGCATGGTGCTATGCACTAAGTCAATCTTTAAGGGGATTTAATCCTCGTAAAGGATTAGAAGAATATTTGGTGCCGGAAGAGATGGCTTTTATTAAAAAACGCAAGAATGTTACGGCCAGTTTATTGGAGCTACATGGAATGGATTTGAAAAAAGCGTTACAGGAAGGCTGGATAAATAAATATCAACAAATAGAGATAGATAGAATAATCTGTGGATTATGCAACCACATGGGTGGCTCTGAACGGATAAAGAACACTGTTTTCCCAGTAACTTACAGCAAGTACATTAACATGTCAATCCATTTATTTATTGTTCTGTTACCTTTCGGATTAATAGAATATTTCGGATATATGGAGATACCATTGGTTGTGGCCATTGCGGCTTTCTTTTTATTGGTTGAGAAAATGGCTGTACATCTTCAGGATCCGTTTGAAAACAAGCCAACTGATACCCCAACAACAACGATTTGCAGAACAATTGAAAGAGATTTATGCCAAATGTTGGATGACAATAAAATTTATGAGGATAAACCTCAAACAGAATTAGCGCCTGTAGGCTCGTATTACATTCTATAATTTTATAGATTTTTAGTTGTAGCCCGTGTTTGGGCTGGTTAGTTAATCCATTTATTTTTTGGATGAAAAATAAACTGGGACAAGTTTGATAATTGACTTTATAATTATCGATTCTAAATAAAAAACCTCTGCAAGTTTTACTTGACAGAGGTTTTTTTTAATCCGCTTTCCTTTTCGGTCTTTAAGCTTTTTCTTAATTAAGCGTCAATCTTCGCATATTTTGCATTACGCTCAATAAACTCTCTGCGAGGTGCAACTTCATCGCCCATTAGCATCGAGAATGTATGGTCGCATTCTGCTGCGCTTTCAATAGTAGCTTGCAATAGAGTACGTGTAGCAGGATTTAAAGTAGTATCCCAAAGCTGCTCAGCGTTCATCTCTCCCAAACCTTTATAACGTTGAATGTGTACGCTGTCTTCTTTACCTGCCCCTTTTAAACGTTGTACAGCCGCATCACGTTGTACGTCATTCCAGCAGTATTCGAAATCTTTACCTTTTTTAACCTGGTAAAGTGGCGGCGACGCGATATAAACATAACCTGCCTCAATTAAAGCCCTCATATAACGGTAAAAGAATGTTAAAATTAGGGTTGTAATGTGAGAACCATCAATATCCGCATCCGTCATGATTACGATTTTGTGATAACGAAGTTTCGTCATGTTCAGTGCCTTATCATCTTCAGGTGTGCCAATACTAACCCCGATGGCCGTAAACATATTTTTAATCTCGTCGTTTTCGTAAATTTTATGCTCCATCGCTTTTTCGACATTCAATATCTTACCTTTTAAAGGCAAAATTGCTTGTATGTTTCGATCACGACCTTGCTTGGCGGTTCCACCTGCCGAGTCTCCCTCTACCAGGTAAATCTCACATTTTTCAGGATCACTGTCAGAGCAATCGGCAAGTTTACCCGGTAAACCCGAACCGCCCATTACACTTTTACGCTGAACCATTTCACGGGCTTTCCGAGCCGCAGCACGAGCTGTAGCTGCTAAAATAACCTTATTAACAATCATTTTAGCTTCTTTGGGATTCTCTTCCAAATAAGCCCCTAAAGCTTCGCCGACAGCAATATCAACAGCGCCCATAACCTCACTATTACCCAGCTTGGTTTTCGTTTGCCCCTCAAATTGCGGCTCTTGAACTTTTACAGAAACAACCGCTGTTAAACCTTCACGAAAGTCATCACCGGTAATTTCCATTTTAAGGTTTTTCAATAAACCTGATTTATCCGCGTAGCTTTTTAATGTACGTGTTAAACCTCTGCGAAAACCTGCAATGTGTGTTCCACCCTCGTGGGTATTGATGTTATTTACATAAGAGTGAACGTTTTCAGAGTAACTGTCGTTATACTGGAAAGCCAGCTCAACAGGAACACCATTTTTAATACCGTCTATGTAAATCGGCTCTGGTAAAAACGAAGCTCGTGTTCCATCTAAAAATGCAACGAACTCTTTTAAGCCACCGTCAGAGTGAAAAACCTCAGAGAAAAATGTTCCGTCTTCCAGCGTTTCACGTTCATCAGTTAGCGTTAACGTTATCCCTTTATTTAAAAATGCCAGTTCGCGTAAACGACCTGCTAACGTATCGTATTTGTATTCAGTTGTTTGAGTAAAAATTGTAGCATCCGGACTAAAAGTTACAATCGTACCACGTTTATCAGTTGTGCCAACTTCTTTAACATCATACAAAGGTTTACCGATGTTGTATTCCTGCATCCAGATTTTACCTTCACGGTGAACTTCGGCTTTTAGATGCGTAGATAATGCATTAACGCAACTTACCCCAACACCGTGCAAACCACCAGAAACTTTATAAGTGTCTTTGTCAAATTTACCACCTGCGTGTAAAACAGTCATTACGATTTCAAGTGCCGACTTATTTTCTTTTGTATTAATACCGGTTGGAATACCACGACCGTTATCTTCAACTCTTATTGAGTTTCCTTCTAAAATTCTAACATCGATTGTATCTGCATGACCGGCTAAAGCCTCATCAATCGAGTTATCTACAACCTCGTAAACCAAATGGTGTAAACCCTTTACACCGGTATCACCTATATACATCGAAGGGCGCTTACGCACCGCTTCCAAACCTTCTAAAACCTGTATATTATCTGCCGAATAATTTGACTTTAAATCTTGTTCTTCGCTCATATATTAATTAAAAACTATAA
>Ga0308164_10003237_pt1 | contig 15014 bp, 13 predicted proteins | sample PhyTR2_FD_201031 | JGI IMG/M metagenome (GOLD analysis project Ga0308164, IMG submission 201031) | Phyllosphere microbial communities from UC Gill Tract Community Farm, Albany, California, United States - DLSLT.R2 | ecosystem: Host-associated > Plants > Phyllosphere > Unclassified | place: USA... | reverse complement strand
CGATTATATCGAGCGCTTCTACAACCCGACACGCCGCCACTCGACGCTGGGCTATCTCAGCCCCATGGACTTCGAGAGGCAAGCGCATGTAGCCTAACTTCGTGTCCATGAGACCGGCAGCAGCTCATCAGTCATTCCGAAGACCATGATCTGAGGGAGGATGTCGGTCTCCATCGCCCGGTCGTAGTTCGACGTTAGCGCGCTTTTCAACCCGAGTTCATCGTCTGTTCCCTCCTAATTATAGTCCCAAGTCAGCTGGATATCGCCGCGCCTGTAGGCATTGTGCCGGCCAACCTTTCCCGACGTGCCATAGGGACAATTTCGACCGCGTCCGATCTCGAGAACCGGCTGCATTTTCTGGCCTGTCTCACGGAACGATGTCGCGAGCCTGTACGCGATGTACGCCAGGGGCGAGGCAGCCGCAGCGAACGCGGAAAGCTTCGTCTGAATGCCTTCGACCTCCTCAGTCATCATCTTGCCAAACAGCGGGCCAATGGAAGCGAGGAAGTTGTCCGGGGACACTAACTCATACGCAGGACGCGCAGAGGCGATCGCCGGCTTTGATGCCGTCGTCATGATCTTTCATTCCAATTTGAAGCGTTCGGTTGGCGCGCGCCGTTTCTAGACCGCTGGGACAGCCCCAACATGGACCGGTCGGCCCGTCCGTGGATTTCGCCAGGGGTGGGTCGTTACCGATTGCGGGAACTTTGCCCTGCTGCTGCGTTAGGGCTCGCTGGGCAGTGACCTAGTCGGCCCGCTCTTGGCCGATCTTGGGGGCGGGCCGTTATTGTTTGAATCCAAGTGCGAAGTCCGCTCGTACCTGAGACGATGGCGCGCCGTCCCGCCCAACCCTTCCTTGAACTTTGGGCTGGCCGTTATCCCGATCTTAATTTCGGGTTGTCAGACAGATCCTTGAGGCGTCGCCCTCACACCGGACGGTCCCCTGCTCGCCGTAACGCTCCCCGCCGGGGCGGGCAGGGGTTTCGGTTTACGCTACTTGCGGATCTAACGGAGCGGCGGGGCTAGTCTCTAGTCTCGATCGTTTGGGAAGGAGCTTGTCGAGTGCCGTGGCAAGGTTTGCGTCCTGCTGCGCGCTTCCTTGCCGACGTTCATAACGGCTGCGACCGCAGCACCGACGGTCGGCCCAAGTCCGGGAAACAAGCCATCGACGAAACGAGTGTTGTTCGCAGGCACTTGGTGGAAAAACGAGATCTTCGCGAGGCCGACGTATTCAACGATCAGGGTCAGCGCGATCACGTAGCGCTAGTGGGGGTCGACGTCAGTCGTGCGGTCATCACGCTGCTATATTGATGCGACTGGGATGACTGCGATGATCGAGGCGCCAACCTGCGCGCGCCTCTCCATCGCGACTTTCGCCTGCGTTGTATAGATAGAGCAGCGCGCGACACGCCATTGCGCGAACCGCACCCATAGATTGCAAGACTCTCTCAGCTGGTTATCTTGGAGCTAAGTCCGTCGGTTCTACGTTCTTTCGCTGCCTTGAGGCGGCGTAGGATTATTAGAAGGCCACCCGCTAGTGATCGAGGGGCGAGAATAAACCTCACGATCTATGGTCGGGGAGACAGGATTCGAACCTGCGACCCCCTGGTCCCAAACCAGGTGCGCTACCAGCCTGCGCCACTCCCCGACGGCGCTGCGGTTAGGCATACTAGCTCCAATACGCAAGCGTCATGACGCGATGACGATAAAATGCGGGGTTGGGGGTCTCACATCGCCGGAACCTCGACTCCCGTTTGCTTCCTGAAACACAGGCACTCTTGCACTCAGTCCTTGGCCTAACATTCTGATAAATATCGTTATTATCATAATGCATGTCACCACGTTCCTGCTTTGAATGCGGCCCGGTACTTAAAGCTTCAGAAACCGCATGATCCCACCAGGGAGCATCCGGAGCGACAGCGTCGCTACGTCCAGGGTTTTCCGCGTGTTATTTGCTTTTCTTGGGTCAGCGGCTTTTATTTGTTGGGCTTCTAGGCATCGTCGGTGGCTTACGCCAATTCCTTATGTTTTATATTTATAAAATCAGTATGTGGTTCTAGATCATTTTGAGCCTCACGCTCTGCTCGATCGATCGTTTCGCCGAGCTTAGCAAGAATCTTGCCGAGCGGACCGCCGACGGTAATCTGTGCGAGCTCTCGACAGGACAGCGTCTTCAGCATCGCATTGGTTTCCAAGGCATGGTCAGCGTGATGTTGAACAACGTCGTCGGGCAATGGTGCGGGACGCATCCAGCGCGGAAGATAGCAACACACGCTGCCAGGTAGCAGTGGTCGGTAGGCGTTGGATGTCTGTACGTATCGAGGCCCGGGGCCATCACTCTTCACACGGTTGAAGCGTCGCTGGCGCACGAGAAACCCAATCGCCTCGAGAATGCGAAGCGCACGCCCCACCGTTGCTCGTCCAAGCCCGGTCGCCTCTGCTAAATAGTCATAGGAGGGGTACACCCGGCCATGGTTTAACCGCGCAAGCGTGAGGATCTCTTCGAAGACCCGCACAGCGCTGCCGGTAAGCTGGGCGATACCTCGCTCGACGACCGTCAGCGTCCGTTCTCCCGAGCGAGCATCGCGCCGCAACCGCCGTGCAGCATCAAGGGTTTTGCGCGCAACGTGCAGCAAGCGGTCGGTCTCACCCTTGGCGGGCGCCGTCCAGAACACCTCTTCGAAGGTACCGGCCTCCAGGCTTTCGCGTAGCACAGCTGCGCCTGTCCGGTGCAGCGCGCCCGATCGTGCAGGCGAACGCTCGCGCGTTAGGAGGCCGAACGCCTTCAGCGCGGCGTCGCCTATCGTAATAGTCCCCATAATCCGTTCCCTCTTGAGGGTGGCGGAAACAGGCAAAAGTTAACCGTGGCACGAAACGCGCATCCTTGAATTCAATCTGAAAAGCGCATATTTAGGGATCGTTGGAGACGATCGTTTGTGCTTGCCGGCACGAACCTAGTATGTGCTTTTGGGATGCCCGGCCTTTGTGCCGGGTTTCCTTTTATCCGCTCACAGCCATTCCTTCGTTATCCATGCCATGGGCTAGATGGGGCAGGTGTCGACTTGAGCAGCGTATACGTCTTGCGTTGGCGTGAACGCTGCGCATGATGCGGCTTATAAACCCCGACACTTGTCCTCCCTTGCCGATGATCGTTACGACCACGCCCTCGCTCGTCGGATTCGACGAACGATGACCGCCGTTTAGTCATCCTTGCGGTTTATCGGGGCAGGGCAAAGCGCCAAGGTTCGTGCTTTCGCACGGAAAACTAGGGAAATGTTCGTGCTATCACATGGAAAACCCCTCGCCGGGGTCCGGTAGCTTCGACGGGTAGGTCGGAGAGTACCGAATTTGAGTTCGTGCTATTACACGGAAAACCCCGTGCGAACCTGCTAACCGATTACGCGTCGGTGCTGTCTTCAAGGATTTCAATATCTCTTTTGGGTCGAAAGCCGATGGTCGTATGCAACCGAGGTCGACCACCGCGTCCTGACGGGATTTTAGTTTCGACCACGTCGAGAGTATATTCGGGCAGACTATTCTGTTCGGATACATCCCGGAGCTGCTTCTTAAAATATTCGAGGCCACGTCGGTCCGAAGCGCAGCCTACACGCGCCGCCAGCTCGCCAATATCGAGCGTGAAACCGTCGTCCTTACAATTGAATTTGGCAAGTTCGTACAGGCGACGTTCGATAGGGCCGAGCTTGAAGAAGTCATGATGGTATGCAGCGATTCGCTGATCCGTTAGAATGGCTCGATACAGCCAGTCACATACCATCACTTCGACCCATTTTACACGGCGCTCACCCGTCGAAGTCTTGATGTACTTGATATCGGCTTTGAGGAGCCAAGAAAACGAGCTGTCCGATCCTTCGCCGCCGGTTTCGATATTGGTAACAATCTGCGTGCCCTGCAGCCTATTCAACGAGGCCTTAAGCGACGTGTAGGACCGTGCGGACGAGTTCGTACCGGTAACGCGGAACAGATCATTAGCGGTAAACGTCATGATCCGGTCAGCTTTTTCGCCTTTTTCGGCCCGCTCGGCCATCAGACTGGCGATATAGAGAAGGATTTCCTTGTCGTAGATCGTCGCGACACCGGTCTTGCTCGGATTGATCTCGATCCGGGCCTCGCCCGATTCAAAAACCATTGGCGTCATATGGGCCTTTTTCGACAGGGCGAAAAATGGAAACTCAGCCACGGTCCGCTCGCCCTGCACATCGCCGTACAGCGGGCTGTGCACTGAAAACAGGTCACCCTGAAAAACCGAAACGTCGCCCATGATCCCAAACTCGCCTTTATCAGCGATTAACCTGTGTCGATGACTTACCGTTGTCCAACGGAAAAGGGGGTTTTCCGTGTGATAGCACGAACATTAGCGAGGTTGGACCGAGGCTTGACGGATACGGACGGTCGATCCTGGGGAAGCACCGTGATCCCTGCTCAATACCGTGTGATTCTCCGTGCTTTTACAAGGAAAACGTTGCGCGGTGGCATGAGCCTGGCGACCAGCGCAGGAGGCTTCGTGTTATTACACGGAAAACCCCGTTAGCTGTTTGCCAATGTAACGACCTCCGCTCGCTACTAGAACGGGTTTCTGCCTGGATTGACCGACGTCCGACTCCCTGCGCTGCTCACACGTTAACGGACAAATGCGTTCGGCAATACTCCGCGCGCTTCCTCGCCAACGGCAATGGCCTGCTCACGACATCTGCCAGCGACGAGTGCGGCGGGCATCATACCGGCACACCTGCCTCGCAGAGACACGAGGTCAGTTCGCGGGTGTGTTCAAGATCTAAAGTTCCGGGCAAGGAACGAGCGAACTTCAGATGGCCGGGTCTTGAGTTGATTGGCGAGAGAGGCTGCGTCGTCGCCGTGGCGCGTCCGCGTGGATTCAAGTTGGGGTCGGTAGAGCGATGCGCAGGCAGACATTATATGGGGACAATCTGGGCAGCCAACGCGGTCACGACGGCCGAGACAACCTGATCCCGCTGTAAATCGCGAGGAAACCAAAGTGAGCGGCTGGAAGCGCTCGACCTACCTCGACTAGATGGCCAACAGTGGGCTGCCCAACACAGGTCAAGCCAGCTGCGCATGACAACCCGTCCCGGTGTCACGGCAATCACGACAACCGGAGCTTATAGTCAGACAGCGATACCAAGACACAAGCTTGTGTTCGTCAGCATCTGTCCATGGTTGATGGCCCCGATGGCGTATCTTTAGATCTAGGATGGTATTTATTACCGTTTCCCGCGCAACCAGTCGCTACCATATTGCAAGAACTGAACCACCGCGCATAGGCGTCGTGGAGGCCCAAGCACCTGATCTCCACGACGGCATCACCGCCTGAAGGCTTGCCAATCGATTTGGCGCCCGCGCGATGTAATCGACGAGAAGACCGCACTGAACGGGGGCGACATCAACCGGGACTCGCTATTTTGCAAAATTAATACGCTATTTTAGCTAATAGGTATCGATCGGGCTTCAGCGCTCTGCAGTGTCCGGCGCGTTAGGTTAATGTTGACGAGGCATCTCACTTAGCTTGCGCTCCCACGCCAGAGCATCGCGGACGATCCCGTCGAGATCGGCATAGCGCGGCGTCCAGTCGAGCGTCTCCAAGATGGCGCGATTGTCCGAGATCAGCATCGCCGGATCGCCTGCGCGACGTCCCTCCAGGCGACGCTCGATCGTCCGGTTGGTAACGTTGTCGACCGCATCGAGCACCTCGAGCACCGAGAAGCCCTTGCCATAACCCGCGTTGAGCGTGTGACTCTTGCCGGGGTTCGCGACCAGAACTTCCAACGCTGCGACATGCGCGGCGGCCAGGTCGGTGACGTGGATATAGTCGCGCACGCCGGTGCCGTCAGGCGTGGAGAAGTCGCTCCCGTAGACGCCGACATGACCGCGCTTGCCAGTCGCCGCCTCGACCGCAATCTTGATCAGGTGGGTGGCACCGATCGTCGACTGGCCGCTGCGCCCCTGCGGATCGGCGCCTGCCACATTGAAGTAGCGCAATGCGGCATAGTTCATCGGATGCGCCGCGGCGACGTCGCGCAGCATCGCCTCGGTCATCAGCTTCGACATGCCGTACGGATTGATCGGCACGGTCGGATCGCCCTCTGCGACGGGCACCTTCTCGGGCGTGCCATAGGTCGCGGCGGTTGACGAGAAGATGAAGTGCGGCACGCCCTCGACGACCGCGCTCTCGATCAGCGCACGACTGGCGGCGGTGTTGTTGCGGTAATATTTGAGGGGATCGCTGACCGACTCGGGGACCACCACCGACCCGGCGAAATGCATGATCGCCTTGACGTTGTGCTCGCGGATCGCCGCGCGGACCTTCGCGTCGTCGGCGACGTTCGCCTCGACCAATGCGGCCCGCGGATCGACCGCCCAGTCGAACCCGGTGACCAAATTGTCGAGCACGACGACGTCATATCCGGCATCAAGCAGCGCCAGCACCGCGTGGCTGCCGATGTAACCGGCGCCCCCGGTGACCATAACCTTACCGTCGATCATATACGTCTCCATTCGCCTCGTCATCCGGCTCAGCGCACACGGCGGTACCGTAACGCTGTGAAACAATCAGTTAATCTGCTTCGTGAAAACTAAGGTTCCGTCCAGTCTAGCCAAACTCATGCTTGCGTTATGCAGTACGACTGCTTTCACCCATGCGCCGATACGTAGCTTACGGGGGTAAGGTAGGGCGATACCGCCGTTTGACATGCTCCGCATGGGCGGTTTGCGATACCAGCGCAAAAATAAATCGTCGCTTGGCCGACGACGCATTGCCAGCGGGTAAAGCATTAATAGAAGATCGTGATGTACATCACAAAAATTACAAGGTTAATTATGATGTTAAAATTGCAATTCTAGAACGAGTTTTTTGTAGAAGGTGGCAAAAGGGACCAATATTGCTATCTCATTACCACTGGCCATCTCGGCGGTGATACCCGAATTGTTTTAGCCTAAGAGCCGCAATGCCGCTGAATATTAACGCCTGTTGCCGATCGACTTTACGGTTTCAAGCCAATGGAGATTAAGCCTGACGCGATCGGGGCCATCGCTTACCGATGCTAATGCGGTGGCGATCCGGGTTAGCCAAAAGTATGTACTCCAGGCGGATGTATTATGTCCTTGCACGTAACTAGGAAACTCATAGGCTCCGAGAGATGCCGTTCAGCGCCTTCGATTTTATTATATCCGGGGGTATTCTCGCGGGCTTTATCGGGGCAGTTGTTTGGTTGTTGATTGCCAGCAAACGGGTTGAGGACCGAGAGCGCGAACGATCCGCTCGCTGGTTCCGCGAGTATTTTCATGAGGGCGGGTTAGTACGTTCGCTTATGACACGCTGGAAACCGCAAGGCCGGCTCACAGACAAATCAGACCACGCTGCGATTGAGTTGCCGGAATCAGTCGACCGCGCTGAGCTGCCGCCGGTCCCATGGAGATCAGGTTAAGCTACATGAGCCTGCTTCTCCAAGTCCATGGGGTTGAGATAGCCCAGGGTCGAGTACCTGCGTGTGGAATTGTAGAAGCGCTCGATGTAATCGAACACGTGCTGCCTTGCCTGATTGCGCGTGCGGTAGGTTTTGCGCGCGATGCGTTCGGTCTTCAGCGAGAAGAAGCTCTCCGTCGCGGCATTGTCCCAGACGTTGCCGGACCGGCTCATCGAACAGGTAGCGCCATTGTTGGCCATCAACCGCTGGAACTGCTCGCTGGTATATTGGCTGCCCTGGTCCGAGTGGTGCAGCAGCGCATCCGGTTTGCCACGTCACCAGCCGATATGACCAGTGCACCGGTCATGAGCTGCGTCGTCATTGTGTCGCTCATCGACAAGCCCACCACACGCCTCGAGAAGTGGTCGATCACTACGGCCGCGTACAGCTATCCTTCGGCGGTCCAGATGTAGGTGAAGTCAGCCACCCACTTCTAGTTGGGCGTCGGCGCTGAACTGTCGATCAAGCACGTTGCGGGGGATCACCGAGCTTTCACCCTGATCCTTGGGCAACCCACGACGTCGCGGGCGTGCCATCAGGCCATGCAACCGCATCAGCCGCTCGACACAATGCAAGCCGCATGAAAGGCCTTCGTCCAAGAGATCGTGCCAAACGCGACGCGCACCATAGGTTCGGTAGCTGGAGATGAAGCTGGCACAGATCTTCCCCGCATCCTGTTCGTCGGCGCGACCGGACGCTCGGCGCGCGCACGAGCCAAGCGTGAAAACCACTGCGCGAGACATCGAGCGCCCCGCAAGCCACGACACCGGCCAGGTTCCTCGATGCTTTGCGATGAACCCGAACTTCATATCGAGTCCCTGGCAAAGTAGGCCGCGGTTTTTTTCTAGAATGTCACGTTCGGCCTTCATCTGGACCACTGCGCGACGCAGCCGGTCAATCTCCTACTGCTCAGGCTTCATCTGACCGTTGCCTGGAAACGCTGACTGCGGATCAGTTTCCGCCTCGCGGACCCATTTGCGCAGCACGTTCTGGTGTAGGTCCAGATCCCGACCGCCTGTGCTACCGCCACGCCCCGATCGCGGACCAACCTCACCGCCTCGAGCTTAAACTCCCGGCTGAACTTCTGTCGTGCATTTACACCCTCCGTTCCGAAAACACCTTATCTTGGTGTCCACGAAACCGGCGGCAGCTCAACCGATCCGGTCCAAGTCAAATCTTTGTTAATCAACTTGGGGTAACTTCTCGACATTGGCTCAAGTGGTAAGCGAATTATGCTTAAGTTCCAGAACGCATGGATAATGGCGATCCCGCTCCTGCTCGGAGCCTGTGGTGGCGGCGGTGGCGGGAGCGAGGATGTCAGCACGGTGACCACTCCGGTCGCGGTCGCGGCACCAACTCCGACTCCGACTCCAAGCGCAACCCCTGTCGCCGTGACCCCGAACAAGATGGTGCTCGGCGCCGCGACGGCGTTCGCCCAGCAGGGCTGGGACTTCTCAATCCTCGATAGCGCGCGCTCGATGGGTGCCACCACCGTGCGCGACGGGGTAGCATGGAGCGACATCGAGACGACCGCTGGCACCTATCAGTTCAGCTCGGCGAAGGTGAACTACCTCGACACACTGAGCGCTAAAGGCTTCTCGGTGACCTTGCTGGTCTCGGACACCAACCCGCTCTACGATGGCGGCAACACCGTCTATACCGACGCCGGCCGCGCCGCTTACGCCAAATATGTGGTAGCGACGCTCGATCGCTTCCCCGGCGTTAAGTCGGTCGAGATCAGCAACGAGTATAACGCGTTCAACTTCGTGTCCGGACCGGTGCTCACCGGTGGCTATGGCCCACGCCAGCAATATTATTACGACATGCTACGCACCGTCTACACGGCGGTGAAGGCGAGGCATCCCGACGTCAAGGTGCTGGGCGGTGCGGCAATCGACATTCCGGTCGGCTATTTCAAGCCGTTATTCGCGCTGGGCGCGCTTAACTATATGGATGGCATCACCATCCACCCCTATGACACTGACCCCGAACAGCTCGAAAAGCAGCTGGGCATTCTCCGCACTGCAATGGGGGCGACACCACGGCCGATCTACGTCACCGAATTTGCCAAGGAAGTCGACAGCATCCCCGATACTGCCAGCTATCTGGTCAAGGCGACCGCGGTAATGGCAACCTCGGGCATTGCAGAGGCGGATTGGTACGCGCTGCGCCAGCAGGGCTCGGCGAGCAACATCTGGTACAAGAATGTCGCGCTGGCCTCGTTCAGCGGCCAGATGCTCACTCCCGGCCGGGCGTTCCAGATGATGAGCCAGCAGGTGCTGGCCAAGGGCGCCGGCACCCGGATCCCGGTCGACGACTTTACCTATGCCTATGAGTTCGGCCAGAACGCGATAGTAATTTGGGGCGAGCCGCGCAGCCTAACGGTGACTGCACCGGCCAAATTCTACAATTCACAGGGCGCGGAGATCGCCCAGCCGACCGCGATCGGCGAAGACTCGCCAATTATCATCGTCAGCGACACGCCGCTGGTTTATGGCGGCAACGTCACGCTCGGCACCACTCAGCTGGTCGCCGACAGCTATGACCAGTTCGACTTCACCTATGACATGTCCGGCCCGGCGACGTACGAGGGGCCCTGGGCCTATTATGCCTATGGCACCCGCCGCCAGACCTTCGACGTGATGTACACTCAAGGGGGCGGCGAGATCAGCAGCTCGGACTGGATGCCCTATATCGGCAGCAATTCGTTCCGCCCGTTCACGATGAGCGCTAACAAGCTCAACCCGGTGGATTTTGGCTCGGCGAGCTCACCCGACATCTATAAACCGGTGCTGCGCTACACCTCGCCCGTCAGCGGTAGCTTCAACATCAACGGCACCTGGGATGTCGGCAGCAGCTCGGCCGATGGCGTCGACCTGACGGTGCAGGTCAATGCGCAGACGGTGCTATCGACCACCTTTACTGGCCATTACGACATGGCGGTGAAGAACGTTACCATCAACAAGGGCGACGTGGTCAACGTCATCCTCGGCACCAACAAGAACGTCACCGGCGGGGACAGTACCGCCTACCGGGTGAAGATCTACCGGACGGCTTGATCGGCGCAGGCCTACCCTGGAGTGTTACGCCGCTGGCTGTTGCGGTCGCCAGCAGCGGGATCATCGTTTTTCCCTTGGCAAGGTAGTCTGTTGCGTGGAAACTCGTAGCGCTTCAGGCTGTTGACCTTGGAGAAATTGTCTGCAGCAGTGGCATGGGCCTACCTACCCGGTAGGCACTAACACAAATTTTTAAGCAATGATCAATGATAAGATCATGCAGGCGATGGGAGAGTTGCGTGGAGCAGCGGTATCATTACGCGGCGCTTGATGGATTACGTGGGCTTGCCGCGATGTCAGTGCTGCTGTTCCATTTAGGCCATTGGTACGGCGAGAACTGGCTTGCAACGAATGCAGGACTCGCCGTTGATTTTTTCTTTTGTCTGAGCGGCTATGTGCTATCGATCGCCTATCGCGCCAAGTTCGATGCCGGGCTCGACACCCGCACCTTTCTGCGGATCCGCGCGGTGCGGCTGGTACCGGTGATCATCGTCGGCACGCTTATCAGCGCGGCCTACCTGTTCGCGCGGGGCTTGGGCCTTGGCGATGATGCGATCTCGCTGGCGGAGGTCGCGCTGGCGACGGTGCTCGGTATGGCCTGCCTGCCGATGTTCACGGCCAGCGCTGCGATCGGGGGGCCGCAGGTGTTTCCGCTTAACGGGCCCCAATATACGCTGTTCCTGGAACTGGTGGTCAACATCATCTGGGCGCTAACCCAACGGATTGAAAGCTTGTGGACCGCGATTGCGATCGTGGTAATCAGCTACACGCTGACCGCAATCTACGGCTTCGCCGGTGACGATGTCGCCACGTTCTGGACCGGTTTCCCGCGTGTGTTGGGTGCGTTCTACGCCGGCGTCGCGGTCTTCTGCGCTCAGAGGCGCTATACGCTGCTCACCGATCCGCGCTGGGGACGCCTGTTCGTGCCGCTGCTCGGGCTCAGCTTCATCCTGTTCTACTGGCCGACGCTATTGTGGTTTCCGATCGCTTGGAGCTGGTCGCTGCTGGTTTCGCCGCTGCTGGTGATCAGCGGCGCGCGGGTGATGCTGGTGGGCGCGACGCGTCGGACCGCCTTGGCCCTCGGCGAGTTGTCCTACCCGGTTTATGCCCTGCATTATCCGATCTTCGTGTGGGTCAATGCAGTCTATCAGCAACTGCTCGGACGCCGCGATACCGCGATTTGCAGCGTGCTGGTGGTCATAGCGGTAGTGATCGGCAGCACTCTGGTGCTTAAGCTGGTCGACGAGCCGACGCGCGCATGGATCAGCCGCAATCTGCGTGCGCAGGGCGAGCGCCGTGCCGCACAGGCCGGAAGCACGGAGCTAGGCGCTGCCAAGGGACGTGGCCAGATCAGACGCGGCTGATCTGGCAGCCCTGCTAGGGATTAGCGTGAGCAGCCCTGCCTGGAAATAGCGGCGGCGTCGGATGACGCCGGGCCGCAGGCTGGCCCACCGCGTTGCGGCACTCATGGAGCGTAGCAGTTTGGCCAAGGCAGACTCCAAGTTCGGCATGCAGAGACCGATCGAGCCCGACGCCGCCAGCGTGGAGCACGCGTCGCGCTATTTCGTCAGAGGCGAAACGCGGCCGAAGCCGGCAAGCGGCGTGTTGACTGCCGCTACATCAAGGGCGCCATCACTTGGCGCGAGTGGATGGCAAGCTTTGATGCTGGCACGCTCGACCTGTCGGCTTCGACGCTCGCCAGCCTTAAATAGGGCTAGCTGATTGCGCTCGGCGCCTAGCGGTGAGCCAGGATCGGACGGGCTGGTCATAAAAGTGGAAGGTGGCTGTGCCGATCGCAGCCGGCACTGCCAGCCCGCCGTATGCGAATTCCAGGCGGCCCCAAGCTGACAGGTGCAGCTTCAACCCGATCACGCCAAGCAGGCACACCAGCGGATAATTCATTGCATAGAGTGGGTAGGAGAGATTACCGCTCCATGCCGCTAAGCGCAGGTCCATCTTGCTGTTCGAGGCGGCCAGCACAATTAGCGGCAGCACCAGCACCAGCACCAGCACCAGCACCAGCACCAGCAGCAGCAGCACCAGCAGCACTGTGATCAAGGCGATGGTGACCGCCACAGCACACGTCCGCGGCGCCTTGTCGCGCCAATGATAGAGCAGGATCCCGACCGGGAATGACCCGCCGATCGGGGCGAAACCGAGGGAAAAAGTTTCCGGCACTTGGCCGAATTCGCTCGCGCCGGTTCTCAGCGCGCCAAGACCAGAAAGGGTGCGCCCAGCGCCATGGCGGCGTACAGCCAGCCGCGGCCACGGCGCAGCCGCGCCCAGGGCACGAACAATAAATTCACAGATCACCTTGAGGAAGAGCGTCCACATTGGTGCGTTGAGCGGAAACACCGTATGCTCGAACGCGGTTGTCCATATTACCGGGATCAAGATCGACCCCAGCACCATAGCGGTGAGCCCTTCGCGCAGGTGCAGCGCGTGATCTTCGATGCCGGGGCGGCGATCTCGATCAGCGCTGCCAGCACGATGCCTGCCATTACTATCGGCAGCAGCCGGATCGCGCGGGTGACAAAGAAGATCTAGCTCGTCAGCCGATCGTCGGCGAGCCGCTCGGTATAAGCTTTGGCGATGACGAAGCCGCTGAGGACGAAAAAGAAATCGACCGCGAGTAGCCGTGGCCGACTAGCAGCGGCAGCTCGAGGCGCCGCGAAAGTGGAAGACGACGACGGCGAACGCCGCAACCCGTCTAAGGTGAGATTGTGATTGGCGGTGCCGCTCTTGCGTCGCCCGGAGGCACGGTCATGACCGTTGATTTCCTTATCCGTGCTTATCCGCCCCCCGCGCCCGCAACCGAATATGCGACGGGTGTAGCTGACCTTGTCACACATAAACAGCCTTGCTCGTCGTCAAATATTGCGTTGCAGCGTAACCTGACCGGTTGCAAGGGCGGCCTGACGCGCAGCGCCCTCTCGCTTCCGCACTGCCTAGAAGCGTAGGAAGCGCCGAGTTTGCTTGGCAAGCGGCTTTTCAATCCACTCGAACATTGGAATTGACAGCACGACGGTTATCACTGTGGCGATGCTGAATAGGCCAAGGCGCTCGACGATGACGATTGTTGAGCGTTCGCCAGCATCGCTGAGCCCCAGATAGGCATTAAGACCAAGCCGCAGGGACCAGATGACCGCCATGTGGATCATGTACCCGGAATAAGAGCAGCGACCGATGTACGAGATCCATTGCCGCTTAAGAAAAATTTGTGCCAAGGAGCGATCCGCGACGGCCGACACGACACAACCGACGCTCAGCATCAGCACCGGCACATAGACGAGTGCCTCGCGCAACTCGCCGAAGGCGGCACCGGACAGGATATCCTTGAACGCTGACATCCCCGTCGCGCCCTTCGTGACGTGATTGATGATCGAATAGATTGCGGTGAACGCGATCAGGGAGGCAATGCCCAGCAACAGGCTACTGTTCGCCACCCGACGTTCGATATGACCTCGGTAAAGCGATATGATGCAACCAGCGGCAAAAGCGTCGAAGTGAAAGAACGAGACGTTATATTCCCAGCTCTGAACGTCTGGCAACGGCATACCCGCAGCTTGAGCGTACAGGCTGTACAAGACTCGCATCATCACAGGCATGATCAACAGAGCGATCATCACCAGCTTTATATGGCGAGGCTGCAGCAGTATGAGCGATGCACCGGCAATTACATAAAATTGCATCTCTACTGAGATGGTCCACAAGTGCGAGATCGGGAACACAGTGTCGCCGTGCAGCGGATAGAAATTATAGGTGAAAGTGGCAAAGCTCAGCAGCTGAGTGGGAACCAGTGGATGCGCGAAGACCAGGCAGAAGATGACAAACAGCGCGAGATAGAAGGCGTAGAGCGGCACGATACGCGCGATCCGGCGGAAATAGAATTGCCGGAGCCGTTCCGCGGCGGGCAAGGTCGTCGGCTTGGCATCAAGGATCGACGAGGTCACCACAAAGCCGGAAATGACGAAAAAGATCCACACGCCCAGCCAGCCGATCGGGAGCAGATCGCAATGCTGGGCGATGACCAGCGTCATTGCATACGCGCGCAGAGAATCGATGCTCGTGTAGCGGGCATGACGGGGAGGAAAATCACTCATGAGTTGGTATCGTCCATGCTGAGCGCCATTTTATTCCCCTAACGTGCAGATTGTATGTCGCTTCTCAGGCGTTGGTGAGTGGCAGGTCAAGGGCAGCGGTAATCGTCTCATGGCGATCGGCGAGCGTCGCGACCCGCTCCGCATGTTGGCATCTAGGATCAGCAACAGTAACGGGACAGTCACTACCATGCAGTAATTTCGTTGTTTCCCTTAGCGGGAAATGTTAGTTATTGAGGGTAAGAATTATCGCTAGTGACCTGCTCCCCGTTTTCAGGCCGCTGATAACTTAGCTTCGGTGTCCATATGCCCCTGGCGGGGGCGGTTCGTAAACTCGGCGGGTGCCATCCCGCCAAGACTGC
>Ga0308164_10003236_pt1 | contig 15014 bp, 10 predicted proteins | sample PhyTR2_FD_201031 | JGI IMG/M metagenome (GOLD analysis project Ga0308164, IMG submission 201031) | Phyllosphere microbial communities from UC Gill Tract Community Farm, Albany, California, United States - DLSLT.R2 | ecosystem: Host-associated > Plants > Phyllosphere > Unclassified | place: USA... | reverse complement strand
CGTACTCAAGGTCAGAAAAACTCTTTTGCATGATTGATGGTGATGCGGTGAAAGTGCGAGTATTGTCTCAGGTCTGGCCGCGGTCGGAAACGCTCGCGCTTGAATAAATCAGCGCTTCCCTAGTGCACGGTGCAGGTCTACAGCGCCATGGCGCAGGTGCTGGCGGGCGTGGTGTATATTGGCAACGAGTTCTAAAGTTTTACATGTTTAAGGCAGCGCGCTCAGTTTAGGATGAGCATATTCCACATTGTCAGGTGAGAGAAATGAACGATTTATCACATATTCCAGTCAGAGAGCTGTTCAACAGCTTGAATGGTGGGATTTCTTTCTGCTTGGAACATTTGGCCAACTGGCTGGCTCACGATGGCCGGGAGGGGGTGCTGCGCAGTCTCGAGGCGAAATACGAAGCAGCACACAGCAAGCGCGATCGCGAGTGTCTATTTTTTTTAATCGATGGCATCTCACGTATAAATGTTAAAGCTATCGGCCATCATATAGAGCAGATTAGTGAGTTGTTTCCGGCTTTAATTCAGTCCAATGAGGTCGACAAAGCGAAAGTAGAGCGGACCGGTCGTACGCTGGAGGAATGGAACGCGGCAGCCGAGCGTTTCAAGAATCTATTGAGCCAATGGAGTCAATGGATTATCGAATCGGAACGCTTGCGGCTTGAGGGCAGTCGCGAACGAACCGGATTGCGCTTCATGACGCCGCACTGGCAAGTGTATCAATTCACTCCTGCATTCGATTCGCCAATCAGCCTTCGTCGCGATCAAACCTTTTTCATGCGCAAAGTGGAGGCCGTCACGCAAGCCATCGAACAAGGTCATCTTGCTAACCGGCTGCCGGAACAGCTCGAAGTTCGCGATTTCTATCAGGCTAAGGCGACGCTAATTGCCCTGCAATCAGATTACGAAGAACTTGTTGTCGTCGATGCCAGCGCTAACGAACAGGACAACGCACTGTGGAACCAATATCGTGAACGGGTCAACTCTCTGATCCAATTATTGTGGACGATGGGCGAGGCACAGTCGTGGTCATTGTTCTGGTTAAACCACCCGGAAGCGATCGAACGCCCTGCAATCTGAGCCGGACAGGATCACCTTCACGTAGGCGATCGCGGCGTGGATCTGATCGGCCACAATGACTGCTCTTTGCCGATTCCGGTCAGTGAGCGCATGGTAACACCATGCGATGTAGAAGGAAGCGCCTTGAGGCGTGGTGGTAGCGCATAGCTCAACTTCTTAGCTCGGCTTTACAATAGTCAGCACGGTCGAGCGGGAGACGCCGTAGAGCTTCGCCAAGGCACTTACGCTCTGCTTACTTGCGTATCCTTCCGTCATCGCCTTGCGCTGCTCAGGCGTCGTTTTAGGCCGCCTGCCGAGGATCTTGCCCTCGGCCCTAGCTCTTGCCAGTCCCGCCTGAGTGCGCTCGACGATTAGGTCGCGCTCCATCTCTGCCACGGCCGCCAACATGGTCAGCATGAGCTTGCCGGCCGGGGACGTGAGATCGAGCTTGCCGAGTTGGAGGACGACGACCTCAACATCGAGTGATGCTAAGACTTTGATTACGGCTAGGACATCAGGCGCATCTCTCCCGAGACGGTCGAGCTTGGAGACCACCACCGTGTCCTTCTTCCTCAACTTCGCGAGCATGTCGCTGAAATGCTTGCGCTGGGCCGCGTGGGCCTTACCGCTTACCGTGTCGGCGAACCAATAATCCACCGCGTAGCCTGCGCGCTCTATCTCCAACCGCTGATTGTCAGCGGTCTGCTCTGCTGTTGATACCCGCCCGTAACCAAATACCGCCATGATGTGCCCTCGTTGCATGTTGGAAAACCTAGGGAATATATATCAACATGTTGATAATTCAAAGGCTATTTTCTCAACATGGCGCAAGCACAGCGTTGTTAGGTGTTGAAAAACGGTCGTTTTCTGAAGGAGCAATGCACAAATTTAGGTTTATAGCCAGCTACCAGAGTGCTAGACTTTAGAAAATTTTTTTGAAGAAACTACATGCTCCTGACAATTCTGAAACAGTACCGTGATCAATCGAAGTTCAACAGAGATCTTGGTGATCGATTCGAGCGCCTAGTTCGAGCATATTTCAAGCTCGACCCCCAATATAACGCCCTTTTTTCAGACGTATGGCTGTGGAACGAGTGGCCTGCGCGCATTGAGCTGGGCTACCAGTCAAACGACACAGGAATTGACCTAGTCGCAAAGATGCGCGAAGGGGACGGATACTGTGCCATACAGTGTAAGTTCTATGAGCAAACAGTCCCACTTGGAGACTTGGGAAATTTCTTTACTGTTTCGGGCCGAGGTGGTTTTGACCTTAGACTTATAGTTTCAACGGCGCCCCTCGGAAAAAATGCCGCCGCAGCGATTGAGAACCAGACAATCCCGGTGCAGATCATCTCGCTTGAAGATCTTGAAGCGTCACCTATCGATTGGTCAAAGTTCTCGATTGAGGAGCCGGATAACCTTCGCAAAATTCCTAAGAGGCCGCCACTGCCACATCAGCAAGAGGCCTTGGCAGATGTGCTTAAGGGTTTCGGTTCGGACAACCGAGGTAAGCTCATCATGGCCTGCGGCACAGGTAAGACGTATACCTCGCTGATTGCAACGGAGCAACTGGTTAAAGTGGGTGGACATGTTTTGTTCTTAGTACCATCTATTGCTCTACTTTCACAAACACTTCGAGCTTGGACGGCAGACGCCAGTGTCCCGTTGCGGTGTTTTGCGGTGTGTTCGGACACGAAGGCAAGCCGCACCGAGGAAGATATGCGCATAAGTGAGCTTGCGTATCCTGCCACCACTAACGCATTAAAACTCACCACATCGTTGATAGAGACTCGGGATTCTAATGCACTGACTGTAGTGTTTTCCACCTACCAGTCGATTCACGTTATTCATGAGGCCCAGCGTCGAACGGGGATTAGCTTCGATTTAGTTATATGCGACGAAGCACATAGGACGGCAGGCTACACTGCGCCAGGCGAAGATCACTCAGTGTTCGTTCGTATTCATGACAACGAATATATAAAAAGCGCAAAGCGGCTATACATGACTGCGACTCCGCGAATCTATGCGGAAGCGAGCAAGTCTAAGGCCGAAATGTCGAATGTTCAAGTTTTCTCTATGGATGATGAAGAGAAATTTGGTCCGATATTTCATCGTTTGCGCTTTGATGAAGCTGTAAAGCGTGATCTATTAACTGATTATAAAGTGCTGGTCATAGCTGTGGATGAGCTTCAGGTTAGCCAAGTTTTGAATCAACGAATTGCCGATAGTGGAGATGAACTTAAGCTAGATGATGCGGTAAAGATTGTTGGGTGCTGGAATGGCTTAGGGAAGCATGTTGCCACAGAAGATAATATAGATATTAGTGGCGATCCTCATCCCATGCGTACCGCCATAGCATTCGCACAGTCGATCAAGCATTCAAAGTTGTTGACGCAGGAATTTGAGCGAATTTCAAATGACCTCGGCGATTCCATTAGTTACTTGCCTTCATTGGAAGCTAAACACGTCGATGGGACTATGAATGTTGTTGAGCGTAATCAAAAGCTCTCATGGCTGAAAAATAATGTGAGTAAGGAAGATGCTGTCTGTCGTATCTTGTCGAACGCCAGGTGCTTGTCGGAAGGTGTCGATGTGCCGGCGCTTGACGCAGTGATTTTCCTGAACCCACGCGATTCCGTAGTAGATGTCGTGCAATCCGTTGGCCGAGTGATGCGGAAAGATCCTACAGGTCGAAAAAAATACGGCTACGTGATCCTTCCTATTGGAATCCGAAAGGATAGTTCTCCAGATATCGCACTGGATGACAATAAGAAGTATCGAGTGGTTTGGCAAGTTCTTAACGCACTCCGTGCACATGATGATCGACTCGATAAACAGTTTGCGACGATTGATTTAACTGGAAAGAGTAATGGCGTAGTCAATGTTATCGGAGTTGGGGGCGGTGATGAGCAGGGCGATCGCCTACCCGAACAACTTGGATTCGGCTTCGATCCCGTTGAGCTTGGAAAATGGCAGGATGCAATATTTGCTAAGATTGTTCATAAATGTGGCAATCGTCGATATTGGGAAGATTGGGCTAAGGATATCGCAAAGATAGCCGATCGCCATCAGATGCGAATTCGCGCAATCCTTGAAAAGCCTTACTCACAAGGAAAAAAAGCCTTTGATGAGTTCTTAATGGGGGTCCGAAACAATCTCAATCCAAGTGTAACGCAGGATGATGCTGTTGAGATGTTGGCACAACACATAATTACAAAACCAGTATTCGATGCACTTTTCGAGGGCTATGCTTTCACTAGTAAAAATCCGGTGTCTCAGTCCATGCAGAAGATTATGGATATCTTGGAGGCGCAAGCACTGGATAAAGAACATGAAACACTGCAGGGGTTCTACGCGAGTGTTCGCGAGCGCGCAATGGGAATAACCGATCCGAAGGGAAGGCAAAAGATTATCGTTGAGCTATATGAACGATTTTTCAAAAGCGCTTTCCCGCGTATGGTTGAACGTCTAGGGATTGTTTATACTCCTGTTCCAATCGTTGATTTTATCCTCAACAGCGCGGATGCTGCGTTAATGGAGCACTTCGGCCACCGTTTGCGCGATCCGAACGTACACATTCTTGATCCATTTACAGGTACGGGAACGTTTCCAGTGCGCCTGATTGAAACTGGTTTAATTTCCCCGGAAATGCTGTCTAATAAGTATCGCCATGAACTCCACGCTAACGAAATCGTGTTACTTGCGTATTACATTGCTGCAGTAAATATAGAGGAGGCATTCCATCGGGTCACTGGTCTCGAATACGAACCTTTTCCAGGCATAGTTTTGACCGACACTTTTCAGATGGGGGAGCCACAGACCGGTGACGTTGAAGAAGGAATGCCGGAGAATCATGTCCGGGGAGACGTTCAAAGGAAGCGCGATATCCATGTGATTATTGGAAACCCGCCTTACTCGGTTGGGCAAGAAAATGCGAACGATAACAACCAAAATATTAGCTATCCTCTACTTGATGACCGAATCGCCGCGACGTATGCCGCGCACTCTACGTCCACAAATAAGAACAGCTTGTATGACTCCTATATTCGTTCATTTCGATGGGCATCGGATCGGATTAAAGATGAAGGAATAGTTTGTTTTGTAACAAATGGTGGGTGGATTGATAGCAATACGATGGATGGTTTTCGCAAAACCCTAAAAGATGAGTATTCCGAGATTTATGTATTTAATCTCCGTGGAAATCAACGCACGACTATCGGGGAATTGTCGAAAAGAGAGGGTGGGAAAATTTTCGATTCCGGCTCCCGTACCCAAGCAGCCATTACTCTTCTAGTAAAGCGAAAAGATCATGCTGGTCCGGCTACGATCTATTACCATGATATTGGAGATTATTTATCCCGGGAAAAAAAGCTGGAAATTGTAGCCAGCTTTGGAAGTCATAAATCGATACCATGGCAAGTATTGCTGCCTAACGAGCATCATGATTGGATTAATCAACGTAGTGGCGATTTTAGTGAATTTGTGCCCCTCAACGATGGCTCAAATGCTATCTTTGGATTCCGCTCACGCGGCGTTGAGACTAGCCGAGACTATTGGGTTTACAATGCTAGTCGCGTTGCATTAGAGCAGGCGATGAGCCGCATGATTGATTTCTACAACGCCCAACTCAAAAAACACGGCGAGATAGTTAAAATAGGTAAAACGGCCAAAGAACGCGAGAAGCACGCAACCCAATTAATTGATAAAAACCCAAAAAAAATAAAATGGACAAGTGGCTTAATTTCAGATTTGGTCAGGGGAATTGAAGGGAATTTTGATAAGAATAAGATCGGCGTTGCATTATATCGGCCGTTTTGCAAGACATGGATTTATTACGACCCTCAATTTAATCATCGATTTAAGGAAAAGTTATACCCTTCGGCCGCTTATCGGAACCTGTCAATAATGGTGACCGGCACTGGCACGCCGACAGATTTTTCTAGCCTAATCACTGACGTTTTGCCTGATCTTCAAGGCCCAGCAAAATGCCAATGTTTCCCCATGTATTGGTATGAGGAAGCTCGCACAAAATCAGTGCAGGCTGGCTTTAGCTTCGATGCTAGTCATGAGCAGGCGGACTCTCAAAGCTATATTCGGCGTGACGGTATCACGGATTCGGCTTTAGAAAATTTCAGGAAAACGTATAGTGATAATAATATCTCAAAGGAAGAAATATTTTATTACACTTACGGGGTATTGCATTCACCTCAGTATCGATCACAGTACGCGGCAGATTTGAAAAAGATGCTTCCACGCATACCTTATGCTGCCGACTTTCGCGGCTTTGAACTTGCAGGTCGGGAACTAGCGGAACTGCATCTTCGCTATGAAGATGTTGAGCCGTGGCCAGTGGTTGAAGAGGTAAAGGAGAAGGGAGATCTAAACGACCATGCATACTATCGAGTTGAGAAAATGCGCTTCGGCTCCGCGGGTGGACGCGTCAAGGATACCAGTGTAATTTTGTTTAATAGAAATATTACTTTGCGTGAAATTCCTCCGGAGGCTCATGAATATGTGATCAACGGTAAAAGCGCGCTTGAGTGGATTATTGAGCAATATCAAGATTACACGGAAAAGGATTGTGGAATCCGAAATGATCCTAATGAGTGGAGTCGCGAGCACGAAGACCCTAAATATATTTATAATCTAGTAAAGCGTGTGATACGTGTAAGTGTCGAAACTGTACGGATCGTGAGCGAATTACCTCCCATAGTAGAGTTGGTGGAAGAGGTATCGTGTATAGGCATGCCATCTGTGACGATCTTAGATGAAGCCAGTTCTCTTGAAACGCTTGCTGCCTTTCCTGAATGGGTTGATGGGCAGCGCCGGTCATATGTTTTAAGAGTAACGGTTCCAGTTACCGATGCTAAATCTAATGACGAATTAGTATCTATGCTCGCTGAGTCAGCTTCACCAATGATTCTGCTGCCAAATGTTGCGTTATCAGGATTTTGGGAAAAAGGTTCTACGTACGTTGCCGTCGGAAAGTTTCCGAGTGGCGCGGTAGGCACGGTCGGCAGTATCGATGTGGACCATACCGGCGTTGCTATTTTTACCCCCTTCGGGCTGTGGAGTTTAATTGACCCTGAGCAGGGCGATTTGCCTTCGGGAGAATTTAAGGAGTTTGAATTGACAATTGACTTTGTGGCAGTTGAGGTGCACTGATGACAGAATATAGTATTGCATCCCAAGCCCAGGCTGAAAAAGTTGGTGCAGCCATCTTGAAACTTCTGCCTACTGGAGATTTTTCCAAAGCGATACCAAGTGACTTTAAAAATGGCAAGGTGGTAATTTTTATTCATGGCTTTACAGCCGATGCAGCGTATATGCTGCCTATGATGCAGGAGTTCGAGCTAAATGGTTACGTTGCTTTGGCTTTTAACTATCCATGTTATAGAGGTATAGACTATGCCGCTCGAAGCTTGTACCAACTCCTCGAAAAGTATGACGGACTTAATGGAGGGGCAATCTCAACTGACCGGATTACTGTCGTTGGGCACAGTATGGGCGGTCTTGTTGCCCGAGCTTTAGTAGGTCCGGAATCAGGTCACAAGTATGTGCGTAAGGTTTTTACGGTTGGAAGCCCGAATGCTGGAACGCTTCATGACAGCCGCGTACTTCAATGGTACGTCACTTGGGGGGAAAGTCTTTCAGGTCTTGTTTATGGGGGATATATAAAATCCTCCAAATCTGCACTGCAGCTTATGTGGGCGGACGGGCCAGAACCCTTCTTGGCAAAACTTCAGAATACTAAAGTACCTGCCGGTTTAGTGGAGTTTCACAGCTTTTCTGGGGGAAAAAATTTCTTAACGCTTGGCAAAGGCGGGGGGCTGCGAGAGAGAGTGCTTAATATTTTTATTCAAAAACATTTTGGCAATAAGACAAACGACGGTTTAGTTTTAGAGTCCAGTACTGACTTGTCTCACCCTCGTTTCGCTCTGTGTGCTAACGGCGGAGTGCATCATAATGGCTATGCAGATTTTGAAGTGCTGAACCACAGCCATCTGTGTGAGAGCCAGATTCTTAATTTGGAGATCCTGTCATATGCATAAAAAATTGCCCAATCGTTGAATGCAGAATTAAGGGCGTGGTTCACCGCGCATTGCGGTTAGCAAATCTCGGTAATAACCTGAGGACAACGAGTTGAGTCTAGTTAGTTTTTTATAAAAAGACTTTCGCCATATTCGATGCGGTCTGACCGGCATCTGTTTATCCTGACGGCTTGTCATGCTTTGTAATAATTTGAAATAGGCGATGCGACGGCGCTCTTGTTGCGTGGGAGCGAGGTTGCTTATGTAGCGTAACCTATGGCAATGCCGACAAGCCAGCTCGCCGTTGCGGTAGTAAAGCGACTGAAAATTCCCCTCGTGCGCGCGAGGGCACTGGAGGAGGGGGCGTACACGGCCTTGGAGGCACTGAACGGCTACGATCTCCGCTATCCACGCCCGACCGCCTAGGAACACCGCCAGGCGGGTCTCGGCAAGCACAGCCACAGTTCGCACGTCCCCATTGTCAAGTACGAGCCGCGACTCTCCGCCAGCCTTCGCCATCCGCATCAACTTCGGCAGGTTCACCTCGAACGCATCTCCGAGAATCGGCACTCGGGACGCCTTGGCTTTTTTCATCGACGGTACCTAAAAGAAAAGCAAACTGGGCAATTGCTCGCGTGGTTCATGCTGGGTTATGGTTTTGAAGATGCCGCTTTATGACTGAGAAGTAGCTGGCTTGTTGAATAAGTGGAAGATCCTGGTTTTTCATGTCGGCGGGCGCAAGAGGCCGGCGGTCGGGCCTGATGCAAATTTTCGACTACCTGTTCGTTTTCCCGGTAACCCTGACTTGACCTCACCCCACGCCGCCGTGCCCATGTTGGCCACGGATGCAGCCAGAATACCGGACACGAAAAAATTCGAGCGGCCAGTTTTACCCGGCCAGCATTACCGCTGTTCCTGAGCCTTGAAGCAGCCGGCACGAAGGGGGCTACTACTGTATGTATCCACGAGGTTGCGGGGTGCCCTGACGCGCGCGCAACTAGCTAAGTCGATTAGCCGCGATCAAAAGCAAAAGCCGCTTGCGGCCTATAAGCTAGGCTACATGCGGCTTTCCGGGTAAATAGTATATAAAAAAGATACCCCCATTTTCTTATATATTCTTTTTCTCTCTGCCAGTACCTGGCCAGAGAGGGTACTGCTTTTATTGCGTTTATTGCTCTTGGTCGGATTGATGGACGAACTCGGGTGCAATGTATGCCTCGCGCGTCTTGCCCTTGCCGCTGGCCGACTTCGTGTCGTAGCGGCGGATATTACGGTCAGATTCCAGGTTCTCGAACACGCTGCGGCGCATGCGGCCTTCAGTTCCCTTGAATTTCGCAGACTTCCTTGCCAGTTCAGCAGTGGTCAGGCCGCGACGACCAGCCTCCAGAATTAAATTCGCTACTTCGTTGCACAAGGCGGCGAATGGGGAGTCGGCGATGTTGTCAGCCATTCGGCTGATCGCCCTGTCAGCCCAGAAGGTCACGTAGTCGATCGCCCAGCGAGCGTGCTCGACGTCGATCACATCAGCCTCAGTGGAGTGCGCGACGATCAGCGAGACGCGCATGGCAATCTCCCGGACGCGGCTGTACATCTCGGCCATGCCGTGCAGTTCCAGCTCATCCATGCGCGCGATACAGCGCACGTCGAGGTCGTCGAACAAGTAGCGTGCCTTTCCCGAAAAGTCCAAAACTGTCGGCACCGGCTTTTCGCTATGCATCGTGTCGATGATATCTGCCAAATTTCCGCCACTCTTGATGCGGCATTCGCGGACCCAGCGAACCAAATCGTCGGGCATCTCGACTGGATCGACAAAGCGAGAGGGCTGGCGCCCGAGATCGGATTCAACGACGATGAGACGATTCAAGAAGCCATCCGTCAACGCCCCCGATCCTACAGCTTCGTAAAACGGAGTGGGCGTGGTCATGCCCAACACCGTCAGTGCTGGGTTCTCCACAAATTGTGGCCCCATGCTGGCACGTTGAGTCTGGTTCATCGCTGCAGTAGAGAAGGCCTTAGGCTGGAGCGTGCCGTGGCAGCGGCCGAACACTTCCATAAGACGTTTGCGCGCCGCACCGCCATTGGTATTATTCGTCGCGTTTGCGGTCTTCAGCATGTAGCCAAACTCATCAATGATCGCGATGTGGGTGGGGTGGACGCGCAGCATCGAGTCAATGGCACTGTCGGATGTATATTCAGACGCGGGGGACATGGCTGAGAACTTCGCGGAATCCAGCACGCGCTCGATGGCAGTCTTCGCATGCTCTTTGCCGGCGCCTGAGACTCCGATGTTGAGGAAAAACAGCGACGACCAATTGGCGCTGGTGGTGCGGAACTTGCGGCCCATGGCGACGCTACCGAGTGCCAGTGCCGCCTGCACGGCGAACACGGGCTGCGGCTTAATTGCTGTGGCGTTGGTCCAGTCAACCATCAGGCCCAACTTGCCCGGGATGGTCAGCAGATGCGGCGGGATGTCGCAGACTACCTTAGCGGGAATGAGGACTTCATCAGGCACCGCGATGATATTCGCGACGGCGCCGCATTTTGGTTCGGCCACAGGCATACGTGTCAGGCTTTCCAGCAGCTTGCTGATGTCCACGTTCTTGATGCGTTCCTCTTGGGCCATCGTGCGGACCGTCTCATACGTGATACCGCCGCCCGTCTTGAGGCTGTTCCACGCCTTGATGACAGCGTTGGCGTCATACTTCTCGCGGCAAGTCTGACTCCATTCGTCGGCGAGATCGAACATTTCCTCGGACTGGTTAAACGAGTGCAGCCCCATCAGGACCCTCAGCCATTCGTCGCGGCTGCATGCGGCGGAGATCACAGCCAAGTCGAGTTGGATGAGAGCACGCTCGTAGGGCAACAGCGGTTCGGCGTTGGGGGTGATCTCCAGGCCGCACTCAGCCGACTTTGCTGGCTTGCTGAATTTGTCGATAACCCACTGCGGAAGGTCTGCCATCACCTGGCCCTCGAACAGGTCGCTGGAAGCCTCCATCTCGTAGCGGCGACCAGATGCATGGACGGAGCCGGGGCCGACCACGTAGCCGTTAACTTTGAGGTCGATGTTCGCCCCCATCTTGCCGGCGAAGTTGAGCGAGCAGTCGGCCAGGAAGTAATAGTGGCTGCCGCCTGCGCCGGTCAGCACCTCAACGGTTTCCGGCAGGCGGCCGTGGATCTTCTCCAGCTCTTCCAGCGCGTCTGCGCCGCCTTCCTTATAGCGGTCCTCGTCCACTACGATGACCATTTTTCCAGTATTGCCGACCTGCTGGCCCAGACGCACGCCATAGTTCAGCTCGGGTTCGTACTTAAACCACGTATTGATGATGGCCGGGTTTGTGAGGGCTTCTTTGAAGGAGTTCGTGCGTCGCGGGTGTTTGCCAGGGTGGGGGCAATTGATGTCTCCACAGGTGCACTTGCCGTTTTTCATCCCATGGAGAGGGAAAACAGCGTGGCCTAGAGATGCCATCAAGAGGGCCTGTGCATGGGCGGGCGAGACCGCTGCGGACGTATCGTCGGGATCACCCTGGAGCGCCACTACGAGCGCGGTAGGCGTGTAATACCCGGCGGAGTACGAAAGTGGATGCTCAACTACTTGCTCAGTGTTGTTTGCATCAGGATTTGCACCGATCGCCTTAGCGGCATCAGCGGCCAAGGGCGCTGTGGTGGTGTTAATACTGACCATGCCAGTCTCGGCGGCTTCGGGTTTAAGCTGCTCAACGAAGTGGTCAGCGGGCGGGACGGCATTGTTGATGTACGCAGTTCTCGTCGAGGAATCGTCGACGGCGGACGGCGCCAGCAATCTGACAACTGGCGCACCGTCCTGGATTTGGAATTCGAGGGTCTCGTTCATTGGGGGCGAAGGTGATGACGCGGGCAGAACAGCCCGCGTCGAGGTGGAGGAGGGCCTACTTCTGCTGGGCTTTCAGCTTAGCGATACGGATATCTGCGAGGTCGGACACGCGGTAGGTGAAGTTGCAACGGTAAAAGCGATAGATCTGCTGGGCTTTCATTTGCAGCTCGTGCAAGCCCATATTGGTGTAGGCCATAGCGGTCGAGATATCGACGAAGGTCATCCCGTACAGCATCTTGGAATTCGGCAACGTCAGGGGCGGCGCCCCGTCGGGGCGGAAGCGCAGGAAACCCGGATTCTGAGCGATCAGCAGCAGCTCATTCATCGAGTTACAGCGGCGGCGCAAATAAACGTCACCGAACACGCCGTAGCGGTCCGAATTGATGTCATGCAAGTCGTCTTCAGCAACGCCGAGGAATGCGGCACCGATCGGCACAGGGATGATCGGCAAGGAGTCCAACAGGTAATGCTTTTCATTCAGGGGCGCATCCCGGAGGACCAAAATTTGCTGCCCCAACGAGATCTTGCTGAGGTTGGCTTCGGAACGCATCTGACGGTGCGCTTTGTCTTTACCATTCCCGATTGCAGCGAGCAGGTTGACGCGGATGTTATCCGGCACAGTGTCGGCGTAGGCATGCATTTCGACGCTGATCATCAAGGCATTCTGCTGCTTGAAGCTCTTCATTGCGGTAGCCTTGGCAGCCAAGTTCTGCGCCATAAGCTGGGATGCGGAATAGGTGTTCATAAAACCTTAAAAATTATTGGATGGTGGATTACGATTACGACTGAGTGCTGGCTTGGCGAGCGATATAGGCTTGGATATCGTCGTAGTTCCACACCGTGGTGCGAACGCCAATTTTGAACGGCTGAGGGAATTTGCCGTCACGCACCCAGCGCCAGATGGTGGCAGGGCTTACCGGCAGGATGCCCGGCTTTGTGGGCGTAGTCGCAATGTCTGCGATACGGATGATTCGTGATGCCATGTGATTTCCTCTGTTGACCCGCAGTGCAGCGGTATGGAAATCATTCTAGGTAGAGACAGGACAAAAAAAAACGTCACCCTGTGACACAAGATGACGTTGAAAAATTATTTAAGAAATGTATGCAACCTGTGCACGCTGCGATAGCATTGCACGTCTAGAAGGCTACGGGTCGCGGGCAGTCAGATCGTCTTCGACGCGTATCGTCCGTTCCACAACGCTTTTACTCATGCCGTAGCGATCCATTATTGCCTCAATAGCATCATTTCTACTGCTGCCACGAGCCTTTGCGGCTTTATACGATTCACGAACTGAAAATTTCTTTAGATCAACCTTCACCCCGAAATCTCCTGTCTCATCAAAACGTTCAAGCGCCGACAAAACGTGTTCGAGTGCTTGTGCAGTATTAATCCACTGCCACTCCTTCGGGTCATCGTCGGGGTTTAAGCAAAATTCCCCGTTGGGCGCGTTAAGGACTTGGCGATAGGTCATCGCTAATTTTTTAGCCTGATCGCGGACGAGCGGATGAGCCGCTCGTCCGACTTTAACTCCTGTTGCCATTCCGGTCCTATAGTTTGTTTTAAATGACTTTAAGTGGCATGAGCCGCAAATCGTCTAGGTAATCCGCCCATCTTTGCATCATGGCTCGGCGTGCCGGAAGGTGGGCAGTACGGTTATACGCCCGTCCATTCGCATCCTTGACGGTATGCGCTAACTGATGCTCGATATACTCGACGCGCTCCTCCAGCACCTCATCCAAAATGGTGCGCGCCATTGCGCGGAAACCATGGCCAGTCATGACATCCTTGCCGAAGCCGAGACCACGCAAAGCCGCATTAATCGTGTTCTCGCTCATGCAGCGATCCGGCGTGCGAATACTTGGGAAAACGTATTTGCTGTGGCCACTCATCGAGCAAATGCCGCGCAGAATGTCGATGGCCTGCTTAGCCAGCGGAACAACATGGTCGTTTTTCATTTTCATCTTGCGGCCAGGGATTCGCCACTCGGCGGCATCCAAGTCGATTTCACACCACTCTGCGCTACGCAGCTCGCCTGGGCGGACGAACACAAGCGGCGCCAGCTTCAGCGCGGCTGCAGCATAAGGATGGCCGCTGTAACCGTGGATCGCGATGAGCAGATTTGCTACCTGAGGTGGGTCGGTAATTGCGGCAAAATGATTGGTCTGGACGGAGGCAAGTGCACCTTTGAGGTCGGCGGTGACATCGCGCTCTGCTAGACCCGTGGCTACTGCGAAGCGAAACACCTGTCCACATAGCGATTTGACGCGATGAGCGGATTCGTTGGCGCCTCGCGCCTCGATGCGTTGGACGGCAACCAGCACATCGCGCGGCTTGATAGTCGAAATGGGTTGTGAACCAATGACTGGGTAAAGGTCTTTGGCCAGCCAATTTTTCACCTTTTCCTGCGTTGTCGCGGCGCGCTCAGACTTGGTCTTCTCCAGCCAGCGACACGCCACTGCCTCAAACGTATGCTCGGCGGCGATCATCTTGGCATGCTTGGCGTCCCGCTTAGCCGCACCCGGGTCAACGCCATCCGCCAACAGCTCGCGCGCTTCTTGGCGGCGCGCACGGGCCTTCACGAGGCTCACATCCGGGTAGACCCCCAACGCCAGCGTCTTGCGTTTTCCTAGGAAGCTATAGTCGAAACGCCAGTATTTTCCAGCCGGTTTGACATGCAGGTACATGCCATGCCCATCGGTGTACTTGTCTCCAGCCGGTTTAACGCTGCTCTTTACCTGTCGTACAAAAATATCTGTCAATGCCATCTTCTATCCCATCGTAACGGTATCTGTTTATCGGTATCCAGAGATACCGTGAAAAATCACGGTATCTTGTCGAGATGCGCCTTGACGAGATGAGATGAGATGAGACAGCAAAAAACCCGTTCTCCTTTGGGAGGTTACGGGTTTTGAGCTGGGGTAAGACAGTATAATTCATGGGTTTGGTGCCTCCGGCCGGAATCGAACCGGCACGCCTTACGGCGCTTGATTTTGAGTCAAGTGCGTCTACCAATTCCGCCACAGAGGCCCAATCGCAGGCGGGCATCTTAGCACATCGATTGCTCAGCT
>Ga0308164_10003233_pt1 | contig 15023 bp, 15 predicted proteins | sample PhyTR2_FD_201031 | JGI IMG/M metagenome (GOLD analysis project Ga0308164, IMG submission 201031) | Phyllosphere microbial communities from UC Gill Tract Community Farm, Albany, California, United States - DLSLT.R2 | ecosystem: Host-associated > Plants > Phyllosphere > Unclassified | place: USA... | reverse complement strand
GAAAACAAAAGAGAGCGACAAAAACAACAGGAAAAACAAACTATATCCGAAAGTTTTTTCGAGTGCAAATATTTTAACTTTGAACAACAGGCGATAGCCAATCACAAAAAATACAAAAACAAAAAGAAAAGAAGCAATTCCAAACCACTCGTAAATAAACTGGTGCGCCAATAAGGCACCGAATTTACCCAGCCAGTTTTGCACAACAAACGGAATATTATGCTGCTGCAGTTCTTCCATCGTTTTGAAAAGATTACCCCATCCCCCATTCGCGTCAATCACATAACTGTAATCTTCCTCCCAGGTGAATATGTAAGAAGTAAAAGCTACCAGGAAATATATGGCCAGGATAAGGAAAAATAATCCTGCGATTTTCAAAGCGCGCTCGTTCTCAAAGCTCAGTGAAGGCATTCGCTCAAATCTTATTTTGGGCTGCCTGGACGATGTTTTAGTGCCCGGCTTGTCCCCGTATTCGTTTTTGAATGAATTAGATTTAAATTGGTTTCCCCTTACCGACATGTTGCGTAACTCTATTAATAAACAACAAATATAAAATATATAGTTGTATGTGTCATGTTATTCTAATCCGCAGCGGAAGAATATCTGTTGAACGCCCTCAGCAATCTGTTTACAAGTCCCAAATACGCTGTCTGATCCTTTTGATATAACGTCGGACATCCAGAATCAGTGCAGCCGTCACATAAAAAACAATAGGAAAGCCTACAGCAAGGAACGAAGAATAAATAAAAAACAACCTGATCCTGCTAATCGACATATTAAGCCGCGATGCGATATATGTACAAACCCCAAAACTTTGTTTCTCAAAATAGGTGACGATGCTCTGGAACATAGTATTCATTTTAGATAATTGGGGTGTTAAACTGAATGATGAATTAAAGATCAATTTAGAGATTATTTATATGAAAAGCAAAAATCGTACCCCAAAATCACATCAGCCGGTCATAATCCGTATCCCAATTTCGCATTCCAGGCATTTTTTATGGCTGCAGTAGTTTTTATGCAATTGCAGCACGGCCTGTGAATCCATTGCAGTTCTTAACGTAATACCGGCTTTTTTGTATTCGGCTACAATGGCATTTCTTTCTGCAGGAATTTTTTTAAGCATTTTAACAGCGCGGTCTTTCAAATCCTCCCTGCCGAAATAACGGCCATAACTGTACAATAAGGTGCAAAGGACATTGATAACCAGGTTTTCAATCGACTTTCTGCCCAATTTAGTCGTTATGGCCCCGCAGTCCCTGTCGAAACCGGAGTGATTTTTCCAGTATGGATTTACCGCAACTGAAGAAAATAAACGTATCATCGATTTGAGGTCTTTGCAGGCTAAACTGTCATCAAAAATGGTATTGCTGCCTGTTAACAAACCTGCGAGCTGTGCAATCCTGAGCACTGGAAAATTCTGCGGGTGCATTCTCATGAATTTCCAGACTGACCTGTTTACAGGCTTTAGCGTATACTTGTGTCGTAAAAATTTATACTCCAGTTGTAGTTTCCTGGGGTATTCGTCTTTAAACTCACCCTCCAGAAATCCAGCCTGTCCAAAAAGAAGGGCCTCTACCTGAAGCGCATTATCACGTAATTTAGAGAGAATGGACCCAGGTATACTGTTAGCCAGCATCTCGAAAGGCGTGTTGTTGGTTTTAAAGCCAAAACTTCTCATTAAAAGCACATGGAAGCTTTCTCTCCAATGGTGATGGTTATGTTCCATTTTGATCGAAATTTCAACTGCCCTCTCTTCCAGCCGCTCAACAATCATCTTTTCCACTGTACGGTTCAGCACTGCCAGTTCTACACTTCCTATCACTCCGGCACATGGAAAAAAGTCTTTCTCGGTCATCAGGCTGTTATACCGGACAAGCAGCGTTTCAGGAACCAATCCTTTAAGAGAAAGTGCGGGTACAACCGTCCCATCGGTGCGGCATACAAGATCATCGTCCTCATACACCACGTGAAGGATCACTGTATCATAAAAACGGTCTGTGTGGTGACGGTGTAATTTCCAGTCGGATGATTTCAAATGTATCTCAACATTACCCACCCAAAGCTGTCCGTTGATTTTTAGCTTGGCGGTACTGAAGTCAGGACCAGCATGCCGGTTCGGTAATCCCTGATTGATAATTTGTAGCTGATCTCCATTGGTGCAACGGAGATCAGCTTTGCCCAGTAACCTGTACTGCCAGATATAATGTAAAAAGTCTTCGTTAAAATGCATGACGCAAATTTACTTCAAACTATAATTTATATCCAGAAATGCAGTGTATTTTATACCAATTCAGCCTTTTCCAGGATTTCCTGCATTTCCTTCTGCAGTTTCAGGGCTTCTGCTCTTGCCTTTTCAGCGAAATCTTCACCTTTACCTGCGTAAATAATTCCGCGGGACGAATTAATCAGCAATCCGCAATGATCGTTTAGCCCAAATTCACAAACGTCGGCCAAACTACCACCCTGTGCACCTACCCCGGGCACCAGCAAAAAGCTGTCGGGCGCAAGTCTTCGTATATTTGCAAATTCCGCGCCCCGGGTTGCTCCAACAACATACATCAGACGATCGCTGTCAGCCCATGTAGACGAAACTTTGATCACCTGCTCATATAATTTTCCATCGGGAGTTTCCAGCAACTGGAAGTCGTGATGGCCTTCATTTGAAGTTGCGGCAAGCAGAATCACCCATTTATCGGGATATGATAAAAAAGGGCTAACAGAGTCTTTTCCCATATATGGCGCGACAGTTATCGAATCGAAACTCATCCCCGACTTGTCTTCGTTAAAAAATGCATCAGCATACATTGCAGAGGTGTTGCCAATGTCTCCGCGTTTTGCATCTGCGATGGTAAATATATCTTTCGGAATATGTGCCCAGGTTTTTAGTAAACACTCCCAGCCTTTTATTCCCCTTGATTCGTAAAATGCAGTGTTTGGTTTATAGGCAACACAGAGATCTTTGGTCGCGTCGATAATTTGTCTGTTAAACTCAAAAATTGGATCTTCGTAACTCATCAGGTGTTGTGGAATATTTTCCAGCACCGGGTCGAGCCCTACGCACAAAAATGATTTTTTCAGTTTTATTTGTTCAAATAGTTGCTTTTTATTCATTTGGGCTTAGATTATTCGCAAATATGCCAAATTTTCTACAGCTATTTTAAGCCGAGTTTTACACATGTTAAGTAAATTATTTCTAACATTTTGATTTTTTACTTGCAGATTAAGATACAAATACATACAATTGCACCATAATTCTCAAAGTTTATCTGATCATTCCAGAAAATCTCACAAAATTTTGTTCTATTTTTCCAAAATTCATAATGCATTTTTTGCTTGATATGCTGATAAATACGTTTATAAAAATTTCTCTACACCCACATAATGTTTAACAAAACAGAATTAAATGAAAAACTCACTGCTGAATTGCGGGAGTTAGCAAAGTCTCAGGGAATCCTAAATGCTGATGATCTGCGCAAAGCTGAATTGGTTGAAGTTATTCATCAAATAAGCGAACAACAAAGCCAACCAGAAACTGCAGAAGTAAGTGCTGCAGCGGATGTTACCAGTGATGGTGCTAAACAGTCTCCGGTCAAAGCTGCTAAACCAAAGGCGGCGGCTAAAAGTGCCCCTGCAGACAAAACGCTCAGAAAAAGAACCCGTATTGCAAAAGACGAGCCTGAAGCACCTGCGCAAGGTGGCAATAACAACTTTAACAGGGCCTCATTATTTGATACGCCGCCTGCAGAACAACAACAGGAATATACTCCCGCCCCTGCGGTAGAAAAACAACCTGTTGAAGCGGTAACACCCGCAGCAAGAAAAGAAGAAAGCCCCGTGGCACCAGTTGCCGCCCCCTCAAATACCGATCACAAGAAAGTAAAACCGGTAAGGGATGACAACAGGCCAAAAAATAACAACAACAATAATCAGAAACAGAACGAAAACAGCTATTCCAACCTGGATTTCGATAACACCATCACCAACGAAGGCGTTCTTGAAATTATGCCTGACGGATATGGTTTCTTAAGATCTGCGGATTACAATTACCTGTCTTCTCCTGATGACATTTATGTTTCGCAATCGCAAATCAAACTGTTCGGATTAAAAACGGGTGATACTGTTAAAGGAAGCATCCGCCCGCCAAAAGAAGGCGAAAAATACTTCCCTCTGGTAAGGGTAGAATCAATCAATGGCCGTCTTCCTGCAGATATCAGGGACAGGGTACCATTCGATTACCTTACACCACTGTTTCCTACAGAAAGACTAAACCTGTTTACTGAAACAAATAACTACTCTACACGTATAATCGACTTGTTTACGCCAATTGGTAAAGGTCAGCGTGGGTTAATCGTTGCACAACCTAAAACAGGTAAAACAAACCTGTTGAAAGAAGTTGCCAATGCAATTGCTAAAAACCACCCTGAAGTTTACCTGATTATCCTGCTGATTGACGAACGTCCTGAGGAGGTTACTGATATGGCAAGAAGCGTACGTGCCGAGGTTATTGCATCAACGTTTGATGAACCTGCTGAACGACATGTAAAAATTGCAAATATTGTGCTTGAAAAAGCAAAACGCCTGGTAGAATGTGGTCACGATGTAGTAATCCTGCTTGATTCAATCACCCGTCTTGCTCGTGCATACAATACAACTGCCCCTGCATCCGGAAAAATCCTTTCTGGTGGTGTTGACGCAAATGCCCTGCACAAACCAAAACGTTTCTTTGGTGCTGCACGTAACATTGAAAAAGGCGGATCATTAACCATCCTGGCCACGGCACTTACAGATACTGGATCTAAAATGGACGAAGTAATCTTTGAAGAATTTAAGGGTACGGGTAACATGGAGCTGCAACTGGATCGTAAATTGTCTAACAAACGTATCTTCCCTGCAATTGATATCACCGCATCGAGTACACGACGTGATGATCTGCTGCATGACAGAGATACTTTACAAAGAGTATGGATCCTGCGTAACCACCTTGCAGATATGAATGCACAGGAAGCAATGGAATTTGTTCAGGCACAGATAAGGAACACAAAAACCAATGAAGAGTTCTTAATCTCCATGAACAGCTAAGCCCAAATGAAGAAACACATTCCTAATGCATTAACCTGCGCCAACCTCCTTTCAGGATGCATTGGTGTGGTTTTTGCATTTAAAGATAACTTTGATGTTGCAGCATATGCCGTACTGATATCTGGAATATTCGACTTTTTTGATGGCTTTGTAGCAAGATGGCTTGGAGTTAAATCCTCCATCGGCAAAGAACTGGATTCTCTGGCGGATATGGTAAGTTTTGGTTTTTTACCCGGAGTGGTGATGTTCAAGATGCTTTCGCAAAGCGACTTTTCCTCGCCTTACCTTCCCTACCTGGGTTTCCTGATCACAATGTTCTCTGCACTGAGACTGGCTAAATTTAACATTGATGAAAGGCAAACTGAAGACTTCATCGGCCTCAACACGCCGATGAATACTTTATTCATTGTGTCACTTCCATTTATTCAGCGCGATCATCCAGGAATAGGGAATTCCACACTGTTGCTGATTTCAATCACGGCAATTATGTGTTTCCTGCTGACCAGCGAGATCAGGATTTTTTCATTGAAATTCGGTTCGCTGGAATGGTCGCAAAATAAGATTAAGTTCATATTCCTGATCCTTTCGGCCATACTGATTGCTTTTTTGCAATTCGCCGCGATACCTTTTGTGCTGATCCTGTATATCAGTATGTCTGTTCTACATTTCCGAAGTATTCCGAAAGAATAAACAGCTAAGCTGATACACAGGATTTCCGAAGCTCAGTTCAGCAGCGTTAGAGACGTTTTTCTAGTTCGGCTTTTGCTTCATCCAGTTGTCTGTACAGGATTTTTACAAATTCAGTAAACTCCTGGAATGCTTGTGGCATATCAGAAAGATCTTTCAACTGGCGCGCATTGTTCTCAATATACTGAAGATGTCCACGGGCATCTTCTCTTCCAACATACGAAAGCGTCGGCTTAATTTTGTGTGCAAATCCTGCGGCTTTTTCCCAATCTTCCAAAAGAATGGACTGCTCAAGATCGGCAATATACAAAGGGGTTTGGATTTTGAACATATCGATCATTTCGATCATAAATTCTGCGCTATCACCGGACATATCCCGCAAATAAGAGAGATCAAGGGGGCTGTTGTTTTTTTCTGAGTCGATCATTTGAAACAAAACTAATAAATTTATGCGATTTTTGATACTGCTAAATCATCCTTTAATGAAGATAATATTGACATAATATTTTGCTGTAATACAGGATGGTACACACTACCTGCTATTTCGGCCAGAGGCACCAGTACAAACCTCCTGTCCTGCATCCTCGGATGTGGAACCTGAAGTCTGGTCCCATCATTAATCACCTCATCTCCAAATAATATAATGTCAATATCAATTACACGGGCACCCCATTTATCTTTCCTCACCCTGCCCAGTTCTTCTTCAATCTTTAATGCCCGTTCGAGCACCTCCCCTGACGTATGCCCGGTTTCAATCTCTACAGCAATATTCATAAAAGAAGGCTGGTCTTCGTTTCCCCATGCCGCCGTTTCATAAAATGCAGATCTGGCAGTTACCTCGCCTATTTCCGTTCCAATCCTCTCAATTGCACGGTTCAGTACCTCTCTTCTGTCCCCTAAATTACTTCCAAGTAACAAATAGACTGTTTTGGGCTCCAAGTGCATATAAACCTTAATTCATTTAATATCTTTACAAATCTAAATACTAATCATCCAGATGAGAGAATTTTTCAAATATGTTTTTGCAACCGTTGTAGGGATAGTCATTTCTACATTTCTTATTTTCTTAGTTTTTGTTGTCTTTATAGCAGCAATAGTATCCTCAATGGATGACGACAAAAGTGTGGACGTTGCCGATAACAGCGTACTCTACCTCAATATGGACCAAAACATCAAAGAGCGCAGCCCCAATAAATCATTGGAAAACCTTCCGATTTTCGGTTCGGGAGGATCTAAAAGTATTGGATTCAATGACCTGATCAAAGCCTTGAAAAGGGCAAAATCTGATGACAACATCAAATGTATCTACCTGAACGTTACTTCACCGGGTGCCGGAAAAGCAACCTTAAAAGAAGTAAGGGATGCCCTGCTTGACTTCAAAACCAGCAAAAAGAAGATTATCGCTTATAGCGAAGTGTATACGCAGGATGCATATTACCTTGCATCTGTAGCCGATAAAGTGTATCTGAACCCGCAAGGCGCCCTGGAATTTAAAGGTTACAGTTCACAACTTACCTTTTTTAAAGGAGCTATGGAGAAAATTGGTGTGGAGGCACAGATCATTCGTGTTGGAAATTATAAAAGTGCTGTTGAGCCTTTTATCAATGATAAAATGAGCGACTATAACCGTAAGCAGGTAACGGCTTATGTAGGTGGCTTGTACAATACCTTCCTTGAAGGCATCTCCAAATCCAGAAATATTCCAAAAGATAGTCTGTACGTATATGCTGATACCTACAGGATCCAGCTACCAAAGGACGCCATTCAATATAAAATGGTGGATGGCCTGAAATATAAAGATGAGGTGCTGGACGAGCTTAAAGCATTGAGCGGCACAGAAAAAAAAGAAACCCTTTCTACAATCACAATTAATGATTACGCTAAAAACCAGAAATCCGAAACCGGAGGCAGCAGCAATAAAATCGCTGTAATTTATGCCAATGGGGATATTACCGGTGGTGAAGGTACCGACGAGTCTATAGGCTCTGAGCGCATATCCCGCGCTATCAGGAAAGCAAGACAGGATGACAACGTGAAGGCGATTGTCCTGCGTGTAAATTCAGGAGGCGGCAGTGCGCTTGCATCTGATGTAATTTGGAGAGAGATCGTGCTCAGCAAAAAGGTAAAACCTGTCATGGCTTCTTTTGGTGACGTAGCTGCATCAGGCGGATATTATATCGGCTGTGCCGCAGATTCAATTTTTGTTCAACCCAATACAATTACCGGCTCAATCGGGGTTTTCGGAATTATACCTAACTTCCAGAACCTGCTCACTAATAAACTAGGTATCACATTTGATGGTGTAAAAACTGGTCAGTACGCAGATATTATGAGTGTAAACCGTCCGCTAACGGCGGGAGAGCGTCTCATTATACAAACTGATGTTAACCATGTGTATGATAGTTTCATCACGCGTGTAGCGGATGGCCGCAAGAAATCTAAAGCATATATTGACTCCATTGGTGGCGGACGAGTATGGGTTGGTACCGATGCAGTAAAAATTGGCCTTGCCGACAGAATTGGAAATTTCAATGACGCGGTTGTTGCGGCTGGTAAAAAAGCGAAACTAAAAGATTACAGAATCGTAGAATATCCTGAACCTATCAGCCCAATAAAATCACTGCTGGCGGATGCATCAGATAATGTGAAAGTCTATTATGCAAAACAGGAATTTGGTGAAAACTTCTTCTTATACCAGCAGATGAAAAAAGCGTTGGTAAATGCCGGTATCCAGGCACGCATGCCTTTTGATATTTCTGTAAAGTAATAGTATTTGTAAATATTAAAGTATAAGCTGGGGAGCGCGGCTCTCCAGCTTATACTTTAATATTTACTGTAGTTTTTTCCAGCCCGGATGAACGGAAAGATACACCGCATTTGCCGGTCTGCCGGGCGAATGAATAGTAATTGCGGTACAACTATCATTTCTAATATCAAATGCAATTCCCTCTTTTATACTATCATAAACTTTCAGGCTGTCCTGCTGATTAACATATGTTTCTGACTGCTTAACTTTTGGATAAGCTGCAAGTACTTCGCTTAATTTTGCTCCCGTATGAATACCGCCTGTAGTCCTGAACCCAGGGGCCGCAACCGAGACCTGCTTTACACTTTTAACTACCATATTACTGTCCCTGTACGAAGAGAAAATAACTAGCGGATCTTTTTTAGCGGTTGCATCTCCTTTTGCATACCATATGCCTATCGCACTGCCCATGGCAGCATCACCATCACTGGCATTTCCAAGAAGTTTAAATACCTCCTGCATGTCCTGCCCCAGATAAATTTTACCCGCTTGTTTTCCAGGTATAATGAGCCGGGAGGAATCTGGTTCGGCTGTTCCGGCACTTTCTACATTGGTGCCATCCTTCAGTTCAGCAGTATCTTTACTCGTTGACGATTGTTCAGTTGATGAGCTGCAGGCTACCGCAAGACCGATTACTGCCGCCCCTAATAATGTGATTATCTTCATAATTTTATAGTGCTCTGTTTAACATCGGCAGTTCAAAAAACTATGCCATAATTACATTCTTCGGGAAAAACGCATCTTTTTTATTTATTTTAGCGCCCAATGGAAAACAAGACCATAGCACGTAGTTTACGGCTCCTTTCTCAATTGATGGAGTTACACAATGAAAACTCCTTCAAAATAAAAACTATTGCAAATGCCGCTTTGAAAGTAGATAAGCTACCTTTTGCAATCAATACCAAAACTCTGGAAGAGATTGGCCAGATCGATGGATTGGGAAAAAGTACAGCAGCTAAAATATGGGAATTGCTGCAAACAGGTATGATGACAGACCTGGAGGTAATCCTTGCCAATACACCAGAAGGCATTGTTGAGATGCTGGGTATTAAGGGCATTGGCCCAAAAAAGATCCTGGTGATCTGGAAAGACCTGGGCATAGAAAACGTGGGCGAATTGTACTACGCCTGCAATGAAAACAGACTGATTGAAGCCAAAGGCTTCGGGCTCAAAACCCAGGATGAAATCAAAAAGGTTATTGAATTTAAAATGGCCGCCCAGGGAAAATTTCTTTATGCCCATGCAGAAAACCTTGTAAACAGTATCTCCTCAGAATTTCTTATTGGATTGACCCAAATTGAAGAAACTCCCCTGATTGCAGTGGCCGGTGCCTTCCGCCGTTACTGCGAAATCATTGAAGAGCTCGACTTCGTCGTCGGTGCTGAAAATCCTGAATCAGTAAAAACACAACTTCCGTTACTTGGCCCAATGGTATTTGAACAGCAGGCAGAACAGTTTTTTAGTGCTATGAGCCCATTCGGACTGAAAATCAATCTGCATATTTATTCAAAACAGGAGTTTCCGCTGCAGCTTTTCATCCTTACGGGTAATGAAACGCATGTTCAGCAAGTACTAAAACTTGCCGGCGAGGGACCTTTTACAACGGAAACGGAAATCTATTCTAAAGCCGGATTACAGTTTGTTGAACCAGAGCTCCGCGAAGGCCTGAATGAATTAGAACTTGCACGCAATCATAAACTGCCAAATCTAATTACCTATGCAGACCTGAAAGGCAGTTTACATAACCACTCTACCTGGAGCGATGGAGTGCATACACTTGAACAAATGGCTGTCCATTGTAAAGATGTGCTTAACCTACAATACCTTGGGATATGCGACCATTCAAAATCGGCATTTTACGCCAGTGGATTAAACGAGCAGCGTGTGTATGCTCAGCACCAGGAAATTGATGCCCTTAACCTGAAGCTGGCCCCTTTTAAAATATTCAAAGGTATTGAAAGTGATATTCTGAATGACGGATCACTGGATTACAGTGACGAGATCCTCAAAACGTTTGATTTTGTGGTGGCCTCTGTACACAGTAATCTGCGCATGGACGAAGCCAAGGCTACTGCGCGCCTCATCAAAGCAATTGAAAACCCTTACACAACAATATTGGGCCATCCCACAGGAAGATTACTCCTGAGCAGAAAGGGTTATCCTATAGACTTTCACAAAGTAATAGATGCCTGTGCGGCCAATAAAGTAGTGATCGAAATTAACGCCAACCCATTGAGGCTCGACCTTGACTGGAGGTACCATCGTTATGCGCTGGAAAAAGGTGTATTGCTGTCTGTTAACCCCGATGCCCACCGCATGGAAGGTTTCAGGGATATGCATTACGGTGTATATATGGCCAGAAAAGGCGGCCTCGAAGCTGTTTCATGTCTCAATGCCTTCAGCCTGGATGAAATCACTGCTTACTTTAATTCAGTAAAACTTTCAGCAGGGTAATTGGCTTTATACCTATATTTGAAAATTAAACCCACAGCATGCTTGCAGAAAAATTGTTCAATGCACACCAAACCAGTCAAAAACCGAATATACTGGTTATAGGTGACCTGATGCTGGACCATTATATCTTCGGAACGGCCTCAAGGTTGTCGCCCGAAGCACCAGTACCCATTGTAAACGTTAAAAATGAAAACAAGATTATTGGCGGTGCAGCAAACGTTGCCAGCAACCTGATTGACCTGGGTGCAAATGTATTTTTAGCAGGTATCACCGGCGATGATGCATTTGGCGGAGAAATCAAAGCCATCCTTCAAACTAAAAATATAGACACCAACCTGATACTGAAAGATAGTTCGCGTACAACTACGGTGAAAACCAGGGTAATTGCGTCTAACCATCAAATTGTAAGAATTGACCAGGAGGATATCCATGATATTTCGGAAATAGTTGAAGACACATTTTATGCATCACTTTATACTTATATCGAAAAAAGTGATATAGTTATTTTATCAGATTATAACAAAGGACTGCTCACTCCCGGTCTTTCGCTTAAGATTATCAGTTTATGCAATCAGCTGCAGAAAAGGGTGATTGTAGATCCAAAGGGGCTCGACTATGCAAAATACCGGGGCTCTTTTATCATTAAGCCTAACCGCAAGGAACTGGCAGAGGCCGCTAAAACTGATAAAATCCACAGCCAGGCCGATCTGGAACAGGCTTCAAAAGTAATTTTTACTGCTACAGAAACAGATTACCTTATTGTAACACTCTCCGAAGATGGCATGGCTATCATTACACCAGAAAGCTGCAAAATATTACCTGTAATAGCAAATCAGGTTTACGACGTTACAGGTGCCGGAGACACTGTTGTTGCCACCCTCGCTTATTGCATCGCATTGGGCTTTTCCATTGAAGAAGCCTGTACCGTTTCTAATTACGCTGCTTCAATCGTGATCAAACATATTGGTAGTGCCACCACTACGATTGACGAAATACTAACCGCTATTAATAATTAAAACTACATGGTTTTAGAAGAACTGAACCGCCACCAGCAAACTATCGAGAGGGTGATTGCCTCGCTCATACCTGATATAGAAAAAGGTTGCCAAATGGTCACCAATGTACTTGCGGCCGGTGGAAAGGTTTTATTGGCCGGAAATGGCGGAAGCGCCGCCGATGCACAGCATATTGCAGCTGAACTTTCCGGGCGTTATGTGAAAGAGCGTAAAGCCCTGCCGGGAATCGCATTAACGGTTGATACCTCTGCAATGACAGCAATCAGCAATGATTACGGGTTCGACCATGTTTTTTCACGCCAGCTCGAGGCTTATGCCAGACCTGGAGATCTTTTTATCGCAATCTCTACGAGTGGTAACAGCAAAAATATTTTACATTCACTGCGTACTGCCAAAGAATTAGGTTGCATCACACTCGGTTTGTCAGGCCGTGATGGGGGCGAAATGAACAGTCTTTGCGATCTGAACATTGTTGTACCCGATGAAACAACCGCCCGTATCCAGGAGATGCATATTCTCATCGGGCATATATTTTGCAATGCTGTAGATCTTGAATATTAGCCGCAGCAAGCGTAAATTAATAGATACTTGAACATGAATAATACCCTAGCCAGGAAAATCGTTTCCCTGAATGACATCGCAAAACTAACGGATGAATGGAAAGCCGCGGGCAACAGAATTGTTTTTACCAATGGCGTATTCGATTTACTTCATGCAGGTCATGTCACCTACCTGTCCGAAGCATCGGAGCTTGGCGATAAATTGATCCTTGGCCTCAACAGCGACGAATCAGTACAACGACTCAAAGGCCCGGAAAGACCTGTAAATACAGAAACCACCCGTGCTTCTTTGCTGGCATCTATGTTCTTTATTGATGCAGTGGTTGTTTTTAATGATGATACCCCATTAGAACTAATTAAAACCGTATTACCGGATGTACTTGTTAAAGGAGGAGATTATACTGTTGACACCATAGTTGGCGCAAAGGAAACAATTGCCAACGGGGGCACAGTAGAAGTCCTTAGCTTTTTGCCTGGCTATTCATCTACCGCTATTATTAACAAAATTAAAAATACCTGAGTTACGCCTCTACCCTCAATCATGACGCCTAAGAAAATACTTGTAATCAGATTCAGCTCAATGGGAGATATAATCTATACCACCCCCGTTGTACGTTGCCTGAAACAACAAATCCCTGGCTGTGATGTTCATTTTTTAACGAAAGACCAGTTCAAATATATATACCAGCAAAATCCGTACATCAGCAAGCTCCATATCTTAAAACCAAAATTGCGGGACACAATTCAGGAAATTAAGGAGGAAAAGTTTGACCTGATTATCGATTTACATAACAACCTGCGTACTTCTATTATCAAAATGGCAACAGGACTGCCTTCTTCCACCTACAAAAAGGACAGGATAAAGAAATGGCTGGCACTGAAATTTAAGTGGACCTCATTATTTTCCAAAGATCATCTGGTTGACCGTTATCTCGAAACTGTAAAGTTTCTAGGTGTTAAAAACGATAACAGGCCAATAGATTATTATGTCCGCAATGAATATCAGATCGCAGAGTTTTTACCACCCTCCCATCAGGATCAGTTTATCGCTTTTGTAATTGGTGCCACGCATTTTACTAAAAGGATGCCTAATGAAAAAATCATCGAAATTTGCCGCGGCATTGACAAACCTGTGGTATTGCTTGGCGGCGATGATGTAAAAGACAATGCAGCAGAAATATGCAGGGCAGTGGGGTCAAATGTATTTTCAACCTGTGGTTTAACTAACCTAGACCAGTCCGTTTTCATCCTCTCACAGGCTCATAAAATTATCGGCTTTGACACAGGCCTCACGCATATTGCCGAAGCTTTCGATAAGCCCATTGCGTCTGTTTGGGGTGGTACAACACCTGAACTATTAGGTGTTTATCCCTACAAGGTAAAAGATTCACTGATTGTGGGCATAGATCTTGAATGCCGGCCCTGCTCAAAGTTCGGCTTAGAGAAATGTCCCCTTGGGCATTTTAAGTGTATGAAAAACATTCCCGCGGAAGCAGTTGTTACTTTCTCAAATACATAACCCAATGCAATGGCCAAACAACTGATAATTGTAAGACACGGTAAGTCCGACCAGGGACAGTACGGCCTGTCAGATTTTGACAGGACTTTAAACCACCGCGGCAATAAAACCGCACATGAGATGGCTGAGAGGCTTAAAACAAAATCTGTTTTTCCAGAATTGATCGTCAGCAGTCCGGCCGTCAGGGCGTTAAGTACGGCAAAACATTTTGCAGATGTGTACAAGGTACCTTACGATGAAATCCAGCAGGAACTATCTATTTATGAAGCCAATACCAATGCGTTACTTCAGGTAGTTAACCAATTGAACAACGATTCATCTATCGTTGCCATGTTTGGACATAATCCAGGATTAACTGAGTTTGTAAATTATCTGGCAGACGCCAAAATTTACGACCTGCCTACAGCAAGTGTAACAGTGATAGATTTCCCATTTGATGACTGGTCAATGGTTAGTCAGCATACAGGAACTCTATTGTTGTTTGATTATCCTAAAAATTCGGAAGACCATTAATCGCAGCTAGTGGTCACCACTAAAAGTGCAGGTGTTTTACGGTCAGGCCATTATTGATCAGTTGTTTCAAAGAATCAATACCGATTCTGAGATGGGATTCTACATAATTAGTAGTTACAGTGCTATCACTTTCTGCAGTTTTAACACCTTCAGGGATCATAGGTTGATCAGAGACAAGCAGTAAAGCACCCGTAGGAATTTTATTTGCAAATCCAGTGGTGAAAATTGTAGCTGTTTCCATATCTACGGCCATTGCCCTCAGTGTCTTCAAATATTTCTTAAAATCCTTGTCATGCTCCCATACCCTGCGGTTGGTGGTATAACAGGTTCCGGTCCAGTAATCACGGGAGTGGTCGCGTATGGTAGTTGATATTGCTTTTTGCAAC
>Ga0308164_10003231_pt1 | contig 15040 bp, 19 predicted proteins | sample PhyTR2_FD_201031 | JGI IMG/M metagenome (GOLD analysis project Ga0308164, IMG submission 201031) | Phyllosphere microbial communities from UC Gill Tract Community Farm, Albany, California, United States - DLSLT.R2 | ecosystem: Host-associated > Plants > Phyllosphere > Unclassified | place: USA... | reverse complement strand
GCGGCATCCTGCACCATGTCGTCAATAAATGACGGTCCGATGACGCGCAGCCCGTTGCTGAGCTGGTCGTTGCGCGCCAGGTCGAGCAACACGGCGTAACGGCGCTGCCCCGGCGAGTCGCGGCCAATATCCTCGAGATCATCGAGGAATTGGGTTCGGTTGGGTAGGCCGCTGAGCGGATCGACGCGGCCGAACGCATGCTGCAATTCGATCTGCGACATCACCATATCGGCAAGATCGCTGAGGCCGGCCATCTCCTGTTCTGAAGCCGTACGCGGTTCCGTGCCAAGCACGCAGAGCGAACCAAGACCGAAGCCTTCGCGCGTCATGAGCGGGACACCCGCGTAGAAACGCACTCCCGTCTGCGCCAGTAGGCTGTCGGCATAGCATTCATCGTCAAGGAGATCGGGTATGATCAGGATGTCCCGGCTCTCGGCCACCTGCGCGCACGGCGCCTTGGCGCGGGGGATTGACCAATGCTCGACGCCGACGCGTGACTTGAACCACTGCCGGTCGCGGTCGGTCAGCGAGACCGCCGAGATCGGCAGACCGAAAATCTGGCTCGCCATGCGCGTGATACGGTCGAAACTTGCGCTTGGCGGTGTGTCGAGCAGGTTCAACTGATACAACGCGTCGAGGCGTGCTTCTTCGTCCTGTTTCATCATCCGGAACCTCTTTCGGCCCCTGTACTTAGGCATAATTTGATATCAAAATGCTAATGGGCGAGAGGGATGCTGGTGATCTCCTGAATGAGCAAGTGCCATGAACGAACCGCCTGACGATCGTGCTCTGGCCGCATATACCGCGCGCGCCAGCCACCATACGAGAATGATCGCCTTGGTCGATGAGACCATAGCTGGCCTAGTGGGGCATCCGGACCGCGCCATCCTCTCAGTGCCCGCGCTGGTGTTGGGAGGTCATGCAAAGCGAAGCCTGCGTGTCATGGAAGCGCTCTCGTCCGCATGGCATTGCGACATGATGGAACGGCAAACGCGCAAGGACCAATGGGAACGACAAATTCGAGCACGCTACCCAAATCCGGGCAGATAGGGCTGCCGTCATTGCTCGATCGAGGTGATCGGCGCTACCAGACTCCACACGGCACCCGATTGGGAGAGATCGAGCTCGGCGCAGCCCTGCAGGCTACGGCCCGTGGCCGTGCAGATCAGCCTCGTTCCGAACCCCTGCCGGTCGAGTTTGACGACAGGGGGACCGCCTCGCTCGGCCCACTGCAGCCATATCTCTGCGTTGATGCCAGATCCCACCACTTTCCAGCTCAGGTCGATCATGCCCGTATCATTAGACAGCGCACCGTATTTGATCGCGTTCGTCGCCAGCTCGTGGAACGCGAGCGTCAGCGTCATTGCCGCTTTCGGCCCAATCGTGACGGTCGGACCATCGAACTGCACTCGGTCGGTATAGAGCGTGAAATGAGCGAGTGCCTGCTTCACAAGCGTCGACAGTGGGGCGGCCTGCCATTCGTGCGACAAAAGCTGCTCGATCGCGCTACCGAGCGCTTCCAACCGCTGGTCGACCGTGATCTTGGCAGCATCAAGCGACGTGGCAGACTGTAGGCTTTGGCTGACGACCGCACGAACGATCGTAAGAATATTCCTGAAGCGATGCTCAAGCTCGCGCACCCGTACATCAGAATCGATCATCTACCCCCGCCTTCCGCCCCGCGCGTCATGCATAGGCGGGAAACGCAATAAGGTGTAAAGCGTCAATTTTCGAGACGTTGCGTCATGAGATACCGAGACGGTCGGGAGCGTGACCGAGGCCCGAGGCAAGGCGTGCTGATCGTCAAGAGAACGGCACAATGCCCACGGGGCGGGAAAGTCTTGACCCTACGAGCGCGCCTCTCTCGCCAGCCTGATTGTCGAGGCAACCAATCTCGGTTGTCCACCCCCTTTCGCGTTGATTGCCTCCTGCATGGGTGCCGGGAAGTGGCGGTAGAGTGTCGGAACCGAGACACCGATCGCCGGCGCGATCTCCCGTATAGTCATACCGGATGCAAAGAGCTTACGCGCTGCCGCAAGTCTCTTGGGCGTCATGACCGTTTTTCGACCGCCTACCCTTCCCCCCGCCGCGCCACGATAAGCGCAGCAGTGATGCGTTCGCGATAGAGGTCGCGCTCGAGCTCGGCCATCGCCGCCATAATGTGAAAGATGAGCTTGCCGGCGTTACCGGCGGTGTCGATCCCGTCCGTCAGCGAACGGAAGCCGATGCCGCGATTGGCCAGCTCGGCCGGCCTGGATGCAGAACAAATGGACAGGCGCTGCCGCGTCGCCCATCGTCAGGTCCGCAACGATATCGATGTGGCATATGGACTAGATGGCTTCACCCGGCCAACTGGAGAGGGTCCGAAACATACCGACTTATTTTTCTTTGGTTGGAGATCGGCCCGTGACCGGAAACAGCCAGTATCGTTGATCGATTGAGAAAACCTGGAGATTAGATCATGATTAAGAACGTGCTCATCACAGGTTGGGCCGTCGCAGGGTTTGCCAGTTTGGCCTTGGCCGACGTGCCCGGGCAAGAGCTGAATAAATAGTGTGAAGGTGAAGTCGACCCTCGCGAAACGGGGGTATCAAGTTACCAAGCTCGAGGCGGATGACGGCCATTGGGACGGCGACGCCACGAAAGCGGGTGCGAGATACGAATTTCACGTTGAGCCCCACTCGAGTGCCGTCACCAAATTAGAAAGAGACCGAGACTGGGCGGATGATCCATACCGTCCTTTGCACTTAGAATAGTAAACTAGAAAAGCTGGTGCGCAGTCAGTCCGGAATTAAAGCCCATCCACGAAGCTGCAACGTCGCCATTGTAGTCAGTGCAGACACGTCGATCTCAATGCTCTTGTCGACGGTGGCCGGATCGACCTTGTTCCCTACCAGCGCCTGACTGCACACCCGAACCGATACGCCCGCAGATCGTAAGGCCGCGACCAGCGGCAGGTTCGGGTTGTTTGCAATCTTCGTTCGCTCGGCATAGGCGGCATCGCTCATGACTAGCGGGGTCGCCGGCCCGTGGATCACGACGGCGACGTCGCCAGGTGCCGGCCTGACCCCATCAGCACCGAGCAGGTTTAGAAAACGCGCCACCTTTTCCAAGTTCGGATTGGCCTGATTGGAAGAAGCAGCTGCCTTGGTGACGCTGAATAGCACCCGGTAGCGCAGCGCGTGGTCGGGCCGCTCCCTGGCATCCGGCACCGGTGCAATAGCCCCATAGCCTTGCACAACGGGGTGGCGAGGGTCAGCCGCGAATGCCACTCCGCTTGTCGCCAGCAACGCCAACGCCACAACAGCACCCAACCTGAAAATCATTTTTCTCTCCTCAATCATCCCGTCCGCGTGAACGCGGCAGCACCGAAGATATAGGCGTGAACCGCTTTGTGCTCATTCGAACTCGTCATGAATATCGCAATCTGCCGCGCCACGCCGCGCCTAGTCAGCTGAATATTCCCAATTGGGATCATAGGCTTGAAACCAGAACCAGCGGTGCAGACTCTTTTCGCGCACCACCCTGTCACGCTCGACGCCACCGCGACGGGTCAATCACTTGCCTACCTGGTGCGCTGACCGATCACGGCTTTATCGAAAATCCGGTCTTCGCTTATCTTGATCGACCCTGCGAAAAGGACTGATCGAACCATCCGTCAGTAAGTGTATTGTGTCCGTTGATATATAGACCGGAGAATGGGACGTGGGCCGCAAGGTTCGAATCGATATGACCGGGCTACGCTTTGGTCGCCTGATCGGCGTGGCGTTCGCCGGGGTCAGCCGCGGCGGGAAGGCGCAATGGCTGTTCGCCTGTGATTGTGGCAATAAGGTCGTCGCCGATGGCGGGAACGTCCGTTCGGGCAGCACTGCAAGCTGCGGCTGCCTGCACCGGGAGATTTGTGCCGCTCGCCTTACCACGCACGGGCGTCGAGCGGCTAAGCACCACGATCCGACCTATAGGGCCTGGCAGGAGATGAACACCGTCTGCGCCAATCCCGCCTCGCCGCGTCACCGCGACTTCGACGGTCATGGTGTCACAGTCTCTTCTCGCTGGATCGCCAATTTTGCTCACTTTCTTACCGATATGGGTGAGCGGCCTGTGGGGACGATCCTGACGCGACGCGATGCCGGCGAGGGCTTCACGCCGACGAATTGCATGTGGACACCTGTTCGGACGCGATCCGATCGCGCCGCGGCGGGGCATCGACGATCATTGTCCCGCTCGCTTGTCGCCATGCCCGTCAAGCTCGCCAAATGATCTGGTCGCTGCCTCGAGCCAGTTCATATTAACGCCCTCGGCCGCCGCCCCCATATCGCTTTCCAGCTTCCTGCAGCTCGCCAGCAGTTCGCGACCAAAGTCCGTCGGGCTCGCGCCTCGGTTGATGTCGCCACGAATGCGGGTAGCGAGAACAAGTTCGCGCCAGGCTGCGTTGTGACTGTCCACCAGCAGCAGACGCGCTGGTAGCTCATGCCCAGATCGGCGGCAGCACGCCTAACCGGTCAGGGCAATCCGGCCGTGATGGCAGTGGGTATGCTGATGAACGCAAGCGGGTTGATGGGACTCATGGTCATCAACATCGGCCTGCAAAGGGCATTATCGACCCGGCACTGTTCTCGGTCTTGGCGATTGTGACGACATTTATAGCCTGCCGCTCTTCGATCTGGGTTATGGACGGGCTGCCCGGGCGCGGGGAGATCTAAGTCAACTCAATGAAGAGGAGGCCGAGTCGGGCTTCGAGTCGAAGCTGCACCGCGACTGGTCGATCAGGCCGAAATACGTTAATCGAGGAGGGAAGCTGATACAGTCCATGAACATAGATAAGTAGGAAAATGTGCCGCCCTCCCAATCAACATGATCAAGGTCCTTTCCGATAGGGAACCTCCAACGGGACGATTGCCATCGAAGACCCGCGTCTCAAGGGAACACGCAGATTGCCTTCGTGTTCTCAGATGGCGGCTCTACGTTGCGTTTCGCATCCTCACGACTTTCAAGGATCACAATGAACATCGACCTTAGCGGTAAGCGCGTTCTCGTCACCGGTGCCAATTCCGGACTGGGAGCGTCCATCGCAAAGACATTTGCCGCAGAGGGCGCGAAAGTCGCTGTCAATTATCTCGTCAATCCTGAGGAAGCTGATGCGCTGGTAAAGCAGTTCACGACTGCAGGGGGACAGGCACTCGGATTGATGGCCGACATCAGCGATCCCAAAGCCGTGGAAGCGATGTTCACGAGCATGGACGAAGCTTGGGGGGGCATCGACGTACTGGTGAACAACGCAGGCATCGACGGCAGATATGCTTTAGGATGGGAGTCCGATCCCGAAGCATGGGGTAAGGTAATCGACATCAATCTGAAGGGAGCGTTCCTGTGTGCGCGTCAGGCGCTAAAACGCATGATCGCTCAGAAGTCCGGTGTCGTACTGAACACGTCGAGTGTCCACGAAGTGATCGCATGGACAGGCTATAGCGCTTACACCGCAAGCAAGGCTGGCCTTTCCATGATGGCGAAATCGCTCGCTCAGGAAGCGGCACCGTTCGGCGTCCGCGTCCTTTGTATCGCGCCGGGCGCGATCCGAACCCCGATCAACCAGAACGTATGGCAGGATCCGCAAGGCTATAAGGATCTGCTTACGAAAATACCGCTGGGCCGCATCGGAGAGCCAGAAGAAATCGCGCGGATGGCAGTAATGCTTGCCTCCGACGCCGCCAGTTATGTGACCGCAACCACGATCTTCGTCGATGGCGGCATGACTGACTATCCCTCGTTTGCACACGGCGGGTGATCGCGGACATGTCACAGCGAATTGAGGATTACGGTCTAATCGGCAACATGCTGTCCGCCGCGCTGGTTGGCCGGGATGGCTCGATCGACTGGCTCTGCCTTCCGCGTTTCGATTCCCCTGCCTGCTTTGCTGCGCTGCTGGGCACCTCCGAGAACGGGCGGTGGCGGATAGCACCGGCCGACGAAACGGTCAGGACAACCCGTCGATACCTGCCGGATACAGCTATCCTGGAAACGCGCTTTGAAACAGCGACGGGCGTGGCGACGCTTACCGATTTCATGCCGATCAACGAGGGCGAACGCCACGTCGATCTGATCCGCATCGTGACGGGGGTCTCGGGCACTGTCGAGATGGAGATGGAACTCGCCCTGCGGTTCGAGAACGGTCAAGCGGTGCCATGGGTGCAACGCAAGGATTATGGTCTAAGTGCGGTTGCTGGTCCTCATGCGATCGAGCTTCATGCCGCCCTGCCGCTTGATGGGCAGGACATGAAGACCTTCTCCCGCTTCCGTATCGAGGAAGGCGAGAGTGTTCCGCTGACGATGTCCTATCATCCCTCGAATGAGCAGCCCCATTTCGTCGCAGATCGCCGCGAGGCACTGGAGCGCACCGCGGTCTGGTGGCACGAATGGGTCAAGCGCGGGAGCTTCGACGGTATGACGGACGACTGGAGAGAGCCAGTCGTCCGCTCACTGATTACTCTCAAAATGCTTGTTTATGCGCCGACTGGCGGGATTGTCGCTGCACCTACGACCTCGCTGCCCGAAGCAATCGGTGGGGGGCGCAACTGGGATTATCGGTACTGTTGGCTACGGGACTCTGCACTGACGCTTTATGCCCTTCTGAACGCGGGCTACCGCGACGAGGCGGAGGCCTGGCGACAGTGGTTGCTGCGCGCAGTCGCCGGAGCGCCTGATCAGCTTCAGATAATGTATGGTATTGCCGGCGAACGCTGGCTTCCGGAATTTGAGCTCCCGTGGCTGAATGGCTTTGAGGGGAGCAAGCCCGTCCGGGTCGGCAACGGTGCTGCCGGACAGATGCAACTCGATGTTTATGGAGAGCTGATCGACACCCTGCACGCGTCGCGCGATGCCGAATTGCAACCGCAAGATGAAGCTTGGGAACTGCAAAAGGTACTGCTTGGCCATCTCGAGTCTGTCTGGAAGACACCTGACAGGGGCATTTGGGAAGTCCGGGGTCCGGATCGAGCATTTACCCACTCGCGAATGATGGCTTGGGTGGCGTTCGATCGCGCAGTGACCAGTGTCGAGCGCTACAATCTCGACGGACCAGTGGATCGCTGGCGGCAGGTTCGCCAAGAAATTCATGACGACATTTGCGGAAACGGCTTCGACACCGAGAAAAACAGTTTCGTGCAGTTTTATGGCGGCAGGACCCTCGATGCCAGCTTGCTGCTGATGCCTCAGCTAGGCTTCCTGCCTGCCGACGATCCGCGGGTCCTGGGAACGCTCCTAGCGATCGAGAAGGAGCTGATGCAAGGCGGGCTTGTGCAGCGTTACTCGACCGGGGGGACTGACGACGGCGTAGGAGGAAGAGAGGGGGCATTCCTCGCGTGCAGCTTCTGGCTGGCGGATGCCTACGTGCTGGCCGGGCGGATGAACGACGCACGTGGCATGTTCGACCGGCTGCTTGGCCTACGCAACGATCTGGGGCTGCTAGCGGAGGAATACGACCCCGTTGAGGGCCGGTTGCTCGGCAACTTTCCACAAGCCTTTTCGCATATCGGACTGATCAATACGGCTCACAATCTCGCCGTTCGCGATGGCCCTGCACGGCAGCGAGCGGAAAAGAAGGCACCGAGTCGCCCGAGGAATGTCGCGCACTCCAACGCGGGCAATAGGACCGCCGATCCCATCTTGGGAACGTAAGAGGGACAGGGCGCAGGGTCAGCGTCGATGTAGAGGTAGAACTAGTTTGCTGTTGTTATAGACATGATTGCCAGGAACGGGATAGGTCCGAGGAAGGAGCGGGTCGGCGAACTCAACCTGACACGCCGACGACGCATGCCGCCCTGGCTGTCGTTGATCTGCCGCTTGACGTTGGCGCTCGCTCTTATGGGCGTGGCGCTGGCAGTGAACTGGGCATCTCGCGCCGATCTGAGGGACACCGCTGACGGCACGGTCAGCTTCACGGACGTTCTCTATTTCACGGTCATAACCATCACCTCCGTAGGCTATGGCGACATCGTGCCGATAAGTGAGCGGGCGCGATTGCTGGATACGCTCCTCGTCACCCCGATCCGACTGTTTGTCTGGCTCATATTCCTCGGCACAGCCTACGATTTTGCTTTGCGACGAATTGGAGAGAGGTGGCGCATGCGTGCAATACAACACAGCCTGAGCGGCCACACCGTCGTGATCGGCTACGGCACTAGCGGCGCCGAAGCGGTCAAGGAGCTGATCCGCCGGGGAACGAATCCTGCATCGATTGTGGTAATTGATCCACACGAAGCGCCACTCGACGCAGCCCGCGCCTGCGGGGTAACGGTGCTTCACGCTGACGCTGCTCGCAACGTTGCGCTGGAAGCCGTACATATTGCGCGAGCGAGAAACGTGATGATCTCGGCCGGACGCGACGATACTTCCATTCTGATCGTGCTGACAGCCCGTCGATTGACGCCATCGGTTCCGATCAGCGTCGTCATCCGTTCTGAAGATAATGAGTCGATCGCCCGCCAGGCTGGCGCGAACACCGTCATCAATCCCGCAAGTTTCGCCGGGTTGTTGATGGCGGGAGCGGCTCACGGCCCGCATACCGCCGATTATCTCACTGACTTGGCTGCTGTTGATGGGAGAGTGTCTTTGAACGAGCGGCCAGCAAAGCCTGATGAGATCGGGAAGCCGCTGGCAACGATCCGAACCGGATTGGGAGTTCGCATCTACCGTGGCGAAGAGTGTTTCGGTTTTTGGCAACAGGGAGCCAGGCATATCGAGGCAGGAGACCTGATCGTCGAGATCGTGCCTGACGAAAACCGGGAACCGGCCAACGACTGACACACGCTCCTCGCCTGTCCGAGCAAATGCGCCGATCCGTAGTTAAATCCGGCAATCATTGGTGATCTTCCCTTAGTTTGACGGACACCGATGATAGGCTCTGCGGAGCCAGGAGGTGCAAGATGGCGAGTACGACGAAGCGTTTTTTCAACGGAGGCCGGCGGTGGACCTCGGAATTTGACGAGGAGCTGCGCCGGCGCGTTGCCGCACGCCAAACCATCGGCCGATCCCGCCAATGGGCTCGTTTACCTCGGCACAGGTAACGCTTCGCCGGACTATTGGATTGGCTGGCGCCGTCCATTTGACGATCGGTTTGGCAGCTCGATCGTGGCGCTGGAAAGCGCCACCGGCAAACTTCGCTGGATGCGTCAGTTCGTCCACCGCGACATGTGGGACATGGATATTCCTGTTGGGCCGTCGCTGTTCGATTACCGCTTGCGGGACGGTCGCACAGTTCCGGAGCTGCTCCAGACGAACAAGATGGGGCAGATCTATTTCCTGAACCGTTTGACTGGCGCGCCCATTACACCTGTCGTCGAGCGGCCAGCGCCACAGCAAGGCGGTACACCGGGCGTGCAGGCATCGCCGACCCAGCCCTGGTCTGTGGGGTTCGGCCACACGCGCTGGTCCTGCATGGTTTGGCCAACTGGATCGCTATGGAAGCGTTGCGCAGGGAAAGGCCGCCGATCTGGTTCTTCTTGATCGAAATCCTTTACAGGCTGTTTCCGCCACGAAGACCATACGGACGGTCGTACTGAGAGGTCAGGTGTACGATCGCCCGGCGTTAGATGCCATGCTCGCTGCCACGCACGCCAAGGTCGCGAAATGGAACACAGTTCCTCAGCCATAGGAACAGGTTCGCGGTACTACCTTTAGGGGCGATGGGCGACCAGATCCGACCGATCGACACCAGTCGATCGGTCGATACTACTACGACAACGCCGAGCCCCTGCCGCGGCTTTACATGAGCGGAGAACGCGAGAGTTTTGCGTTTTGCGCTCGTTGTAGCTTTACCTTTATAAACGCATGACTCGAGCGCTTGGCGTGAGTTTGGCGGATTGGTAACGCCCTATGGCCTAGCCTCCACGCCAAGACCTTCGCTGCGGATGGGAGGCGCATCTTTACCGGATCGTTCAATTTCGACCCGCGCTCCGTCCACCTGAACACCGAAATGGGTATGGTGCTCGACAGCTCTGCCATGGCCAGCCGAATGTCGTCGTGGTTCGACGACGGTCTGGGCGGTATGGCGTATCGAGTACGTCTAGACAAAGACGGTACTATGCACTGGGAAGATGAGAAGGGCCTAGACGTCGGAACGGTCGAGCCGAACACGGCCTGGATCGCGCGCTCGGCCGCGCGGGTGATCGGATGGCTGCCGGTGCAGTGGCTGCTGTGACATTGCCCCGGCGATGGACCCTGCCGCAAAACTTTGAGATAGAGGGGCTTACGGCGGATAAGAGCGGCACGCCGGACATAGAGCTTCAAAGCAGCAGGCTCTGGCCGTTGCAGAATGGTCTTAGTGGCGGCGAGCACAGGAGGCGAGAATGGTGATAGTCGGCTTAGTTATCCTGCTGACCGGGCTAGTGCTGGGTGCAGGCGGCCTGTACCTCGCATTTCTGGGCGGGAGCTGGGGCTACATCGTACTGGGCCTTCTGCTCATCGCCTCAGGTAGCTTCGCGCTCGTCCGTCGGCGCGGCGCCACGCTCTTCTATGCCGTCGCTCTGCTGTTCGCGCTCACTTGGGGCCTATGGGAGGTAGGCCTTGACTGGTGGGCGTTGGCACCGCGTGGCGGCTTTCTTATCGTCCTCGGACTTGCGCTGTTGCTGGTGGCGTTTGCCAAGCCAGAAAACCGGTTCTGGCGTTCCTCGTCGCGGGGGGCTGACGGACGCGCGACAGGCGCCCTTGCCGGCACAGTCGCACTCGGCGCCGTGATCGGCATCATCTCCATGCTTGCACGACCCCATGACGTTGCAGGAACGCTGGCGCGTGCGGGTGGACAGAGCCGCGGCAACTCTGATGTCCAATGGACAGCGTATGGCGGAGTGGGTGGGCAGCATTACTCTGATCTCGCCGATATCACGCCTGCCAATGTCTCCAAGCTCGAGAAGGTATGGGAGTTCCACGCTGGCGACATCCATCCGGACTTGGCCGGAACCGCCCTGGAGTCGAGCCCGCTGGTGGTCGGAAATCTCCTGTATGTCTGCACGCCTAAAAGCGAAGTTATTGCGCTCGACGCGACGACCGGGAAGACGCGGTGGCGGTTCGATCCCAAGCTGATCCCGCAAAACCCGAAGCTTACTCACTACGTGACCTGTCGCGGGCTGAGCTACGACGACGCCTCCGACCGTGGTTGGCCAACTGCCGATGATGGTTCGACTCCATCGGCGATTGCCAACGCGCTCGTATCGGCAAGCCAAGCGGAAGCGACCCGGCAGGCGGCAGGCGTGTCCCAGAACATCGTGGCCAAGCAAGCACGACCGGGCGATCCCAACCCGGTCGTTCCTGCCGAAGTGCCGGATGCAGCGCCGGTCCGCCCCGATTGTCTGCGTCGCATATTTCTTACAACGCGCGACGCGCGCCTGATTGCGCTGAGCGCTGAAACCGGCGTCATCTGCCCGGGTTTCGGCGGCGCGGATGGAACGGTGAATCTTTGGCAAGGCATGCCGAACGTCAGCCCGACCGCCTACTATTCGACTTCTCCCGCGCTGATTGCGGGCGACAAGGTGATCGTTGGCGGAGCGGTAGGTGACAACCTGTCCACCCAACTCCCCTCCGGCGTGATCCGCGCCTTCGACAGCCGGACGGGCGCGCTCGTCTGGAACTTCGATCCAGGCAAGCCGGAAGCGACCGCGCCTCTGCCGGTCGGCCAGGTCTACACTCAAAATGTGCCGAACAGCTGGGCGCCGGCGATGTACGACCCGGCGCTTGACCTCGTCTACCTGCCAATGGGCAATGCCTCGCCCGATAATTACGGGGTCGGTCGTTCTGGCAGCGTGGAGCGTTTCTCCTCCTCGGTCGTCGCGCTTCATGCGGCGACCGGCAAAGTCGCCTGGGTGTTCCAGACGGTTCACCACGACCTCTGGGACTATGACGTGCCGGCGCAACCGGCGCTTCTCGACCTGACGATCAGAGGCAGGCGTGTGCCGGCGCTCGTGCAACCGACCAAGCAAGGCGAGGTATTCGTACTGGATCGGCGCACCGGCAAACCCTTGCTTCCCGTGCGAGAGGTTGCCGTGACGCGCGAGAGCGTTACCGGAGAGAGACCGTCTCCCACGCAGCCAGTATCGGCAATCTCCTTTGCTCCACCCACTGTTACGGGCGCGCAAATGTGGGGGGTAACACCCATTGACCAGCTGCTCTGCCGCATTGCATTTCAGAAGCTCGCTTATGGCGGCCGGTTCACGCCGCCGACCTTGCGGGCATCGCTGACCTATCCCGGTAGCTACGGAATCTTGAACTGGGGTGGCGTTGCCATCGATCCCCATCGGCAGATGCTTTTTGCGATGCCTGTCTATCTCGGCTTCACAGCGCAGCTGATCCGCCGTCCCGATAATCTCAAGCCAATTGTCAGCTCACCACAATATGGGCTGGGCAACGAGAATTTCGGTGCGCCCTATGCCTCGGTGGTGAAGCCGTTCATGTCCGCACTGGGTCTACCTTGCCAGCAGCCGCCTTGGGGATATGTGCAGGGAGTGGACCTGACCACCGGCAAGACCGTCTATCGTCATGTTAACGGCACGGTCCGCGACCTCTCGCCCGTACCAGTACCGTTCAAGCTAGGTGTACCCGGGATCGGCGGTCCGATCATTACGGGCGGTGGCGTCGCGTTTCTCGCTGGGGCAGCTGACAATTACCTACGCGCCTACGACCTGCGCGACGGGAACGTGATCTGGCGCACGCGGCTCCCGGCGGGTGGGCAATCGACACCGGTCAGCTACCGCGCGGCGGACGGACGGCAGTTCGTCGTCCAGGTCGCCGGCGGCCACCGGTACATCGGCACCAAGCTGGGCGACGCGGTGATCGCTTATGCCCTGCCGCGTGACGGGGCAAGGTGAGGAGGCCTTACCGCCCCCGAGCCGGAGCGGAGCATTGCGGTAACCAGCTCCCCATCGCCGATTGCCTGGAGCAGCGTGGTGAGTGCCTGCAATCGACCGGCGCGGTTCTGTACCAGCGCAAGCTGCACCTGAAGCAGTTGCTTCTACGCAGCGAGCGGCTTTAGGTAAGAGCTGTAGCCCGGCTGGTAGCGTTTGGTCGCGTGCCGCACCGCTTGGGTGACCGCGGCGCGCTGAGCGATGAGGTCGTCGCATCGTGCGCCGTACAGGGCGACGGGGGCGAGCTTCTCCTCAACTCCACGAAGAACGTTGAGCACGGTCCGATGGTAGAAGATCGCCGACTGCGCGCGCCGCGCGTCAGCCGCCTCGTACAAAGCTCTGAGCAGTCCGCCAGCGAAAAGCGGCGCTAGCATGCTGTCCCCTAGAGAGAAGATGGCAATTGGGCGTCGAACTGCGCTGAAATGATCGCGCCCGCGCAAGCGGGAGGCGGATGCGCGGCAAAACCCGCGCGAACGACCGCCAGCGAGTGATCTGCAGTGACGAGAGCGTAGGTGACTCAAGAGGTCGGGTCCGCTTGCGACCACCTTTGACGGCAGCTCTGTCGGCGAGTCCGGCAACGCCATAGGCGAGCCGGCGGCCGATCGGGGCTCGCGGGCGACCCGATCGTCATCGTCCGTCCGTGGGACTTCGTACGGCGCCAGCCCCACTTACCGGGCCGCAGGCGGGTTCATCGCTTGCGCGACCCGGCTCGGTCATGCGCCATCAGATAGTCGGCCACGGCGCGGTAGGCAGGCAAGGAAGTTGGATCGTTCGCGCCGTTGGCGGCTACGGGATTTGAGGCGAAGCGGACGATTACCGTCTTCGCTGCGGGGTCGATCCAGATCGTCTGGCCGTGGATGCCGCGCGCCGCATAGGTGCCGTGTTCGTCGTTGCTAATCCACCACATGCCACCATAGCTCCAGCCCGGCAGTGTCACGAAGCCTGCCTTGGCGAAGGTCCGCTGATCACCGCCATGCCGAATGCGCTCCACCGCGGCTCCCGGCACGACTTGCGTGTTGCCGACCCGGCCACCGTCCAGCATCATCTGCCCCAGGCGAGCCATGTCGCGCAGGGTCGCATTGAAGCCGCCGCTGGCGAAGGGCGTGCCGATTGAGTCGACGGTATAGAAAGCCCCGCGTTCGGCACCCAGCGGGCGCCAGATGCGCTCGGATAGTAGTTCAGCGACGGACTTGCCGGTGGTGCGCGCCACGAGCCAGCCGAGCGCGTCGGCGTTGACCGTCTTATAACCGAACGCCTCGCCGTGCGTGTCCTTCTTCTTCACGGTTTGCAGATATTCGAAGTAGCTACGCGGTCCTGTATAGTTCTTTGGCTTCGGCAACGGGCTCCCGGCCTTGGCATAGGTCCACACCTCAGCTTTCGGGTCCGAATAGTTTTCGGAATAGTCTAACGCAGTGGTCATATCCATGATTTGCCGGACAGTTGCGTCGCCGAAGGCGCTGCCTTTCAGATCCGGTATGATCGTTCCGACAAGTGCTTTATCGTCCAGTTTGCCCTCGGCGACTAGCGTTTCGGCCAGGAGTCGGTCAGCGACTTGGTGACAGACATGGCGCCGTGAAGCATCTGTGGGTTTAAGCAGCCAGCATATCGTTCGTAGACGATCCGGCCGTGGTGCAGCACGATTACGCCATCGGTGTAGTTAGCGTCGAACGCCTGCCCCCACGTCATGCGTCCCGTGTCACTCATCGGCTGAAACGCGACATCGTCGAGGCCGCGTTTCAGCATCACCGGAAGCGCACGCACCTTGCCCGCGCCATCGTCGACGCCTTCGGTTGGCATCAGTTCGCGGAAGTGGCAAACGGTCCAGCGGAACTTGGGAAAGGAGAAATAATCTGGATCGGTGAAACGGATGGTCTTGTCCGGAGCCGGCGGAAACCCCTGCATCCAGCCGAGCACCCGCGGATCCGAGTTTCGCGCCGATAGTGGCGCGGCGTTCTGGGCCAAAGCGGATCCTCCCATCAGCAGCGCCACAACCGGGGCAAGTATCTGTCTCGCGGCCATGCCGTAACCGGACCGCCTGTCCAAACAGTTCTTCGATGAACCGGTTCGGCGCGAGACGCCGGAATGGACGGACGACGCGCGTCAGAAGCCGCCCTACCAGGACGAACGCGACGAGAACGAGGAGCGCCACC
>Ga0308164_10003230_pt1 | contig 15045 bp, 9 predicted proteins | sample PhyTR2_FD_201031 | JGI IMG/M metagenome (GOLD analysis project Ga0308164, IMG submission 201031) | Phyllosphere microbial communities from UC Gill Tract Community Farm, Albany, California, United States - DLSLT.R2 | ecosystem: Host-associated > Plants > Phyllosphere > Unclassified | place: USA... | reverse complement strand
CAGCCAGACATCGTCTTGCTGCAGGAAGTCGACGACGGCGCGAAGAACACCGACTACGGCAATCAACTCGCCCTGCTTCAGGCGCGCGTCGCCGATCTGTACCCTTGCAGCAGCGAGGCGTTTTACTGGAAGTCCGACTTCGTGCCGGATCGCCACATCTTCGGCAGCGTCGGCCGCAAGCTGGCGACACTGAGCCGCTACCAGATGGACAGCGCCGAACGCCTGCACCTGCCCTCGCCGTCCGGCCACTTCATCAGCCGCCTGTTTCAACCCCAGCCTGCCCTGCTCGTCAGCTACCTGCCGCTAAAAGATGGCGGGCGCCTGGCCGTGACCAATACGCACTTGAGCGATGCCGAATCAGACAGCGACGTGCAACAGCGCCAAGTCGCGGCGGTTCGTCAGTTGCAGCAAACCTTCGAACAGAACGGCACGCTGTGGATAAGTGGAGGGGATTTCAATCTGTTGCCACAGGGCCAATATCAGCGGCTACCGCTCGAACAGCGCGCACCCTATTCAGCGGCGAGTGAGCTACAGAGCTTGTGGGAAAGCTTCCCGATGGTCCCGAGCAATGAAGACGTGACCGGTGAGGACCGTCGCAAGTGGTATACCCGCTTCCCCAACGACCCCCGCATCAGCGGCCCGGATCGCACGCAGGATTTTCTGTTCTACAGCCCGAAGCTGAAGCGGGTCGAGGCGCGGGTGAGGCAGGCAGATACGTTGCTGATTTCTGATCACATGCCGGTGATTGCGCGCTTGAAGGTGCCCATGGCGGGCGAGTAAATGCACAGGTCACCCGCGTTTGCCTTTTTGGTTAACCCCGGCGCTCCCGCATGTGCTGTTTTGCTGCATGGATCAATACGGCTTCCAATTCGCCAAAGAAACCCCGCCGCTCCGTGGCGGGGTAAGGCATCTTAATGTTGGTAGATGGTGGCGGTGTTGCCGCCGCCGCCCGTCTGGCTGACGTTGGCGACCATGTTGTTGCCGGTCTGAGTGACACCTACCAGGTTAGTGCCGCCTAACAAACCGCCGCCGACGCCGGTCTGGCTGACCACAGCGCGGTTGTTGTTGCCGGTCTGTAGCAGGGTTTCTTCGTTAAAGACGCCGCTCTGGGTGCTGGACGAAAAGTTGTTGTTACCGCGCTGTTGGACATCACCTTTCATCCCGTAGCCGGTCTGATACAGAGTGGCGGTGTTGAAGTCACCGTTCTGCAGCATGCTGGCGGAGGTCACTTGAGTATTGGTTTGCTGAATGGAGCCGGTGTTGCTGTTGCCGTTCTGCTGCAGAATGGCAGACACCCGATTCGAGTTGTGCTGCTGCAAAACAGTACCGGTGTTGCCGTTGCCCGACTGTATAACAGAGCCGGTCACCGTGTTGTTGTTGTTTTGCTGTGTAAGGCTGCCAACGTTATAGCTGCCCGATTGACTGATACCGCCCCCGACGATGGTACTGTTACTTGCCTGGTAAAGACTCGCAGTGTTATAGCTCCCTCCGCCTTGAGTAATGCTGGCGCTTGTGCGGTTATTGTTATCCTGGGCGATGGTGGCGGTACTGTAGCTGCCGGACTGGTCCAGCTCCGCGACTTGAGGCAGCGAACTACCGCCGCCCTTTTGCGTCACGGTTGCCGTGTTGTTGTTCCCGGCCTGCTTGGCCGAAGTGAAGTTGGAGAAACCATCCTGCTTGATGCTCAGAGTGCTGTAGGTCGCACTCTGAAGAGCGCCTGCGCCGTTCCGGGTGCCCGTCTGATTAATGTTGACCGTCGACTGGGTCGCGCCTCGCTGCTCGGCGTTCAGGCTATTACTTGTGCCGTCCTGGGTGGTATTCACGGTGCTGGAGTCTGCCATGGCGGATCCAGACAGTGCAGCCAGGACCGCGAGGGACAAAAGTGCTTTACGTGCGTGCATGGAAAGTCATCCTTTTTAAAATAACTGTCGGCGTTGATCATCGAGAGTGGCCCTAAAACATCTGTGCTGCGGCATCAGCTTCAATATCAGGGAGGGATGTGCGGTACGTATGCCGTTGCAGCAACGAATGGTCGAAGGGCCCTGCGGAGAAGGCTTGGGATGCTGCCTGCTATTAACCCCAACAGATTGGAGCTCTCGCTAGTTATATACGAGTTATCGCGCTTCGCCAGTCGACAGACGAAATAAACGTTCTCTTTTTATTGGCGCCAACTATCAACCTCAATTCGGCCGACCGCCTTTCAAACTGGCCACATGATCATTACTCGAAAGCATGACGCCATTTTTCTGCCCGAAACTATTACCCTACATTCAAAACGTTAATAACGAAGTCTCGAAAGACTTTGCATCGATGCGTTAACAACCATGAGCTTTGTTGGTAACGCGTTAAAACATTAAGCATTGATATGGGCAGAGCTGCAGAATCACTTCCTCGGCTTCACCCGCGCGGTCGGTTCGGCAATCAACGGATCGTCCGGCCAATAGTGCTTCGGATACCGCCCCTTCAAGTCCTTCTTCACCTCGGCATAGGTGCTGCGCCAGAAGTTGGCGAGGTCTTGGGTGACTTGCACCGGGCGCCGTGCGGGGGACAGCAGGTGCAGTTTGACGACCTGCCGGCCATTGGCGATCCGCGGCGTGTCGGCCAGGCCGAAGAGCTCCTGCAGGCGCACCGCCAGAATGGGTGGGGACTCGCTGTAATCCAGACGCACCGATGAACCCGACGGCACGGTCAGGTGGTGCGGCGCCAGTTCGTCGAGCCGCTGGGGCAAGGGCCACGGCAGCAGGTTGTGCAGGATGGATGACAGGTCCAGATTGCCGAAGTGGCTCAGTCGCGTGACCTTGCCCAAATACGGCAGCAGCCAGTGTTCCAGCGTCGCCAGCAACCCATCGTTGCTCACATCCGGCCACTCGCTTTCGCTAAGCTTTTGCAGATCCATCTGACGCAACAAACCGACTCGCGCCTGCCACTGGCGCACCTCCGGTGTCCATGGCAACAGTTCCAGGCCCTTGCGTCGCACCAGCGCCAAGAGCGCCTGGCCCCGCGCCGAGTCGTCCAGCCCGGTGAGCGGCTCGCGACTGATGATCAGCTCACCGGCCTTGCGCTGACGCTCGGCGCGGAACACGCCCTCGCGCTCGTCCCAGTCCAGTTGGTCGAACTGCGTCACCTGTTCAGCCAGCACTGTGTTGAACAGGTCGGGATCGAACTCGGCGGCCAGATAGATGCGCTCTTCGCGCTGGCCTTGGCGGCTGCCCAGATCGGCCACCACCAGCCACGGCTGTTTCATCAACGCGTCTGGCTCGGCGAAAAGCGCAGCGCGGCCGTTGGCGAGTCGATACTCCGCGCCGCCAGCACGGCGTTGTTGTGCAACGCGATCGGGATAGGCCAGCGCCAATAGTGCGCCGAGCCAGCGCGGGTGATCAGGATCGGTGACCGGTTTACGGGCCGTGCCACGCAAATAACCACGATATTGCCGCGACAATTGCCGCGCTCGCTGCACCCCGCCCTGCGCGCCTTTCGCTGCGCGTTCTGCGCCCGCCAGCAATGTCAGTCGGCTGTGCAGATCGGCACCGGCGCCGCGCAGAATGTCGCGTTCGCCGAGCAATGCTGCGACGTCGCACGCCAGCGGGCCCAGACCCAGCTCATGACCGCGCAGCAGCAAATGGGCGATGCGTGGGTGCGCAGGCACTTCGGCCATCGACTGGCCGTGGGGCGTGAGTTTCCAGTCCTCACCCGGCTTGCGCGTCAGAGCGCCCAGCCGAGCCAGCAGGTCCTGCGCCTGGGCATAAGCGGCGGCAGGCGGCAGGTCCAGCCACGTCAGCTGCGCCGGTTCGACGCCCCACCGCGCCAGTTGCAATGCCAGGCCGGCAAGATCGGCCTGAAGAATTTCCGCCGCGCCGTACGCCGCCAACTGATCGTGCTGCGCCTCGGACCACAGTCGATAACAAACGCCCGGCTCAAGCCGCCCTGCCCGACCCGCCCGCTGAGTCGCGCTGGCCCGGGAGATGCGTTGCGTGTCGAGGCGCGTCATGCCGCTGCCGGGATCGAAACGCGGCACCCGCGCCAGCCCCGCGTCGATGACCACCCGCACGCCATCAATGGTCAGGCTGGTCTCGGCAATGTTGGTGGCCAGCACGACTTTGCGTTTGCCCTTGGGTGCTGGCTCGATCGCCGCACGCTGGGCGCTCAGGTCGAGCTCGCCATGCAGCGGGCACAGCAACACGTCGCTGCGATCGCCGACGGCCTCGGTCAGCTGTTGATTGACCCGACGAATTTCGGCCTGCCCCGGCAGGAATACCAGCACGCTGCCGGACTCGGTGCCCAGCGCGTCGAGCACGGTCTGCACCACCCGCGGCTCGATGAACTCCCCCGGCTGAAACGGCCGCCCCCACTGCATCGACACCGGAAACATGCGCCCTTCGCTGCTGATGACCGGGGCATCATTGAGCAAGCTCGACAGCCGCGCGCCTTCAAGGGTTGCCGACATCAGCAGAATTTTAAGCGGCTGCTCGTCACGAAACAGCGCGCGACCGTTGAGGCTCAGGGCCAGCGCAAGATCAGCGTCGAGGCTCCGTTCATGAAATTCGTCGAGGATCAGCAGCCCGACACCTTCCAGCGAAGGGTCTTCCTGCAAGCGCCGGGTGAGAATGCCTTCGGTGACCACTTCGATGCGCGTGTTGGGGCCGACTTTGCTGTCCAGGCGAATCCGGTAACCCACCGTCTCGCCGACGCCTTCTCCCAACTCGCTTGCCAATCTTTCGGCAGCAGCACGAGCAGCCAGGCGCCGGGGCTCAAGCATCAGGATCGTCTGCCCTGCAAGCCACGACTCGTGCAACAGCGCGAGCGGCACACGGGTCGTCTTGCCCGCGCCCGGCGGCGCCTCGAGCACGGCCTCGTCCCGGTCGGCAAGGGCCTGGCGCAGGGCGGGCAGAACGGCATCGATGGGCAAAGAATTCATGTGACCTCCAGAAACAGGGCGACGATTATACGGCGAGCCGATGCGGCTTTTGCTCATGCCTTCAAAGAACTGTCTCCTCCCACGGATACTCTTATTGATTAGGCATTTGCCTTGTATAGTTGCGACTTCTTATGAGGAGATACCCCATGCGCATTCCTTCCCGTTTGATTGGCGGCGTTCTGGTTGCCACGCTGCTGACACAGCTCACCGCGTGCGGCAGTATTTTTTACCCCGAGCGCCGTGGCCAGATTCAGGGCAGCGGCCGAATGGATCCGGCCATCGTGATACTCGACGCCATCGGCCTGTTGTTCTACATCATCCCCGGCGTGATCGCTTTCGGCGTGGACTTCGCCACTGGCGCGATCTATCTGCCAGGCGGCACTCACGCTCAGATCGATCCGCAAAAGCTCGAACCGGCGGTGCGCACTGACGGCACCGTCGACAACGCCAAGCTGCAAGCCATCATTCAAACCGAGCTCGGCCGCACGCTGCCACTGGATGACCCTCGTCTGATCCAGCACAAAGGCAGCACGCAGCAACTTGCCTCCCTGGGCCTTGTACCGTCCGCTTAAGATTTATGATTTGAAGGAAGCGCCATGAGTACCAGCCCCGAACACGCCCGCTTATTGCGTCTGGCAACCCGTGCCTCGCTTGCCGTGGCGAGCATTCTGATCGTTGCCAAAGCGGTTGCGTGGTGGCTCAGCGGATCGGTCAGCCTGCTGGCCGGCCTGACAGATTCGATGCTCGACGGCGCGGCGTCATTCCTCAATCTGCTGGCGGTGCATTACGCGTTGCGGCCCGCCGACGATGATCATCGCTACGGCCACGGCAAGGCTGAAGCGCTGTCGGGCATGGCCCAGGCGCTGTTCATCGCGGTAAGTGCCTTTTTGATCGGCTTTCAGGCGGTCGACCGCATTCAACACCCACAACCCCTCGGCGCCCCCGGGCTGGGTTTGCTGGTGATGGTGTTGTCGATTGGCCTGACGGTCGCGTTGTTGATGTTGCAGCACCGCGTGGTGAAGGCCACCGGTTCAGCGGCGATACGCGCGGACTCCCTGCACTATCGCTCTGACCTGCTGCTCAACTTCAGCATCATGCTGGCGCTGGGTCTGGCCTATTTCGGCTACTCCCAGCTGGACGCTTATTTTGGTCTGGCGATCGCCTTCTACATTTTGTGGAGCGCGATTTCCATCGCCCGGGAGACGGTGTCGGTGCTGATGGACGCTGAACTGCCTGTGGATGTCAGCGCAAAAATGCTCGAACTGGCCCAGGCCGTGCCGGGCGTATTGGGCGCCCACGACCTGCGCACGCGGATTTCGGGCAATCACTGGTTTGTGCAGCTACACCTGGAGTTGCCGGGCACGCTGACGCTCTCGGTGGCTCACGATTTGTGCGAGCGGGTGGAAGCGGCGATTCAGGACGAATTCCCCAAAGCCGAAGTGCTGGTGCACGCAGATCCGCAGGAAGTGGTGGGTCGCGAGGATGGACCGGTATTGAATTGAAAGCGTCAGGCGTTACACCGCGAAGCTGATGGTGCTCAAACCGGCCCCTTCCCGGCTGAAGCCGGTCCCACTGACTGACCGCATGCCCCTAGTGGGACCGGCTTTAGCCGGGAAGGCGTCGGGCGTCACACTGCAAATCTGATGGCGTGCACACCGGCCTCTTCCCGGCTGAAGCCGGTCCCACTGACTGACCGCATGCACTTAGTGGGACCGGCTTTAGCCGGGAAGGCGTCAGGCGTCACACTGCAAATCTGATGGCGATCAAACCGGCCTCTTCCCGGCTGAAGCCGGTCCCACTTAAAAACCTCGCGCACGTGCTGGCGGACTGGCTTCACTGGTGATGTGCGTTCTGACGCGGGCCATTGTAGGAGCGCACTTGCCCGCGAAATCGGTTAATCCGGCGATACAGTTGTCGCAGTTCAAACCCTTTCGCGGGCAAGCGCGCTCCTACAGGATACGCGTAAGCCAGCATTATTTTGTCTCCCGCCCTGCCCCATAGGCTGGTCCCACTAAGGAAATATGCGTTCAGCGCTACACACTCCCGCTCTTACTGCTGAATGCTATACCCCCGCTGTGCATAACAACTGGCCATCGCCTGTCGGTACACGCCCAGCACTTCCGGTGCCGGTTGATAGGCTGCGCCCGCCGGGTCGAAGTTGCTTTGCTGCACGGCGTAGCGGTAGCAGTCGTAGCGGTCCTGTTCGATTTCCTGTTGAGGCTTGCCTTGCGGCGGATAGGCGACAACGTCATAGGGGTTTGCGGCCTGCTGAACAGGCTGCGGCTGCTGCGGCGAATACACCGGCTCGACGTTCTGCGGAGGCTCGGCGACTACGTATTCCTGGGTGTTCTGCTCGTAGGTGTAATAGGTACCGGCGGCAACGAAAAACAGCGCACTGCCGAGCCAGACCTGCTGCGCATAGTCGGGCAGATAGCGGACGCGAACGCCACGTGGTGGCTCGACGACCACATAACGCGGGCCTTGCGGGCGATACCAGTAACCGCCTGAGTAGAAGTAGTCGCCGCCACGGTACGGCACCCGCGAATACCCGCCCGGCATGCGATCAATCTCGTAACCCGGCCGATAGCGCGGGCCCGAACCCCAGCCATCACCATGACCACCGGGACGACCCGGCTGCCAGTTACCGTGACCGGGACGACGGTCGCCGTCGCGCCAGCGGTTGTCTCGTGGCTGGTCGCGGTAGAAGCCCTGACGAGGCTCCTGGGTCTGAACCACCGTATCCGGCCGACCCTGAATGGGCAGACCGCCCTGGCGATCCTGCAACTGACGCTGTTGTTGCTGCTGCTCTTGCTGGCGTCGTTGCTGATCCTGCTGTTGCTGGCGTTGCTGCTGCTGCTGCTGCTGCTGCTGCTGCTGCTGGCGTTGATCGTCACGCTGTTGATTGCGTTCGCGATCCTGCTGCTGGCGCTGCTGATTGGCGCGCTCTTGCTGGTTCTGCTGAATCTGGCGCTGCTGCTGGATTTGTTCCTGCTGGCGCTGCTGTTGTTGCTGATTCTGCTGTTGCTGGCGTTCTTGCTGCTGACGCTGCTGGTTGTCGCTAAACCCGCGCTGGTTCTCCTGCTGCTGACGCTGCATCTCGAACCCGCGCTGTTGCTGTTGGCGCTGCTGCTGTTGCTGCTGCTGTTGTTGATTATTGTCGTCGGCCCACACCTGAGCACTGATGCTCAAGGCCAAGAGACTGACACCTGCCAAACGCCAGATGCGCATGTTCATGCTTTCCTCACTGCGGCGCGAATACCTGTTGATAGGACTGCTAGTCGGGTGCGCCGTTCGCCGCACTCTATCAGCGTGGCGGATGAAACTGTAGAAGCACCACTGCGGCCTGAGCTGAAAAGGCAGGCACAAAAAAAGAGGGCTCAATGGCCCTCTCTGGAATGCTTCGTCCTGGCTCGACGCTTTTGACGCCGGCTCACCTCGCATCGTCTTCTGGACAGTGCGTAGCCCGGTGGCCTGATCAACCCTGTCGGGCTGGAGGCCGCGGCTGGCCTGATTCGGCGGGCCGCGCTGGACGCTGTGTCCGGGCAGTGATTCTGGTTAAAAGAATAGGCTTTGGCGGACGACAGAGGATTGCGAATATTGCTGATGAAAACACCACTTGCGCAATAATTCACTTCAGATGAATAATCCTGCGCAATCCATTCAATAAAGGCGCTTATCGTGAGCAAGCTCGACAGATATGACTTGAGTATTTTGGCCGAACTGCAAAAGGACGCGCGCATCTCAAACCAGGAGCTGGCCGAACGCATCGGGCTGTCGCCTTCGCCCTGCTCGCGGCGCGTCAAACAGCTGGAAGACGACGGTTATATCGTGGGCCAGGTCGCGCTGCTGGACCGCAAGAAGCTGGGCCTTAGCCTGACGGCCTACGTACTGATCGGCATGGATCGCCACACACCCGACCGCTTCGAGAATTTCGAGCAGCACATTCGTAACCTGCCGCAGGTGCTGGAATGCAGCCTGGTTACCGGTATCGACGCCGATTACCAACTGAAGGTCGTCGTCCCGGACATGGATCACTATCAGAAATTTCTGCTGGGCCATCTGACCCGCATCGATGGCGTGACCAGCGTGCGCTCCAGCTTCGTGCTCAACCAGGTACTGGCGAGCACTGAGTTGCCGCTGGTGCATTTGCGCGGCTGAACCGCCAATGCAGATTGTATGAGCGCGCTTGGTCCTGGCCGCATCCGGACGAAAGCGGTGGGTCAGCAACACATTGGCTGACTGACATAACGCATTCGCGGGCAAGCGCGCTCCTACAGTGGATTCAGGTGGCATTCCGAATGGTGTCTGGTAGCGAGCCCATCAACTAGAGCTTCGCCGGCACTTCCCGCCATTGCCCCTGATCCAGCCCTTCAAGGCTCCAGTCGCCAATCCGCACACGCACCAGTCGCAACGTCGGCAGCCCGACCGCCGCGGTCATCCTGCGCACCTGGCGGTTGCGTCCTTCTTTGATGACCAACTCCAGCCAACTCGTCGGCACGCTTTTGCGAAATCGCACCGGCGGGTTACGCGGCCACAGTTCCGGTTCGTCCAATTGCCGCGCCTGTGCGGGCAAGGTCGGGCCATCGTTGAGCTCAACGCCGTCACGCAGCTTCTGCAGTTGCTCTTGCGTGGGCTCCCCCTCCACCTGCACCCAGTAGGTTTTCGCCAGCTTGTGCTTGGGATCGGCGATGCGCGCCTGCAATTGGCCGTCGTTGGTCAGCAGCAGCAAGCCTTCGCTGTCGCGGTCCAGGCGGCCCGCCGGGTAGATGCCGGGGATGTCGATGAAATCCTTGAGCGTCGCCCGGCCTTCGCCATCACTGAACTGGGTCAGCACATCAAAGGGTTTGTTGAACAGAATCAGCCGAGGTTCGGCAGGCGGCGCTTTGGCGACACGCCGTGGCGTGCCGGAGCGATCAGGGGAAGGACGGCGGGCATCGGGACGTTGGTTGCGGGGCATGGGAAACCGGTAAACAAATGACAGATACGGAAAGGGCCACTTTAGTGGCCCTTTCGTTGAACGCCTAGCGCCTTAACGGAACGGCGGTTCGTCGAAGCTGCGCAGTTTGCGCGAATGCAGCGAGTTGAGCTGCGTGCGCATCAGGTCCAGTGCGGCGATGCCGATCTTCAAGTGCTGGGTGACCGCACGCTCATAAAACGCGTTGGCCGAGCCCGGCAGCTTGATCTCGCTGTGCAGCGGTTTGTCCGAAACGCAGAGCAAGGTCCCGTAAGGCACCCGCAAGCGATAACCCTGGGCGGCGATGGTGCCGCTTTCCATGTCCACCGCCACGGCGCGGGACAGGTTGATCAGCGGCCGCTCCTGGGCCCAGCGCAGTTCCCAGTTGCGATCATCGTAGGTCAGGACCGTACCGGTACGCAGACGCTTCTTCAGATCGTCGCCGCGTTCGCCGGTGACTTGGGCCGCAGACTCCTGCAACGCCATTTGCACCTCGGCCAGCGCCGGGATCGGAATGTTCGGCGGCAGCACGCGGTCAAGAATACCGTCGCGACGCATGTAGGCGTGGGCAAGCACGTAGTCGCCGATTGTCTGGGACTGACGCAGGCCGCCGCAGTGACCAATCATCAGCCAGCAGTGCGGACGCAGGACCGCCAGGTGGTCGGTGATGTTCTTGGCGTTGGACGGGCCGACGCCGATGTTGACCAGTGTCACGCCATGACCGTCTTCGGCTATCAGGTGGTAGGCCGGCATCTGATAACGGTGCCAGACCACGCCGGAGACGATGGCCTGGGCTTCGCCGTAATCCATGCTCTTGTCGACAACGACGTTGCCTGGCAGGACCATCTTCACGAAGCGCGGGTCGTCGCGCAGTTTTTCCAGGCCATGCACGATGAACTGGTCGACGTAGCGGTGGTAGTTGGTCAGCAGGATCCACGGCTGAACATGGCGCCAGTCGCTGCCGGTGTAATGCACCAGACGGCGCAGCGAGAAATCCACCCGGGCGGCGTCGAACAGCGCGAGGGGCAGCGGATCGGTGTTGGCCCAGTCGTACAGACCGTCGGCGATGCCATCGGTGGCGGCCGACAAATCGGTGCTCGGGAAGACACGGGCGAGGGTCGCAGCAGTGACGCCGGTACCGGCCAGTTCATCGCCCTGCTCAACCACGTAGGGATACGGAATGTTCTGTTCACTGACGCCCACTTCCACCGTTACGGTGAAATCGTTCATCAGCGGCACGAGCTGTTCGAGCAGGTATTTGCGGAACGCCGCCGGGTGGGTGACGGTGACGCTGTAGGTGCCGGGCAGCTGAACCTTGGCGTAGGCGCGCGTGGTCAGCGGCACTTCGCCCTGGCAGTGATAGGTGAGACGCAGCTCGGGGTAGCGGAACGTCAGACGCTCGGCGGCATCCGGTTCGACGCGGTCTTTCAGGTAACGCTTGAGCGCCTGGCTCAAGGCAGTGGTCGCCCGTGCGTGCAGCTCAGCGAGCCGATCCACGGCTTGTTCGGCAGTTTCTACGACAATGAAAGCTTCGGTCACGATGCATATCCTTCTGATCTTGCAAGCGCACATCTTGCCTGCAACAGATGACGAAGGCACGAGTTGTGTCAGAGAGGACTGCTGCGGATATCCCGTGTGGGCGCGCTCTTGCCCGCGAAAAATGTCGCATTCACCGAATGCATGCCTGACACGCCCTGTTCGCAGGCAGCGCACACACAGATCACCCGGTTTGCGGCGATGACCGCGCGACCAACGCCTGCACATCCACACCGCGCGGCAAGGCGCCGTAAACGCGGCCCGGCCGTTCCAGCCGACCAGCGATAAACCCGTCGCTGACCACGGCATTACCCGCTTCCAGCAGCAGTTTGGCCTGCAGCGCGACGGCAATGTCTTCGGTCAGTTGCCGGGCGCGGTACTGGATGTCGCCGGTGTCCTGAAAAGCCTCCTTCAAGCCATGAATATGCGCGGCCAGACGCTTGTCGCCATGACCGTCGCCAAGCTCATCGAACAACGCATCCAGCACGCCGGGCTCTTTGGACAAGGCGCGCAGGACGTCGAGGCACTGCACATTGCCGGAACCTTCCCACGTCGAATTGACCGGCGCCTCACGGTACAGGCGCGGCAGAATCGTGTCCTCCACATACCCCGCACCGCCCATGCATTCCGCCGCTTCGTTGATCATCGCGGGCGCGCGTTTGCAGATCCAGTATTTGCCCACCGCCGTCACCAGCCGTGCGAAACGGGCTTCGTGGCCGTCATCCAGGCGCTCCAGCGAACGCCCCATGCGCAGGGTCAATGCGAGGGCCGCTTCGCTTTCCAGCGCCAGGTCGGCGAGCACGTTTTGCATGAGCGGCTGTTCGCTGAGCAAGCGGCCACTGACGCTGCGGTGGGCGCAATGGTGCGCGGCCTGGGTCAGGGCCTGACGCATCAGCGCGCTGGATCCGGTCATGCAGTCGAAGCGGGTCATGGCCACCATTTCGATGATGGTCGGCACGCCGCGCCCCTCCTCGCCCACCATCCAGGCCAGGGCGCCGCGGAATTCCACCTCACTGGAGGCGTTGGACCAATTGCCCAGCTTGTTCTTCAGCCGCTGTATGTAGAACTCGTTGCGGGTGTCGTCCGGGCGATGGCGTGGCAGCAGGAAACAGGTCAGGCCCTTGTCGGTCTGCGCCAGGGTGAGGAAGGCATCGCACATGGGCGCTGAACAGAACCATTTGTGCCCCACCAGTTCATAGGCCTGACCGGGCCCGGGCTGGCCGACCGCATAGGCCCGCGTGGTGTTGGCGCGCACGTCGGTGCCACCCTGTTTCTCAGTCATGGCCATGCCGATGGTGCCGCCGGACTTGTGGGCGATACCGACGTTGCGCGGGTCGTAGTGAGTGGCGAGGATCTTCGGCAGCCAGGTTTCGGCCAGGTCCGGTTGAAGGCGCAGGGCCGGGACGCTGGCGAAGGTCATGGTCAGCGGACAACCGCTGCCCGCTTCGGCTTGGGTGTGCAAATAGCTCATCGCCGCGCGGGCGACGTGGGCGCCTTCCCGGGGATCGGTCCATGGCAGCGACGGAATGCCGTGCTCAACCGCCGTTTGCATCAGTTGGTGATACGCGGGATGAAATTCCACCAGATCGATGCGATGGCCGTAGCGATCATGGCTGGCAAACACCGGCTTATTCTGGTTGGCGAGGAAGCCCGCTTCCATCAACGGGCCACCGGCCAGCGCGCCATAGGCGTCGATTCGGTCCCGTGCCCAACCCGCCCCGAAGCGCTGCGACCACTCTTGCAGCGGCAGGTCGATGCGATACAGGTTGGTGCCGTCCAGAGAAGGCGGCTGATTGATGACCTCGTGGGTCTCGGCGAACTGATGCAGGTTGATGCGCTGGTCCATGAGGCGACTCCGGTCCGGGCAGCACGCGGCGGTCGTGCAGCTGACCTAGTGAATCACGCACCCCGCCCCGGCGACAGCGCCATAGAAGACGAAATCACGGCGGTTTTGCCTTGTCGATGGCTGGCAACAGAGTTGATGCACATCGCGCGGGATGCACGGCCCATGTAGGAGTGACCGGGGTGGCGCTCCACCTTGCTCGCGATTGCGCGGTGTCTGTGACGGATATGTGGTCTGACACACCGCAATCGCGAGCAAGCTCACTCCTACAAGGGTCAGCCGGTACAGTCCGAATGTGTTGAAGTACAACGCGCCTTAAATCGCCCCGGATCTACCTGAATAAACGCAGATCAACTGTAGGAGCGCGCTTGCCCGCGAATTGCGGTGTGTCTGTTACGGATATGTGGTCTGACACACCGCAATCGCGAGCAAGCTCACTCCTACACTGGGGACGCGGCGATCTTCACGTCCAGGCTCAAGCGGAACTGACTGCCATTGCCCGGTTCGGACTGATGGCTCAGGCGCCCGCCCTGCAATTCAATCAACTGTCGGCAAATCGCCAGGCCGATGCCCAGCCCGCCGTACTCCCGGGTCGTCGAGCCGTCCACCTGGAAGAAGTTGGCGTACAGCGTCTCCTCATCCAGGCGGCTGAAGCCGATGCCGGTGTCGATGACGTCGATCACCAGCCGGACGTGCTCGGCGTCTGCGCGCTGGCCGTTGACGCGGATTCTGATCGAACCGGTCTTGGTGAACTTGATCGCGTTGTCCAGCAGGCACTCCAGGCACTGACGCAACTTCACGCCGTCACCTTCGAGGCTGTCCGGCAGTGTCTCGTCCAGCTCCACACCCAGCGCCAGCGCCTTGCTGCGGGCCAGCGGCTCGAAGCCACTGCGCAGTTGAAACAGCACATGACGCAGGCTGAACGGCTCGTTGCGCACGGTGATGCGGCCCGCCTGCAGTTCGGTCAGCGTAAGAATGCCGTTGACGATGCTCATCATGTTTTGCGCCGAATCGGCGGCGGTCTGGCGATACAGCTCGATCTCGCTCTCGGCCACGTCCATCTGCATCAATTCCAGCGAACCGATCACACCGTTCATGGGCGTGCGCAGTTCATGGGTCAGCGTGGCCAGAAACTCGTCTTTCAATCGGTTGCTCACCGCCAATTGCTGATTGAGGGTCTCAAGGCCCTGCTTCGATTCCGCCATGATCTGCGCCTCGCGCTCGCGCATGGCATTGATGCGGTCTGCCAGCGCCAGCGACAGTAGCGCCACCTCGATCACTGAACCGATCTGGCTGGCGTACATGGTCCAGAAGTTGTTGGGCAAATGCCCGAGGAGCATGGTCGCATTGATCACCCCGCCGATCAGGAACGCTGACCAGCCGAAAATGAAATACCGCGCGACCCGCCGGCCCTTGAACCACGCCGCCAGGCCGATCAACAGCACGACCGGCGTGAACAGCAACACCAGCCCGGTCACCAGGCGCAGCGCGACGCCGTAATCCATGCTCAATGCGAGCGCCATGATCACTGCCGCGCAGACCATCATCACCAGCAGCGGCACGTCCAGCCAGCGACCCAGGCTGGGCGTCTGCAGGAATTTACGGGTGAACTGGCTGGCAAACAGAATCGCAGCGGCAATAAGAAAGGTGGTCGAGGTGTTGGCCCACCATGGGTTGTCCGGCCAGAAATACTCGATCGCCGCGCCGTTGACCGACACCTGATACAGGCCGAAGAAGGTGATGTAGAGGATGTAATACAGGTACGCGGTGTCGCGCACGCTGAGGTAGATGAACAGG
>Ga0308164_10003229_pt1 | contig 15051 bp, 10 predicted proteins | sample PhyTR2_FD_201031 | JGI IMG/M metagenome (GOLD analysis project Ga0308164, IMG submission 201031) | Phyllosphere microbial communities from UC Gill Tract Community Farm, Albany, California, United States - DLSLT.R2 | ecosystem: Host-associated > Plants > Phyllosphere > Unclassified | place: USA... | reverse complement strand
CTGAAAAAAACGGGCCCCGGTGGCCCGTTTTCTTCGTTTGCAATGCCAGTCGGCGAAGATCAAACGTCACCCTGCATGCAAGACCTCCTCCAGCGTTTTATGAGAATGAACCATGATCAAACTGGCGCTCAAAGCGGCGTTCACCGCCTGGCTGATGACCTTGCTGATGGCATGCTCGCCGTTGAAGGTGCTCAACGCGTTTACCCCGAGCGACACCTTCAGCAGAACGTCTGACCTGACGTACGGTCCGGACCCGCGCAATAAACTCGATATCTACACGCCCAGAGATGCAGTGCCGGACGCGCCGGTCGTCGTGTTCTTTTATGGCGGCAGCTGGACCAGCGGATCGCGGGGCGACTACGCGTTCGTCGGGGAGGCGCTCGCGTCCCGTGGCATCGTTGCCGTGCTCGCCGATTACCGGTTGTACCCGCAAGTGCATTATCAGGAGCTGCTGCGGGACAGCGCCCAGGCAGTGGCCTGGACCCACGCGCACATTCGTCAGTTCGGCGGCGATCCGGCAAAGTTGTATGTAATGGGCCACAGTGCCGGGGCTTACAACGCGGCGATGCTGGCGCTGGACCCACAATGGCTGGCCGGAGCGGGCACGACGCCTTCCATCATCAAGGGCTGGATCGGTCTGGCCGGGCCCTATGATTTCCTGCCCATCGAAGACGCGGAGGTGAAGCCGGTGTTTTACTTCCCCAATTCGCCACCCGACTCCCAGCCGATCAACCATGTCAGCGCAGCATCACCGCCGGCGCTGCTGCTCGCTTCCGCCGATGACACGGAGGTAAACCCGCAACGCAACACGGGGGGCATGGCCAGTCGTTTGCGCGCTCAGGGCGTGTCAGTGCGTGAGTTGTATTTCTCTCGCACCAGCCACCGCACGCTGGTGGGTGCATTGGCCAGGCCGTTACGCAGCCTGGCGCCTGTGCTGGAGGAAGTTGTGGCGTTCATCCACGCCCAGGATCAGGCACAGGTGTCGAGGGTTTCGGTCAGCCGTTGAACCAGGCGCCGCTGCGGTTGAGCTTCAACGCCAGATACCCCAGCGTCAGCGCTCGCACCGCCATGAACAGCAAAAACACCAGCCACAGCCCGTGGTTGCCGAACCCGCTTGCCAGCCAGGCAAACGGTGCGGTGATCAAGGCCGTGACGACCATCGCGTTGCGCATCTCGCGAGCGCGGGTGGCACCGATGAACAGACCATCGAGCAAATAACTCCAGACCGCGACAAAGGGCAGCACGGCGAGATAGGGCAGATAAACGAAGGCGATCTCGCGCACTGCGGTGATGTCGGTCTGCAGCTCGATGAACAGGTGCCCGCCCAGCAGAAACAGCCCCACGAACGCGACGCTGCAAATCAGCGACCAGCCCCCGGAGACATTCAGCGAGCGCCGCAAGGCGTCGCGGTCCCGTGCGCCGATGGCGTGTCCGCAGAGCGCTTCGACAGCGTGAGCCAGGCCGTCCAGCGCGTGGGCCATCAGCAACAGCCCATTAAGCAGCAGCGCATTGGCGGCGACGGTGGCATCGCCCAGTCGAGCGCCTTGCACGGTGATCAAAAAGAACACCGATTGCAGGATCAGGCTGCGAATGAAGATATCGCGATTGACCGTGAGCAGCGGCCGCCAGCTCTGCCAGCGCTTTAGCGCGGACACGGCCAGCTGTCCCGGATAGGCGCGCAGGCCTTTGTGGGTGAGGGCGAGCCCGATGAGGGCGCCGGTCCATTCGGCGATGACCGACGCACGCGCGCTGCCGACCACGCCCCAGTCCAGGCCCATAACGAACCACAGATTCAGCGCGATGTTGACCAGGTTGGTGGTCAGCAGAATCGCCAGCGGCGCGCGAGCGTTTTGCAGCCCGAGGAACCAGCCCACCAGCGCGTAGCTCGCCAGCGCTGCCGGTAAGCCGAACAAGCGGGTATGGAAGAAGTCGCGGGTCAGGTCGTTGAGGTCGTCCGAGGGCTGCATCATTTCCAGCGCCAGGTGCTGGAACGGCAGGCCGATCAGTCCCAGCAGCACCGAAAACCCCATCGCCAGCAGCAGGCCCTGCAACAGCACCTGGCGCAGCGCAGCACCGTCATTGCGCCCGGCGGCCTGGGCGGCAAAACCGGTCGTGCCCATGCGCAGAAAACCCATCGCCCAGGCAAGAAAGCTGTACAGCGTGCCGCCGACCGCCACAGCGCCGAGCTGGTGAGCGTGGGGCAGGTGACCGATGACCGTGCTGTCCACCAGTGAAACCAGCGGCACGGAGATATTCGACAGGATCATCGGTGCGGCCAGCGCCCACACCTGCCGATGGGTCGCGCGCTGGCGCCAGTCGTTGAAGAAGTTGGACATGAAGGCTCCCGGGCAAGCGCGCGAGTGTAGCGATGACGACGCCTGAATGCAGGACTTCTGTATGTCGTTGTCCTGTTACTGCGCGATCTCTGGACGAAGAATCGCCTATAGATTTCGCGCCCAACCGGGATCCATCGCCCACCGCAAAACCACTGTAGGAGCGCGCTTGCCCGTGAAAGCGTCAGTACATCCGCTGCATCTCTATCGGTAGTGAAAATGCCTTCGCGAGCAAGCTCACTCCTACCGGTACAGCGACGTGGCCTGGATTCTGAGTCGACCGCGACCTTGTAGGAGTGAGCTTGCTCGCGAAAGCGTCGGTACATCCGCCGCATCTCTATCTGTTGTGAAAATGCCTTCGCGAGCAAGGTGGAGCGCCACCCCGGTCACTCCTACAGTTGATCGTGGCAGACAGACAAAGCGCGTTTGCTGCAGCCACCGTTGCGTTTCCCCTTGAGAACAAACGCACAAACCCACGGTCTATGTGCGCGCCGCGCTTTACGATTGCCAAAGCGGTGCTATAACTTCTGCTCCCTCATCGCTGTCGTCCAAATGAGTGCCTCATGCTAAACAAAGGATTGTTCCTGGCCTGCGCGCTGGTACTGCTCAGTGCCTGCGATTCCTCTTCGTCCGACAAGCCCGCGCCTGTCCCCGCTCCACCTGCTGCGGCAGTTGTGCAACCGGGCCCCGCCGATGCCAAGCCCAAGCCTGCGGTGGACATTCCTGCGTTGAGCAAGCGGTACGCCGGGCGCGAGTTGACGGTGGTGGACGTCTCCGAAGTTCAGCTCGATGGCGCCAGCACGCTGTCGCTGAGCGTCTCGGTGCCCTTGAACCCTGATCAGAAATTCGCTGAAAAAGTGCACCTGGTCGACATCAAGGACGGCAAGGTCGATGGCGCCTGGGAGCTGTCGGACAACCTCATGGAGCTGCGCCTTCGTCACCTCGAGCCCAAGCGCAAGCTGGTGCTGACCATTGATCCGGGCTTGGTGGCGGTGAACAACAACACCCTGGCGGCCGAGTATTCCGCGCGGCTGGAAACGGCTGATCTGCAAGCGACGGTGGGCTTCGCCAGTCGCGGCAGTCTGCTGCCAACCCGGCTCGCTGAGGGGCTGCCGGTCATTGCCCTCAACGTCGATAAAGTTGACGTCGAATTCTTTCGCATCAAGCCTGAGTCGCTGCCTGCGTTTCTGGGCTCGTGGGAAGGCTCCTCAAGCCTTGAGAGTTACCAGTCCAAAGAACTGCTGCCCCTGGCTGATCTGGTCTACAGCGGCCGCTTCGACCTGAACCCTGCGCGCAACACCCGCGAGACCGTGCTGCTGCCGATCTCCGGCCTCAAACCGCTGCAACAGCCGGGCGTTTATCTCGCCGTGATGCGTGCGTCCGGGACCTACAACTACACGCAACCGGCCACGCTGTTCACCCTCAGCGACATTGGTCTGTCGGCGCACCGTTACGCCAATCGCCTGGACGTGTTCACCCAGGCACTGGAAGGCGGCAAAGCCCTGAGTGGCGTTGACGTCGAGCTGTATGACGAGAAAGGCCGTGTGATCGGCCAGGGCAAGACCGACAACGCCGGCCACGCCGAGCTGCCGTTGCCGGCCAAGGCTCAGGTGCTGCTGGCCCATCAGGGCGAGCAGACCAGCATGCTGCGCCTGAACAGCGCCGCGCTGGATCTGGCGGAATTCGACATCACCGGCCCCAAGGCCCACCCGCTGCAATTCTTTATCTTCGGCCCGCGCGACCTCTATCGTCCGGGAGAAGTGGTGCTGCTCAATGGCTTGCTGCGTGACAGCGACGGCAAGAGCGTGAAACCTCAGCCGATCACCGTGGAAGTGCGTCGCCCGGATGAGCAGGTCAGTCGCAAGTTCGTGTGGGACGCTGACGCCACCGGGCTGTATCAATATCAATTGCAGCTGTCGGAAGAAGCACCCACAGGTCGCTGGCAACTGGTGTTTGATCTGGGTGACGGCAAGCCGCAGCTGTATGAATTCCAGGTCGAAGATTTCCTGCCAGAGCGCATGGCGCTGGAACTCAAAGGCAGCGACACCCCGCTGGCGCCCGATGCGCCGTTCGACGTAGCCATCACCGGTCGATACCTGTACGGCGCGCCAGCGTCGGGCAATCGCCTGAACGGTCAGTTGTATGTGCGTCCTCTGCGTGAAGCGGTGCCCGGCCTGCCGGGTTATCAGTTTGGTTCGGTGACCGAGGAAGACCTCAAGCAGGACCTGGAAATCGAAGACAGCACGCTGGATGCCAACGGCAAGCTCGACCTGAGTATCGACAGCCAGTGGGCCAAGGCCCGTTCACCGCTGGAGCTGGTGCTGCAGGCCAGTTTGCAGGAATCGGGTGGTCGGCCGATCACACGGCGACTGACCCAGCCGGTCTGGCCGGCCGATGCAATGCCGGGCCTGCGTGGTTTGTTCGACGGCGAAGCCACTGACGGCGACGGCCCGGTTGAATTCGAAGTGCTGATGGCTGACGCCCAAGGCCACAAACTGGCCGCCGACAACCTCAAAGTGCGGCTGGTCCGCGAGCGCCGCGATTACTACTGGAACTACTCCGACAGCGATGGCTGGAGCTATCACTTCAACGAGAAGTTTCTCAACCTGTCCGAAGAAACCCTCAGCGTGAAGAAGGACTCGACGGCGAAAATCAGCTTCCCGGTGGAGTGGGGCCCGTATCGCGTCGAAGTCGAGGATCCAGCCACCGGCCTGATCAGCAGCGTGCGTTTCTGGGCCGGTTACCGCTGGCAGGACAACGCCGAAGGCGGCGCCGTGCGTCCCGATCAGGTCAAGCTGGCGCTGGACAAACCGGCCTATGCCGATGGCGACACCGCAAAAGTGACGGTCACGCCACCGTCGGCGGGCAAGGGCTATCTGTTGGTGGAGTCCAGCGAAGGGCCGCTGTGGTGGCAAGAGATCGACGTGCCCGCTGAAGGCAAAACCTACGACATCCCGATGGACAAGAAATGGGCGCGGCATGACCTCTATGTCAGCGCGCTGGTGATTCGTCCGGGTGAGCGCAAAGCCAACGTCACGCCGAAACGCGCCGTGGGCGTGCTGCACCTGCCGCTGGACCGTTCGCAGCGCAAGCTGGCGCTGACCGTCACGGCGCCCGAGAAGATGCGGCCCAAGCAGCCGCTCAAACTGAAGGTCAATGCGAAGAACGCCGACGGCACGATACCGAAGAGCGTGCATGTGCTGGTGGCTGCGGTGGACGTGGGCATTCTCAATATCACCGAATACGCCACGCCCGATCCGTTTGCGGCGATGTTCGGGCGCAAGGAATACGGCGCCGATCAACTGGACATCTACGGGCAGTTGATCGAGGCCGGCCGTAATCGTCTCGCCAGCCTGGCCTTCGGCGGTGACGCGGCACTGGCCAAGGGTGGCAAGCGCCCGGAAACCAGCGTCACCATCGTCGCCCTGCAAAGCGCGCCGGTGACCCTGAACGAGCAGGGCGACGCGGAAGTCAGCGTCGACATCCCGGATTTCAACGGTGAGCTGCGCATCATGGCGCAGGCCTGGACCGACGAGCGCTACGGCATGGCCGAAGCCAAAACCGTTGTCGCGGCGCCGTTGATCGCTGAGCTGTCGGCACCCCGATTCCTGGCGGGTGGCGACCAGACCAAGGTGGCGCTGGACCTGTCGAACCTTTCCGGTAAAGCGCAGAAGCTCAATGTGCAAGTGGTTGCTGAAGGGCAGTTGAGTCTGGCCGAAGGCGACAGCGCCAAAGCTGTCAGCCTGAATCAGGGGCAACGCACCACGCTGCAAATTCCGGTCAAGGCGCTGGGCGGCTTCGGTCAGGGCGTGATTCGGGTCACGGTCAACGGCCTGGACCTGCCGGGCGAAAACCTGCCGGCCTTCAGTCGCGAGTGGACCATCGGCGTGCGCCCTGCGTACCCGGCGATGCTCAAGCAATATCGCGCAGTGCTCAAGGATCAGGCGTGGAGCCTGCCGGAGGGCGCCCTTGAGGCGTTCGAGCCAGCGGGGCGCGAGGCGCTGCTGTCGGTGTCGAGCCGTCCGCCGCTGAACCTCGGCGAACAGATTCGCGCGCTCAAAGCCTATCCCTACGGTTGCCTGGAGCAGACCACCAGCGGCTTGTACCCGTCGCTGTACGCCGACGCCGCCACGCTCAAGCGTCTGGGCCTCCAAGGTGAATCCGATGCCGACCGCAAGCGCAAGATCGAGCTGGGCATCGAGCGACTGATCGGTATGCAGCGCTACAACGGCAGCTTCGGCCTGTGGGCGGCGGACGGCGAAGAGGAATACTGGCTGACCGCGTACGTCACCGACTTCCTGCTGCGCGCTCGCGATCAAGGCTTTGCCGTGCCACCGGACGCGCTGAAGAAAGCCAATGAGCGGCTGTTGCGTTACTTGCAGGAGCGCAATCAGATCGAGGTCAATTACAGCGAAAACGCCGACCACACCCGCTTCGCCGTACAGGCCTACGCGGGTCTGGTGTTGTCGCGCAGTCAGCAGGCGCCGCTGGGTGCGCTGCGCAGCCTGTTCGATCGCCGCAGCGACGCGCGATCGGGCCTGCCGCTGGTGCAGTTGTCCATCGCGCTGGAAAAAATGGGCGACAAACCCCGCGCGGATCAAGCGTTGCTTGCAGGACTAGCGGCCGGTCGCAAGGCCAACGACTGGCTCGCCGATTACGGCAGCCCGTTGCGTGATCAGGCGTTGATTCTGTCGTTGCTGGAAGAAAACAAACTCGCACCGGAGAAGGTCGAGGAGCGGCTGTTTGCGCTGGCTGATCAGGTCGCGGCGAACCGCTATCTGTCGACCCAGGAGCGCAATTCGCTGTTCCTTGCCGGTCGCGATCTGCTCGGCAAGCCCGAGGCCAAATGGGCGGCGACGCTGACCAGCGGTAGCAACAATCGCGAGCTGAGCAACGACCAGCCAGGCGTCAAACTCGACAGCTCAGTGCTGGCCGCGCCGTTGACGGTGCAGAACACCGGCGGCGACACGCTGTATCAGCAGATGACGATTTCCGGTTATCCCTCCCAGCCGCCTGCGGCCGGGGGCGAGAACCTGTCCATCAGTCGCGACTACCTGGGCATGGACGGCGCGGCGCTGAACCTCAATGGGCTGAAGAGCGGCGAACTGGTGTTGGTGCATCTTGAGATCAAGGCCAAGGAACGCGTGCCGGATGCGTTGGTGGTGGACCTGCTGCCGGCCGGTCTGGAGATCGAAAACCAGAATCTGGCGCAGAGTTCGGCCAGTCTCGAAGACGCCAGCGAGTCGGTGAAGCAATGGCGCGAATCGATGGAAAACGCCGGCGTGAAGCATCAGGAATTCCGCGGCGATCGCTATGTGGCTGCGGTGGACCTTGAGGGCTTCAACACGGTGCACCTGCTGTATCTGGCGCGGGCTGTGACGCCGGGCGTGTACCGCGTGCCGCCGCCGCAAGTGGAGTCGATGTATCGACCGAACTGGCAGGCATTGGGCGAAGCGCCGGCGCAATTGGTGGTGAAAGGCAAGAAGTAGGGATTACGCTGATGATCGCTCCCACGCTCTGCGTGGTAGCAGCCTTTACTGACGCTTTGCGTCAGGTGACGCTAGGGGACGACGCTAGGGGACTGATTTATTTACGACGCTAGGGGACTGATTTATTTACAACGCTCCACCGTAAATTAATCTGTCCCCGGTTCCTGACGTATCAATGAATAATCCAGCTCAACAGCCACAGCCCCAGAAACAGCCAGATGATCCCCATGATGATCGAGGCGCGCATGAAGGCGCGGATCGCTGAATACAGCAGCATCAACCCGATGACCAGGGCCACGATGCTGACGATTGAAGTGTCCATGCCCAGCGTGCGCGACAGGCCGTCAACGAAATTGCCGCCCGCGTGAGTGAACATGTTGAACAACCAGCTTAAGCCGTCGACGACGAAGCGGATCACGGCGCCAATCACTTGGCCGAGCCATTCGAAAACGCTTTCTACCTGCATATCTGCTTCCTGATGGGGGACGTGGACCAAAAACGGCACTGCTCGCTTTGGCTGTCGATTGTCCGGGCGAGTTCCCTGTCGGGTAAAGGCTTTCTGTGAAGATCACCCGATTATCGCTACGGCCGACCTGCTCGGGATTGTGGGAGCGAGCTTGCTCGCGAATGGGCCGACGCTGTGCTCGCGCTGTCGCCTGGCTCATCGGCAGCCTGCTAATCATGTGTCTGCTGCTCTGGCTCGCCGATCGGATCTGGCCGCTGCCCTTGCCCAAGGACGATCTGGCGCGCGTGGTGCTCGCCGAAGACGGCACGCCGCTGTGGCGGTTCGCCGATGCCAATGGCGTCTGGCGCTACCCGGTGACGGTCGATCAGGTGTCGCCTTATTACCTCGAAGCGCTGCTGACCTACGAGGACCGCTGGTTCTATCAACATCCCGGCGTGAACCCCATGGCGCTGGCGCGCGCGGCCTGGCAAAACCTCAGCGGTGGCCATGTGGTGTCCGGCGGCAGCACCCTGTCGATGCAGGTGGCCCGCTTGCTCGATCCACACTCGCGCACACTGGCTGGCAAGCTTCGACAGCTGTGGCGAACCGCGCAGCTCGAATGGCACCTGTCCAAACAGGACATTCTGGTGCTGTACCTCAATCGCGCGCCGTTTGGCGGCACGTTGCAAGGCGTCGCCGCCGCCAGTTGGGCGTACCTGGGCAAGTCCCCGCAGCAACTGACCCGTGCAGACGCGGCGCTGCTGGCCGTGCTGCCCCAGGCGCCGAGTCGTCTGCGTCCGGATCGCCACGCGCAACGTGCTCAGGCGGCGCGGGACAAAGTGTTGCGGCGTCTGGCCGAGTTCGGCACCTGGCCGCAGGGTGCCGTTGACGAAGCGCTGGAAGAACCGCTGCTGCTCGCGCCGCGTCAGGAACCGAGCCTGGCGCCCTTGCTGGCCCGGCGCCTGAATCGTCCGAACAGCCCGCCGTTGATCCACACCACCCTGGACGCCGGCCTGCAGCGTCGTCTCGAAGACCTGCTGCTAGGCTGGCGCGCGCGTCTGCCCGAGCGCACGTCCGCCGCGATTCTGGTGGTGGAAGCGCAGAACATGGCCGTGCGCGCCTACGTCGGCTCGGTGGACATCGGCGACGCTAAACGCTTTGGTCATGTGGACATGGTCAGCGCGTTGCGTTCCCCCGGCTCGACCCTAAAACCCTTTCTCTACGGCAAGGCCATCGACGCCGGATTGATCCATTCGGAGTCGTTGTTGCAGGACGTGCCCCGGCGCTATGGCGATTACCGGCCGGGTAATTTCTCGTCGGGTTTTAACGGTGCGGTGGCGGCCAGCTCGGCGCTGTCGATGTCGCTGAATCTGCCAGCGGTGCAACTGCTGGAAGCCTATGGCCCGAAACGCTTCGCCGCGGAACTGCGCAATGGCGGCGTGCCGCTGACCCTGCCGCCGCTGGCCGAGCCCAATCTGGCGCTGATTCTTGGCGGCGCGGGCAGTCGGCTGGAAGATCTGGTCGGCGGCTACAGCGCTTTCGCCCGGGGCGGGCGCAGTGCGGACATTCGCTTGCAGCCCGATGATCGCCTGCGTGACCGGCCGATGATGTCGCCCGGCGCGGCGTGGATCATTCGGCGGATTCTCAGCGGCCAGTCCCGGCCTGACCTCGACCCCCATGCCGAGCTTGTGCAGCGCCCGCAACTGGCCTGGAAAACCGGCACCAGTTACGGCTTTCGTGATGCCTGGTCGATTGGCGTGGGGCCGAGGTTTCTGATTGGCGTGTGGATTGGCCGGCCGGACGGGACGCCGGTGCCGGGGCAGTTCGGCTTGGCGTCGGCAGCGCCGCTGATGCTGCAGGTTCACGACCTGCTGGTGAACCGCGACGCCCAGCGCAACATCCTGCCGCCCGTGTTGCCGGTGCCGCTCAACGTAGGCGTTGCTGCCATCTGCTGGCCTCTGGGGCAGCCGATGAGCAAGAGCGACCCGAACTGCCGTCGCCAACGTTTCGCCTGGACCCTCGACGGCACGACGCCGCCGACCTTGCAGGCGACCGATCAGCCGCTGGGGTTGGGGCTCACGGAGAAAGTCTGGCTGAACGACAAAGGCCTGCGCGTCGCGGCAAGTTGTCCACAGGCTCAGGCAAAAGAGATCGCCCTCTGGCCGGCGCCCCTTGAACCCTGGCTGCCGAAGGGCGAGCGGCGCGAGGCGCGTCTCCCTGACGTTGACCCATCATGCCCGCCTCAAGGGCTGAGCCTAGCCCCACCATTGTCAGTGGTGGGCGTCCGGGAGGGCGATCAATTGCGCTTGCCGGCCGGCAGTCAGCAGCTGTTGCGGCTCACGCTGTCGGCGCTGGGCGGCAGTGGCCGGCGCTGGTGGTTCATCGACGGCACGCCGGTCGGCGACACCGCCAGTCAGGACAGCTACACCCACACCTTCACGCGTTTGGGGCGCTACCAACTGAGCGTGCTGGATGAAAGCGGGCAGACTGCTCGGGTGGAATTCAGTGTGGTGGATTGAAACGTAGAGGCCCGTGCGTGAGACCCATGGTCAGAGGTGCCGCCGATCCACCGTAGGAGCCGGCTTGCTGGCGAACGCTGTTGTTTAGACGCCGCGAGGGTGAATGACAGATCGGGTTCGCCAGCAAGCTGACTCCTACGGATTCGCGTCGATCACCCATTGTGTGGACGAGATCAGGCCGCAGTGGGAGCGAGCTTGCTCGCGACTTGGTCGCTACGTCCACTCAATTTTCGGCGGTTGAAATGCCGTCTTCGCGAGCAAGCTCACTCCTATATGGACCTCACAGGCTGACGACCGGATCAACCCTCAATGCGGCGGATACTGCTGCAGGATGTTCTGCACCGTCTGGCGCAGGGCCTGCTCGCGCGCAGCAGGGTTGGCGTTGCCGTCGCTGACCATCTGCTCGGTGCTGCCACGCCAGACCAGCTTGCCGTCCTTGCCGTCGAGCATGTCGATCTGCAGGGTCGAGACTTTGTAATCGACGTTGCGCGTCTCGGTGCCAATCGGGCCGCCCCAGTAGCCGCCCCACGGATTGCCCCAATAACCGCCACCGCCGCCGTAGTTGGTGGTGACCGTCTGCTGGCGGTTTTCAACGATCAGCCACGCCTGCAGTTGCACGTCCGCTTTCATGCCGGGCGCTGCCATGCGCAGGCCGCGCTGCTCCAGTTGCTCGCCGACCGCCTGGCGAATGCGCTGTTCGGTCAGGTCACTTTTGATGCGCGGATCGTCCGGCTGATATTGCAAACCAGGCTCCTTCCACGCCCACGACCGGTAGGCGCCGAAATCGCGCTGGGCGTCGAAGTCGCGGTTGACCCGATCGGTCTGGCAGGCGCCGAGCAGCAGGGCGACACAAAGGACAGCAATGCGGCGGTACATGGGATTTCTCCAGCGTGTAAACAAAACGCCAAGGGGCGCGAAATCAGGACGGCGGGTAAGCCGTCAGGGCTTGTTGTACGGCCTGACGCAGGGCTTTGGCGCGGGTTGACTGGTCGCCGCCGCTGGCGGTTTCGGCGCTCGCGCTCCACACCGGCTGGCCGCTGCGGGCATCGAACAGACTGATGCGAACCACAACCACCTGTTCCTGGTAGGTACGCACGATCGGCACGCTGGTATAACCGCCGTAACCGTTGCGGTAGCCGTTACCACCGTAATAGCCCCCACCTGAACCGCCATAGTACGGATCGTAATAGTCATCACGCACCTGACGAATCCGGGTCTCTGCATGGGCATCGGCGGCGACGCGCAAGTCCGCCGCATGGGGGTTCTGTGAAGGCCGCAGACCGCGCTGATCCAGCCCGTTGCTGACGGCTTCGGCCAGCTGAGCCGAGTCTGCCCAGAGGGTGCCCGGCGGCAACTGGCCGTTGAGCCAGGTCCAGTTGCGATAGCGGCCATAGTCGCGCGGTGCCGCAGGGTAAGCGCTCATGTCGATGGCGTTGGCAGCGTGAGGCGGCGCCGGTGGAATGGCCGCAGACACGGCGCGATAAGGATTGGGGCTCTGGCAGGCGGCGAGGCCCAGGCAGAGGGAAAGCAAAGCGAGACGGCGTTTCATGAGGGTCTCCGCAGCGAATGTTAAGCAGCGTGTATCAACCAGCGTGGGTCAAACAGCCCGGCACATCCAGTGCAAGTAGCGTCCCAGTCCGGCGAAGGCCGGGTGGCGACGGTGGGCGAGCTCCATTTCCAGCAGGTCCGCAAGGTCGGCTTTGGCCTGGAACTCGACCGGCATGTAATCGTGAAAAACTCGAATGCCACTCTGGGTTTCGACTCGCCACAGGGAGCCAAGTTGCGCCGCCAGTTCGCGAGGATCAAGAGGCTCCTGGGGCGTCAGGCTCTGTTTTTCGCCGGCCAGGGTGTTCTTGCGCATTTTGCGGAAGTGGCCTTTGAGCAGGTTGCGGTAAATCAGTGCGTCGCGGTTGTAGAACGCCAATGACAGCCAGCCGTCGGGCTCGGTCAACTGATGCAGGACCGGCAGAATCGTGAACGGCTCGTCCAGCCACTCCAGCACTGCATGGCAGATCACCAGGTCATAACGCTCGGTCAGAATATCGGGCAGTGCTTGCCACGGCGCCTGAATGAAGTTCGCCGTCTGCCCCGCGTCGGTAAAGCGCTGACGGGCGCCTTCGAGCATGGGGGCGGCGGGTTCGGCCAGCGTCACATCATGCCCGCGCTCGGCCAGCCACAGCGACATGTGCCCAAGCCCGGCGCCGATGTCCAGCACGCGCAACGGACGGTCCGGCAGGCTTTCGACAAGGTCAGCTTTTAGCACCGCCAACCGGATCGCACCCTTGGCGCCGCCGTAGATTTTTTCAGCGAAGCGCGTCGCCAGTTGATCGAAATGACGGTCGCTCATTGGCTGAACCGCCGTTCACCGTCTGCCAGTTTCGCGCGCACCACTTCATCCATGTCCAGGCCCAGTTCGCTGCACAACAGCAGCAGGTAAAGCACGATGTCCCCGACTTCCTGGCCGGCGTGGGCCAGCTCGTCCGCCGGTAACTGACGGGACTGATCCTCGGTCTTCCACTGAAAGATCTCCACCAGCTCGGCCATTTCCACGCTGGCGGCCATGGCCAGGTTTTTCGGGCTGTGAAATTGCCGCCAGTCGTTGTTATCGCGGATGCGATGCAGGCGTTGGGTGAGTTCGTCGAGGTTCATGGGGGTCTCCTGAAGGTGCGTAGCTTCAGGGGGATAGGCGATTGACGCAAGGGGGCGCGATGCGCAGTCGCCGAGCTCGGTGGCGGGGGACGCAGTGTAGGAGCGTGGCTTGTCCCGCGATCGGCTGCGCAGCGGTCGCAAAACAAACGAATGGATTCTGCCTGACACCACGCGACCGGCAGATTTGCTGCCGCTTCGCGCCAGATCGCGGGACAAGCCACGCTCCCACAGAGTTACTCCGTGGCCGGCCGCCAGCTCCCCAGCATATGCACGATCCCTTCCGCGCCTTCCAGCTTGAACTGCCCATGGGACCCCGCCGCGCTGGCAGACAACGTCACCCCGCTCGGCAGCCGCACCGGCTTTTGAAACTCCACCGAAATTTCCACATTCGACGCCGGCAGATGATCTTCAAGGGCAGCCAAGGCACGGCTTTTTATCCACAACCCGTGGGCAATCGCCTTGGGAAAACCGAACAGTTTGGCGCTGCTGTCACTGAGGTGAATCGGGTTGTAGTCGCCACTGACCTTGGCGTACTGACGACCAATGTCCGAAGGCGCTGACCACGTCGCCAGCTCCGTCATTGGCAGTGGCGCCGGTTCGTAATCGCCTTCGATCTCGCGGTCCACGTGGACGTCACGGCACAGCATCGTGCTCTCTTCCTCCCACAGCAGGCCCAACGCATCCTCGATCTGCGTGATCACGCTGAACGTCGCGCCCTTTGCATGGGGTTTGAGATGGCCAACGTGCACGCTGACCTGCACCTTGATCACGCTGCCAAGGGGCCGACGAATACTGATCCGGTTGTGCAAGTGGACCAGTCCGAGGAGCGGGAAGGGGAAGTCCTTGTCGGTAAGGAGCTTCATTTGCAACGGGAAGGCCAGCACATGGGGATAGGTCGGCGGCAGCAGACTGCCCGGGACAAAGCCGCAGACGTGGGCGAACGCTTTAACCTTGTCCGGATCCACTGACATCCAGCACCGCAGCCCTTGATCCGGTAGTTTTGTGCCGCTGACCTTGCGCCGCAACGCCGCTTGCATGAACAGGCCGGGCAGGGCCGGGGGCGTGTCCAGATACCGCCAGTGCGCACTCATCGAGGTTCTCCTGTGGTCATGCTACAGATCAGCCCGCCTCGGATCGACGGGGGAGCCATTCAAACGGTCATCGTGTCGATGCCCACTCAGGCACCGAGCACGCTTTGGCCGCACACCCGCAGCACCTGGCCACTGACCGCACCGGAGCCCGGCTGACCCAGCCACGCCACCGCTTCCGCCACGTCCTGCGGCTGACCGCCCTGGCCCAGCGAGCTCATGCGTCGGCCGGCTTCGCGCAAGGCGAAGGGCATGTGCGCCGTCATGCTGGTTTCGATGAAGCCCGGTGCCACGGCGTTGATGCTGATACCGCGCGCTTTAAGCGTCGGTGCCATCGCCCGCGCATAGCCGATCAGGCCGGCCTTGCTGGTGGTGTAGTTGGTTTGCCCGCGATTGCCCGCCAGCCCGCTGATCGACGCCAGCAGAATCACGCTGCCGTTCTCGCGCAATGCGCCGCTGTCGAGCAGCGCCTGTGTCAGCACCTGTGGCGCATTGAGGTTGACGTCGAGCACTGAGTCCCAGAAGTCC
>Ga0308164_10003228_pt1 | contig 15055 bp, 12 predicted proteins | sample PhyTR2_FD_201031 | JGI IMG/M metagenome (GOLD analysis project Ga0308164, IMG submission 201031) | Phyllosphere microbial communities from UC Gill Tract Community Farm, Albany, California, United States - DLSLT.R2 | ecosystem: Host-associated > Plants > Phyllosphere > Unclassified | place: USA... | reverse complement strand
TACTTCACCACGAAGCGCGCCTGGGCCTCCATCGAGAAGTCGGGCACGGCGGTGCGGTGGGTGCCGTGGCCCAGCAGGTTGGGCGTGAGCAGGCGGTAGCCGGGCGGGAAGGGCCTAGTGAATTCGGTCCAGACCTCGCGGCTTTCGGCAAAGCCGTGGAGGAAGAGGATGGTGGGCGCGATGGGAGCAGGAGACATGACAAGGGAGCAACGGAAGCGGCAAAAGTAACTTTGCCAACCCGCCCCGCCGCGACTGGGCGCAACCTTCTCCGGCCGTTGGCAGTTGGGGGTTCTGGCAACTACCCGGTTCTTTTAACGCACTATTTTCTAGTCTCATGCCCTCCTTTTCCTCGCGCTACCTGCTGGCCGTACCCGCCCTGGCGGGCAGCCTGGCGCTGCTGGCCAGCCACCCCACTACCCCCACCGTGGCCCCCGACCCCGACAATGCCGGCCTGAAGCTGCCCGCCGGCTTCGGCGCCCTCAAAGTAGCCGAAACCGGTGGCAAGGCCCGCCACCTGGCCGTGACGCCTCAGGGCATTATCTACGTGAAGCTCAACCGGGTAAAGGATGGCAAAGGCATCCTTAAATTGCAGCCGCAGGCCAATGGCAAGGCCACCGTGGCGGGCGGCTTTGGCGACTACGGCGGCACGGGCATGTACGAGAAAAACGGCTACCTCTACGCCTCCTCCGACCACGCCGTGTACCGCTACAAGCTGGATGCGAAGGGCGACGTGCTAGCCCCCACCAAGCCCGAGCTGCTGGTGCGCGGCCTGAAGGTGGGCAGCCAGCACGAGTCCAAATCCATCGTGCTCGACAACGCCGACAACCTCTACGTGAACGTGGGCGCCTACGCCAACGCCTGCCAGGAGCAGGACCGCACCCGCGGCTCGAAGGGTATCCCGAACTGCCCCATTCTGGACTCGGCGGGCGGCATCTGGCAGTTCAAGGCTAGCCAGGCCAACCAGACTTATAAAACCGGCACGCGCTACGCCACCGGCCTGCGCAACGTGGTGGGCCTCGACTGGAACCCGCAAGACAATCAGCTCTTTGTGATGCAGCACGGCCGCGACCAGCTGCACGACAACTGGCCCGCGCTGTACACCGACCAGCAGTCGGCCCAGCTGCCCGCCGAGTGCATGTACGCCGTGAAGCAGGGCGACAACGCCGGCTGGCCCTACCTCTACTACGACCCCCAGCAGAAGAAGAAAATGCTAGGCCCCGAGTACGGCGGCGATGGCAAGAAAGAAGCCACCGGCAACTACATTGACCCCGCCGCCGCCTACCCCGCTCACATGGCGCCCAACGGCCTGCTGTTTTATACCGGCACCATGTTTCCGGCCAAGTACCGCAACGGTGCCTTCATCGCCTTCCACGGCTCTTGGAACCGGGCGCCCGAGCCGCAGGCCGGCTACTACGTAGTCTTTCAGCCGTTTAAGGATGGCAAGCCTAGCGGCCAGTGGGAAGTTTTTGCGGATAATTTCTCGGGCTCGGCCGCCAAAACGGCTGCCGGCCGCGCCGACCACCGCCCCTGCGGCCTCGCCCAGGGCCCCGACGGCTCGCTCTACGTGAGCGACGACTCGAAGGGCACCATCTACCGCATCGTGTATAACGCTAAGAAATAATGACTGTTAAGTATTTAGTGCTGGCGCTGGGGCTAGCCAGCGGCGTATTCTCGCTGCAAGCCCAGCAGCGCCCGGCCCCCAAAGCCAAGGCTAAAACCACCGCCAAAACCGACCCAGCAATGGCGGCTAGCCTCACCCGCGGCGCGGTAGTGTACAAAAACGTGTGCATCACCTGCCACCAGGCCGATGGCGGCGGCGTGCCCAACATGAACCCGCCGCTCATCAAAACGACCTACGTGCTCGGCGACAAAGCCCGGCTAGCCCACATTGTGCTGGCCGGCTTGGCCGAGCCCATCGAAATTGACGGCGATGAGTACAAGCAGCACATGCCCGCCCAGGCCTACCTCACCGACCAGCAGGTGGCCGACGTGCTCACCTACGTGCGCAACAGCTTCGGCAATAAGGCCAGCGCCGTGCAGGTAGCTGAGGTGAAGGCCGTGCGCGCCACAATTAAGTAGTTGTTATTTAGCACTTACACGCGGTGGCCCTGGCAACGGGGCCGCCGCGTTGTGTTTTCAATAGGTTGGTTTTTTACTGAATAGGATACTCTTTCTGCTTCTGTTTGACCCAAATAGTTGTCATGCTGAGCTTACCGAAGCATCTCTACCGCTTCGTTGAACCGCGCAAATGGTGCGAGCAAGATACTTCGGCAAGCTCAGCATGACGAACGTGCTTAAAGAGACTTCTCCCAATGCGCTTTACTTGCAACCAGCAGTATACATTCCCCCGCTAGCCTTGTTACAGAGCAGTCTGTACCATAAGCCGCTGCCTTATGCGCCCTGCCCTGCTGCCGCCCCGCCACCGCCTCACTACCGCCTGGTTTCACAGCGGCTGGCTCTACGGCAACCTGGGTATCGGTTTGGTATGGGGCTTGCCGAATCTCACCTGGCAGCGCAGCCTGGCCTCACTGGGGCTAATGGTGCTGACGGTGGGCCTCGGCCACGCGGTGGGGCTGCACCGTGGTATTATTCACCGGGCGTTTCAGACCTCGCGGTTCTGGCGCGGCGCGCTGGCGTATTTGAGTGTGCTGGCCGGCCTGGGAGGGCCTATTTCGTGGCTGAAATCGCATTACTACCGCGATTACTGGCAGAACCAGCCCGCTAGCCCCGCCTACTTCCGCTACGACCACCCCATCTGGCAAGACTACCACTGGAACCACCACCTGGCCCTGCACTCGGCCGATGACGCTGTATATGATATCCCGCCCGCCGACCTGCACGACCCGTGGCTCGTGTGGCTCGAAAAAACCTGGGTGCTGCACGTGCTGGCCCTGGCTGGGCTGGTGTGGCTAGGGTTCGGCTTCGAGGCGATGGCCGCCGTGGTGTGCCTGCGCATCGCGCTGAGTATACTCGGGCACTGGTTTGTCACCTACGTGTCGCACACCTCGGGCTACGCCCACTACCACGTGGCCGGCGCCGCCGAAAGCGGCTACAACAACCTGCTGCTTGGGGTGCTCAGCTTCGGCGAGGGCTTCCACAACACCCACCACGCTCACCCGCGCTCGGCCCGCATGGGCACCGCCTGGTACGAGTTCGACCTGGGCTGGCTCCTCGTGCGCGGCATGGAAGCGCTGGGCCTCGTGTGGGCCGTGGAAGCCGCCGGCCGCACCGCCACCCTGAAACCCCAGGCCCAGGTGCAGCCCACCCGCCGCTGGCCCTGGGCGGGCTAGCTTTGCAGCCTTATTTTAGGAGCTATGAACGAGCAGCTGATTGTCAATAATTTCGGCCCGATTAAAGACACTACGATGGATTTTAAGCGGGTCACCGTAATTGCGGATATTCCTGTCAGAATAAAGCTTGTAGTAGATAATAAGTTAGTCATTACTTAAACGTGCCTTACGCTAACCCCATTCAACCAACCGCGTATGCTTTCTAAGCTTATTTCTCGCTTATGAAAACGACCATTCTCCTACTAACCGCTTTCCTTGGCTGCGCCGCCCTTGGCCACGCCCAAACTACCCCTAGCGCTACCCCGGCCGCGGCTACGGCGGGCTCTTCAACGGGCGCCTCGGGCACCAAGAATGTGGGCAACGACCGCGCCGACGCGCCGCAGGCGCCGGGTATGCAGGCCGCGGGCACTACGCCCATCTCCTCGGGGCGCCGGCACAGCACAAAACCCAGCGGCCGGCGCGGCGCCAAAAAAGCGGTTTCCGGCCAGCGCGTGGCTCCTCAGTAGCAATCTGTCGGGGCTGGCTATAAGCTCGGCATAACCCGTTGCTGGCAAATGCGGTATGCGTAGGCAACTTCTCCCTTTTCGCCCATGGCCGATTTCCTGACTTCCGACACCTCGCGCCGCGAGTTTATGCGCACGCTTTCGCTAGGCGCGGGCGCCTCGCTGCTGGGGGCCTCGGCGCTGGCTAGCCCCCTGGAGTGGCTGGCGCCCGGCCGCAAGCTGGGCGTGGCGCTGGTGGGCCTGGGCAAGTACAGCAGCGGCCAGCTAGCCCCCGCCTTACAGCAAACCTCCTATTGCCAGCTGGCGGGCATCGTAACGGGCTCGCCGGCCAAGGCCGCGCAGTGGCAGAAGCAGTACGGCCTGGCCGCCAAAAACTGCTACGATTACAAAACCTTCGACCGCATTATCGACAACCCGGCCATCGACATTGTGTACGTGGTGCTGCCCAATGCCCTGCACGCCGAGTATGTGGTGCGGGCGGCGCAGGCGGGCAAGCACGTCATTTGTGAGAAACCAATGGCGACTACCGTGGCCGATGCCCAGCACATGATTGCGGCCATGAAAAAGGCCGGCAAACAACTCAGCGTGGGTTACCGGCTGCATTTCGATCCGCACAACCAGGCCATGATGCGCCTGGGCCAGTCGCAGGCGTATGGCAAAATCAACCACCTGGCGGCCGATAATGGCTTTAAGTTTGGCAACGACACGCCCTGGCGGGTCGATAAGAAGCTGAGTGGCGGCGGTCCGCTCATGGATATGGGTATTTATTGCCTGCAAGGCTGCCTCTACACCAAGGGTCAGGTGCCGATTTCCGTCACGGCCAAGCTGGCGCCCGAAACGGGCAGCGGTTACTTCAAAGAAGTAGAAGCCGGGGTAGACTGGCAGCTGCAATTTGCCGATGGCTCGGTGGCCGACTGCCGCACCAGCTACGCCCAAAACATGCAAGGCCGCCTGCGCGCCGAGGCCGCCAACGGCTGGTTTGAGCTGGAGCCGGCCTACGGCTACGGTGGGCTAGCCGGCAAAACGAGCAAGAACGACAACGTGCTCAACCTGCCCAATATCAACCAGCAAGCCGCCCAAATGGATGCCTTCGCCCGGTGCGTGCTGGACAATAAACCGACCAGCGTGCCCGGCGAAATGGGCCTGCGCGATGTGCAGCTGCTCACGGCAATTTACCGTGCGGCCGAAACCGGCCAGTCGGTTTCGACCAAAGACGTGGTGCAGCTGATTGACCGCACACACGCCAAGTAACGTGGACTTTTAGTCCGCGATTCTTACAGCCTGCACAGCATCCACTCGCGGACTGAAAGTCTGCGCTACACCCTAGCGGGCGGGCACCGGTAGCTTGGCGAATACTTCGGCCACGCCCTCTTCTATCTGTTTGGCAGCGCGGGTTGGCTTGCGCGACAGGATGGCCGAAGTTGTGCCCTGCCAAATCAATTCCTTGCGGGCGGCATCGACGAGGTCGATGGTGGCGGTGCCTTCCTGGTACTGGCCCACCGGAATATCGCCGGCCTGCCAGCGGTAGTTGCGCTGGCCAATGTAGTAGGGCAGGCCATCGGTCTGAAAATTGGCCTGGCGCGTTTGCACGCGCTGCTCGGTCACCATCCCGATATTCACCCACAGGTCGGGCTGGTCGGCTTTTTGAAAGCCACGGGCTTCCATCTGGCGCGTCACGGCCCGCTTGAGGTCGAAGATATTGGAGCCCGAATTTATAAACGCTGAGTCGTTGCGCGCCTGCTGGTCCATGAAATTATAGGTCTTGTAGCGCGCCAGGTCCACGCCGGGGCGGCTCTCGACCCGCGTAGTGGCTTGCTCGGAGGAGCAGGCGGCTAGCCCCAGCCCCAGGGCCAACGCGGATAATTTCAGGGAAGTAGGCAGGCTGAACATAGCGGCAAAGTGGAAAGCACGAAAAAGAATAAAGCCGGCTAGCGAGGCTAGCCGGCTTTATCTAACGCACAAAAACCCAGTGGCGTTACGCCGCTTTTATTTTATCGAGCGAAGCCATGTCCTCGGCCGAAAGCTGAATATCGGCCGTTTTCATATTCTCCTCCAGGTGCTTCACTTTGGACGTGCCGGGGATGAGCAGAATGTTGGGCGAGTGGTGCAGCAGCCAGCTCAGGGCAATTTGCTGCGGGGTGGCGCTGTGCTTTTGGGCTAGGGTATCGAGGGCAGCCAGGGCCTCCTTGTTGCCGCCCGAAAGTGGGTACCACGGAATAAACGCCATGTTTTGGGCACGGGTGTAGTCGAGTACAGCCTCCCACTTGCGGTTATCGACCGAGTACATATTCTGCACCGACACCACGGGGAAGAACTCCTGAGCCTTTTTAATCTGGTCAACATCGACTTCCGAAAGGCCGATGTGCTTCACCAGGCCATCCTGCTGCGCTTTTTGTAGAAATTTGAAGGTGTCTTCCACCGGTACGTTTGGGTCGATGCGGTGCAGCTGGTAGAGGTCAATCTGCTCAACTTTGAGGCGCTTGAGGCTGCCGTGCAGGGCTTCTTCGAGATGCCTGGGGCTGGCATCGACGGGCCACTGGTTGGGGCCGGTGCGCAGCAGGCCGCCTTTGGTGGCGATGACCACTTTATTATACGGGTGCAGCGCTTCGGCAATCAGTTCCTCCGATACATTGGGGCCGTAGCTGTCGGCAGTGTCAATGAAATCGATGCCCAGCTCCACGGCGCGCTTCAGCACCCGGATGGCTTCGTCGTGGTCCTGGGGCGGGCCCCAAATGCCGTCGCCGGTGATGCGCATGGCGCCGTAGCCCAGGCGGTTTACAGTCAGGTCGCCGCCGATGGTGAACGTGGCGGGATAGGTGGTAGTAGCCATTTGTGGAAAAGGTAATAGCGTGAACGCCACCGGCTAGGGATAGCCGGTGGCGTTCAGTAAGACAATTCAACAAGACTATTGTTTGCGTGGCTAGCCCTTGTACGACTGGCCTAGCGCAGCGCCAGCGCCGCGGCCGTAACCTGCGCGCTGAGCTCGCGCACGGCCCGGGCAATGCCGTCGGCATCGAAGCCGCACTCTTTATAGAGCTGGTCCTGGGTGCCGTGCTCCACCACGCGGTCCGGAATGCCAAGGCGGCGCACGGGCAGGTGCTGGCCGTGGTCGGCCAGAAACTCCAGTACCGCCGAGCCGAAGCCACCGGGCAGGCAGCCGTCCTCCACCGTCACGATGGCGCGGTAGCGGCGGGCAATGGCCAGCAGCATTTCCTCATCGAGCGGCTTGCAGAAGCGCATATCGTAGTGGCCGGCGTCGAGGCCTTCGGCGGCTAGGGTCTCCGTAGCTTTCACGGCGTAGTTGCCGATGTGGCCGATGCTAAGTACGGCCACGCCGCCGGCTTCGCCCTCGCGCACCACGCGGCCCGTGCCGATGGCAATGCGCTGCAACGGCGTGCGCCACACCGGCATCACGCCCTCGCCGCGCGGGTAGCGAATGCTGAACGGACCCGCGTTTTCGGGCAGTTGGGCGGTGTACATCAGGTTGCGCAGCTCCTGCTCGTTCATGGGGGCACTCACCACCACGTTGGGGATGCTGCGCATGTACGAGAGGTCGTAGCAGCCGTGGTGCGTAGGGCCATCGGCGCCGGCAAAGCCCGCCCGGTCGAGGCAGAACACCACGTGCAGGTTTTGCAGCGCCACGTCGTGCACCATCTGGTCGTAGCCACGCTGCATGAATGACGAGTAGATGTTGCAGAACGGCACCAGCCCCTGCGTGGCTAGCCCCGCCGAAAACGTGACGGCATGCTGCTCGGCAATGCCCACGTCGAAGGCGCGCTCGGGCATGGCGGCCATCATAATATTCATCGACGAGCCACTGGGCATGGCGGGCGTCACGCCCATTACCTTATCGTTGGCCTGGGCCAGCTCCAGCAGCGTGTGGCCGAAAACATCCTGGTATTTCGGCGGCTGGGGCGTGGTGGGGATTTTGGTGAAAATCTCGCCCGTAATCTTGTCAAACAGGCCCGGCGCGTGCCACAGCGTCTGGTCTTTCTCGGCCAGCGCGTAGCCCTTGCCTTTCACCGTCACGCAGTGCAGCAGCTTGGGGCCGGGAATGCTTTTCAAGTCATTGAGCACCGCTACCAGATGCTGCACATCGTGGCCATCGACGGGGCCGAAGTAACGGAAATTCAGCGCCTCAAACAAGTTGCTCTGCTTCAGCAGGGTAGCCTTCATGGCGGCTTCTACCTTGCGGGCAATCTGCTGGGGGTTGGGGCCGAATTTGCTGAGCTTGCCGAGCACGTTCCACAGCTCGTCGCGCACTTTGTTGTAGGTGCGCGAGGTGGTGATATCGGTGAGGTATTCCTTGAGCGCGCCCACGTTGGGGTCGATGCTCATGCAATTGTCGTTGAGCACGACAATCATGTTGTTGCGAATATCGCCGGCGTGGTTGAGCGCCTCGAAGCTCATGCCGGCCGTCATGGCGCCATCGCCGATTACGGCAATATGCTGGCGGTCAAACTCTTTCTTATAGTCCGAAGCCACGGCCATGCCCAGCGCCGCGCCAATGCTGGTGCTGCTGTGGCCCACGCCAAAGGCGTCGTACGGGCTTTCGCTACGCTTGGGGAAGCCCGACATGCCGCCGTAGCGGCGGTTGGTGGGAAAGCGGTCGCGGCGGCCGGTCAAAATCTTGTGGCCGTAGGCCTGGTGGCCCACATCCCACACCAGCTGGTCGTAGGGCGTGTTGAAAACGTAGTGCAGCGCCACCGACAGCTCCACGACCCCTAGCGAGGCGCCGAAGTGGCCGCCGTAGATGCTCACCGTGTCGATAATGAACTCGCGCAGCTCTTGGCTTACTTGCACTAGCTGCTCGGGAGCGAGCTTTTTGAGGTCGTCGGGCGAGGATATCGCCGCCAGGAGCGGGCCGGGTTCAATTATCATCGGGGCAGCGGAAAGATAGGGCGCGGTAGCTAACCGCCGGGCCCGCTAAAAGATTGGCTGGCCGACTCCAAAGATACGACAGCGCGGGGTGGGCGGTTGTGTACTGCCGGGCTAAGGCAGGGGCTAGCCCGGCCGCAGCGAGCGGTGAGGTAGCGCTCTTGGCCGATAGATGTGGGCTTTCGGCCGAGCATTTACCAAAAAGCCGGCCAGACAGTGCAACTATTGCAAGTCGTTTGCGCACTTTGGCCGTCAATGAACTTTATGAGCAAGTCTACTTTTCCCGCCGTACCGCTGCTAGCGGTAGCCTTGGCGGCTAGCCCGTTGCTGGCCCACAGCCAGGCCGGTAGCCGCCCGGCCACTGCCCCCGCGGCCGCCCCGCGCACGGCCACCGGCCGCGTGAGCGGCACCGTGACGGACGCCGCCAACGGCAAACCCGTGTCGTACGCCACCGTCAACGTCATCAACCCCACCACCAATAGCCCCGTGAACGGCGGCGTGGCCGGCGACGATGGCAAGTTTGTGCTGCCCGTGCCGGCGGGCACCTACCGCGTCGAAATCAGCTTTATCGGCTACACCACCCAGGTAAAAAACGACGTAACCGTGACCAGCGGCGGCAACCTGGCGCTGGGCACCGTGGCCCTGGCCGCTGCCGCCCAAAAGCTGGGCGAAGTAGTGGTGACCGGCAAAAAGCCGCTCATTGAGGAGCGCGTGGACCGCACCATCTACAACGCCGACGTGGACAAAACCACGGCCGGCGGCGACGCTACCGACGTGCTCAAGCGCGTGCCGCTGCTGAGCGTGGACCTGGATGGCAACGTGAGTTTGCGCGGCAGCTCCAACATTCGGGTGCTCATCAACAACAAGCCGAGCACCATTGCGGCCAGCAGCGTGGCCGACGCGCTGAAGCAGATTCCGGCCGACCAGATTCAGACGGTGGAGGTAATTACTTCACCGTCGGCGAAGTACGATGCCGAGGGTTCGGGCGGCATCATCAACATCGTTACCAAGCAAAACAACCTGAAGGGTGGCTCGCTGAGCCTGAACACGGGCGTGGGGCTGCGCGCCACCAACCTAGGACTGAACGGCAACTACAGCAACGGCAAGTTTGGGGTGAGCCTCGGCGGCTTCGGGCGAGCTAGCTACAACCAGCCGGGCAGCTTCGAAAACTCGCAGACCAGCATAGCGCTGGCTGATAACATAATTCCAGCCAACGGTTCAACCCCGGCTATCATAATTGCCCGGGCCGGCGACCGCACCAGCACTGCTCAAAGCGCCGACACGCGCCGCAACGACGCCTTTGGACGCTATACGCTGGGGCTGACCTACGACTTCGATAAGCGCAACTCGCTGGCCGGCTCGCTGGCTTACGGCCTTCGCAACGGCAACAATTATCAGGATAATCTCATCACGCGCACGAGAAGAGGCACTGACCCGCTGCGAGTAAGCCTGCTACGCGATGTGGAAACGACTAACAACTCGAACACCGTTGATGCCAGCCTCAACTACACGCACTTGTTCGAAACCAAGCAGCGCGAGTTGAGCATCCTTACGTTATTCAGCCGCAACAACCAGACGAACGACTTTACGAACAGCGTTTTTGACCCCACCGGCTCCACCGACCGCGACGCCCGCCGCTACGTGGGCCAGCTGGGCAACAACAACGACAGCTATAACGAGGAATACACCGGCCAGCTCGATTACCAGACGCCGACCGTGAAGGACCAACTGCTGGAAGTAGGTGTGAAGGACATTGTGCGCCGCGTGAACAGCGACTACAGCTATTTCTACGACGCCAGCCAGCAGCCCCCGGCGAACTCGCCCAACCTGAACAACTCGTTTCGCTACCGCCAGAACGTAGCCGCCGGCTATGCCACCTACACCATCGGGCTGCCCAAGGGCTTCACCATCAAGCCGGGCGTGCGCTTCGAGTACACCAGCATCTCGGCCGACTTTACCAACGGCCAGGGTACGCTCACCAGCACCAACATTCCGAATTACGGCGTGCTGGTGCCCGGCATCAACCTCTCGCGCCGGCTCGAAAACGGCAACGTGGTGAAGTTCTCGTACAACCGCCGCATTCAGCGCCCGTCGCTGCAATTCCTGAACCCCAACGTGCAGGCCAGCAACCCGCTGAATGCCTCGCGCGGCAACGCCGAGCTAGGCCCCGAGTACACCAACAACTACGAGGTGGGCTACAGCACCACCGTGAAGCAGAAGGTGAACCTGAACGTGACGGCCTTCGTGCGCAACACCACCGACGCCATCCAGACGGTGCGCGTGCCGCTGCCCGCCGAGCTGAACCCCAACAACGTGCAGGGCGCCCTGCTGACCACCTACCTCAACTCGGGCGTAGAGAATGCCTACGGCGGCAGCCTTTTTGCGGGCGCCAACACCGGCAAGCTCTCCCTGAACGGCAGCGTGGATGCCTTCTATGCCGTGCTGAAAAACAACGACGCTACTTCCATCTACAATTCTACCAACCGCGGCGTGGTGGTGAATGGGCGCGTATTTGGCTCCTACGACCTGGGCAAGAGCTACTCGCTGCAAGCCTTCGCCTTTTACCGCGGCCAGCAGGTGCAGCTGCAAGGCGAGCAAAGCGGCTTCGGCATTTACAGCCTGAGCCTGCAAAAGAGCTTTGCCGAGAAGCGCGGCAGCATCGGCTTCGGTGCCGAGAACTTCTTCACCGGCACCATCCGCATCCGCACCAACGTGGCCACGCCCTATGTGGATAGCTACAACGGTGTGCCCCTCAACGGCCCGGTGCTGAGCCAGAACAGCACCAACGTGGTGCAGAACCTCAACTTCAAAATCAACTTCAGCTACCGCATCGGTAAGCTCACGGCCAGCGACCCCGGCCGCCGCCGCAAGGGCGTGAACAACGACGACCTGAAAGAAGGCGGCGATGGCGGCATGGGCGGCGGCGGCGACCTCGGCGGTGGCGGCGCTGGTGCAGGCGGCGGCGGGGGTGCCCGGCCCGCAGGTGCCGGTGGCCAGCGCCCCGGTGGTGCCCCCGGCGCGGGCCAGCGCCCCGCCGGGGCTAGCCCGGCCAGCGCTACCGACTCGACGCGCCGCGCCATTCCGGCCGATTCGCTCCAGTTGCTGCGCAACCAGTCGGCCCCGGCCGCGGCCCCCGGCGGCACTACGCCGGCTAGCCCCGGCGTGGCCACCCCTGGCCAGCAGCCCGCCGATAGCTCGGCTACCAAGCCCACGTCTTCGCCAGCCGTGAAGCCGGGCAACACGACTTCGCCGGTGGGGCCGCCCTCGCCAGGCACGGCCTCGCCCAGCGGCATTGTGCCGGCCGGTAGCCCCGGCGGGCGGCCCTAGCTGGCTAGGGTAGCCGCTAGCCCTAATCTGAATTAAAAGGGGCCTGCCGCGCTTGTCGTGGCAGGCCCCTTTTTTTGCCGGCCGCAGCGCCGGGCGGGGGCTAGCCCCACACCCTACTTCGTGGCTTCATCGGTTATCCACGGGTGCCGGGGCAGGGACCTACTTTTGTGCTATCCTTTCCGTGTTCTATGCCGCTAGCCACTCCTTCTCCAGCCCCGGCCCGCCCCGAGGCCGACCTGCTGCGCCAGCTGCGGCCTTCGCGCATTGTAGTGCCCGCTCTCATTGGCCTGAGTGTGGTGGCGTTCCTGTTCTGGCGCTCGTACAAGCCCGGCGACCTGGCCCCGCTGCTGCACGCCAAGTGGGAGTGGCTGCTCATTACGCTGCTCGTGCTGTTGGCGCGCGACCTGGGCTACATCTACCGCATCCGCCGAATTTCGGAAAATGAGCTGAGCTGGCGCCAGGCCTTCGGGGTAATTGTGGTGTGGGAGTTTGCCTCGTGCGTGCTGCCCTCGGCGGCCGGGGGCACGGCGGCGGCCCCGGCTATCCTCACCCGCGAGGGCATTCCGCTGGGCAAATCCATCGCCTACACCATCGTCACGGCGTTTCTCGACAATCTGTACTACGTTTTCATGGTGCCGCTGGTGGTGTGGCTGGCCGGCGATGGCTTGTACCCGCAAGGCATGCAGTCGACGCTTGTGCAAACGCTGCGCGCCATTTTCATCTTCAGCTACGTGGCCGTGTCGGCCTACTCGGCGCTGCTCATGTACGCGCTCTTTATCAATCCGCGCTCGGTGCGCCGGCTGCTGGTGCGCCTTGCCTCGCTGCGCGGGCTGCGGCGGTTTCGGCGGCTAGCCTACCGCCAAGGCCAGGAAATGGTGCTGGCCTCGGCGCACCTGCGCGGGGCGGGCGCGGCCTATTGGTGGCGCGCCACCCTCAGCACCGTGTTTGTGTGGACGGCCCGCTACGCCGTTATCGGCTGCCTTATCGGCGCCTTCACGCCCATGACCACGGGTACGTTCCTGTTCATCTTCGCCCGCAATATCACCTACAAAGTGGTGCTGCTGCTGGCCATCACGCCCGGCGGCGCGGGCATTGCCGAGGGGGCTTTTCCCACGTTTTTCGGCCGCTTCATGGGCTCGGCGTCCATGACGAGCTTTCTGGTGCTGCTCTACCGCATCGTTACTTACTACTTCTACCTGGCGCTGGGCGTGGCCTACCTGCCGCGCTGGCTGGCCGGGGCTAGCCCTACCGGCCATAAAAAAGGCCCCGCTCCGGTTACGGAGCAAGGCCTCTAAGCGGGCATAGGCCCTAGTTAAGTGCTTGGTTATTTAGCCTTCAGCATGAGCTTCGACTCGGGGCTGTTGGGGTTCACAAGCGTAAGCTTGTCTTCCGTCAGGGTTTCGATGTTGAACGTGCTGCTGGTGGGGCTGCCGTCGGGGGTCATCGTGATGGTTTTGGCGGCCTGGTCAAATACGTACTTGCCGCTCTGCGTGCCCGAATAGCTACCGTTCGAGGCGAAGCTGATTTCCTGGTCTTTAGCCACGTCATCCTGCTTTACTTTATCGCCGGCCGCATCGGTCTGCTTATCGGTCACCCATACTTTGCTGCTGGTGCCATACAGCATATTTACGCCTTCAACCTTGCCCTTGTCGTTGCCGCACGACGACACGATGAACAACAACGCTACTACGCTCAGCAACGAGGCGAAGTAAGACCGGAAGGATACTGGTGAAAAGTTCATAAGGAGAAAAAGGAAAGAGTGGTAAAAGAAAGCCAGGGTAGCTTCCGGTCCCGCTTACGCACGGCTTTTTTTTTGGTTATCCCTGGTAACCCTGCCGTTTGGGGCCGCGTACAAGGCTCACAAAGCACCCTGCTGCTTAGCGCTTGCTTTTCTTTCACACTTAAAACGCACTTGTCACATGGGCTTGCTCGATTTCTTGACTAACGAGGGTGATAAAAAGCCCGTTGCTCCGTCTCAGCCGGCCGCTGGTGGCACCGATTTTTTCGGTAACGGCGACAAAGCTGCCGACGCTACCGGCTCAGCCGCTGGCTCTACCTACACGGTAGTAAGCGGTGATTCGCTTTCCAAAATTGCTAAAAACCACTACGGCGACGCCGCCAAGTGGCATCAGATATACGAGGCCAACAAGGCCATCATCGGCAGTAACCCCGACCACATTGAAGTAGGTCAGGAGTTAACCCTACCTAGTATCTAGGTACTTTTTGCAGAAAAAAGGTGAGAAAAGCCACTCCAGTCTTGGGGTGGCCTTTTTGTTTTTGGTAGGGTAAGCTTTCGTTTGCCAGCGGCTGGGTCATTTTCAAAGCAGAATCCCCCCGGCCGCTGGTAAGCGAAAGCTTATTCTACATTTTTTTGCCCGGCATTTGCGCATATCGGCACCGGCGCTATCTTTGCCTTCACCAATCCGGTACTCCTCCGCAGCAGGCGGGGCAGTTTTAGTAAGCTTTATACAGAAGCGGCGAGAGATTAGGCTCTTTGACCCGCTGGCAACCTTCACCCGCTGAAAGGTGCCAATTCCTACCCCGGTAGCCGCCACGCGCCGCCCGGGGGTCTATAAACCGAGTACCATGGCCCATTCATTTTTCTTCGCTGCCCCCTCCTACCCCGCCGCCGCTGTGCGCGGTTTAGGCCACCTTTCGCTAGCCCCTTTGGCCGGCCTGGCCCCCGTGCGCCGGCGAATGCGAATGTGCTGTTGTTGCCAAGGCTAAGCCCCGGCGTTTTTCTCCCTCCTTTTGCGGGTCATTGCCTTTGCCAACCGGCCCAGCCGTGAGCAAGGCTAGCTACTACAGCCTTGTTAAAGTCAAGTATCTGTATTACAGATTTTTGCTAATAGCAGCAGCACCTGCAGAGGAATACCGAAAGCCAACAGCACGGAGTCTCGACCACGCTTTTTGCGCCACCGCTTCGCTCTTCAGCGCTAGCTCAGGGGCGCAGCACCCGGCCCCGGCCCTAGCCGCCCGGCCCATTTTCCCAGCTCGCTTTTCCGCAACAACTTTTTTAATTTCCTAGCCTTATGGCCAATCCAACCCTGCATTTCG
>Ga0308164_10003226_pt1 | contig 15057 bp, 10 predicted proteins | sample PhyTR2_FD_201031 | JGI IMG/M metagenome (GOLD analysis project Ga0308164, IMG submission 201031) | Phyllosphere microbial communities from UC Gill Tract Community Farm, Albany, California, United States - DLSLT.R2 | ecosystem: Host-associated > Plants > Phyllosphere > Unclassified | place: USA... | reverse complement strand
CTAGTGGCGCGGTCGAGGTAGCCGCCGGGGTTGCCGCGCAGGTCGAGCACCAGCCGCTTGAGGCCCTGGCGCTGCAAATCGGCCAGCTGGGCTTTGAACTCTTCATAAGTGCCCGCGGCAAACTTGCTGACCTTGATGTAGCCCGTTTGCCCATCTTCCAGCAGCACGCCCGGCTCCACCGAAATGTTGGGCACGCGGCCCCGGTTGAGGCGCACGGCCAGCGGCTGAGGCTGCGCCGCGCGCGCCACGGCTAGGGTCAGGCTACTGCCGCGGGGGCCACGCAAGAGCTGCGTAAGCTGCGCCGTGCTGAGGCCGGCGCCCGCCACCGGCTGGGTGCCCACGCGCAGCAGCTGGTCGCCGGGCAGCAGGCCCGCCGCCTCGGCCGGGCCGCCGGGCAGGGTGCTCACCACGGTGGCCGTATCCCGGAAAAAGTTAAAATCGAGCCCCACCCCGTCGAAGCTGCTTTGCAGGAAGGCATCGGCCTGCTCGCGGTCCCGAGCCGCGATGTAGACCGAGTGCGGGTCGAGCTTGCCCAGCAGCTGCGCCACGGCGTAATTGGTAAGCCCGTCGGCATCGACCGAGTCTACATAGTCGCGGTCGATGGCCGTCAGAATCTCCTTGTAGCGCAGGTAGCCCCGAGCCGTGGCGTCGGGGTTTTCGGTGCGGGGTCGGAATGGATTGGTGCCCAATATGATACCAACACCCAGCGTGAGCGCTGGTAGCAGCGCCAGGCGGTAGCCCCAGCCCCGGCGGGCTAGCCCCCGGACGGTGGCAGCGGCGGCGCGGCGCAAGGGTAAAAGAGCGGGCATAAGCGAGTCGGCGGGACTAATAACAGGAAATCAAACAGCCGAAAAGACTATTGCTCAGTCAAATTTAGGCCGGCCTTTGCACAACCAGCTTCCGAAAGCGGCCTAAGGCAGCGGTTTCTAGTTAGGCCTAAATATTTTCTTGAGATAAGTCAAAAAATACTATTAGTTAGGGCACCCACTACCCCGGCACTCCGGCTAGGGGGCTAGCCGGATGGTGGCCCAAACTACCCGGCCGTATCTTTGTGGTTTACTGCGTTTGCTTATGTCCACCCCCACCATCGGCCGCATTCTGGCCATCGATTACGGCAATAAGCGGGTGGGGCTGGCCATTACCGACCCGCTCCAGCTCATTGCCTCGCCCCTGGATACCATTCACAGCCAGGAGGTAGTGAAATTTGTGCTCGATTACCACCGGCGCGAGCCGCTGGCGGCCGTGGTGGTGGGCATGCCGCGTACGCTGCTCAACGAACCCACCGACTCGACCAGCGCCGTGGTGGGTTTGCTGCGCCGCCTGCGCCGCGAGCTGCCCGAAATCGGTATCCACGAAATCGACGAGCGCTTCACCTCGCGCCTGGCCAAGCAGGCCATGCTGGCCGGCGGCCTGGGCCGCAAGGCCCGCCAGGACAAGGCCACCGTGGACAAAGTGAGCGCCGCGCTTATTCTTCAGTCTTTCTTAGAATCCCCCTTACGCTAATGATTCTCCCAATTGTTGCCATCGGCGACCCCGTGCTCAAAACGCTCGCCAAAGACCTGCCCGCCGACCTGCCCGCCGCCGACCTGCAAAAACTGGTGGCCGACATGTTCGAAACCATGTACGAGGCCCACGGCGTGGGCCTGGCCGCCCCCCAAATCGGGCGCGCCGTGCGTCTTTTTGTGATGGATTCGGCCCCCATGCTCGGCCCCGATGAGGACGATGACGACGACGAGCCAGTGGAAGTAGCCGCGGCCGACGAAATTCAGGAAACGCCCATCAAGCGCGCCTTTATCAACCCGCAGATGGTGAGCGAAACCGGCACGCCCTGGGGCTTCGAGGAAGGCTGCCTCAGCATTCCGGGCGTGCGCGAGCTGGTGCAGCGCTGCCCCAACATCGTGCTGCGCTACGAGGACGAAAACCGCCAGGTGCACGAGGAAGGCTTCAGCGGCATGGCCGCCCGCATCATCCAGCACGAGTACGACCACCTCGAAGGCGTGCTGTTCACCGACAAGCTGTCGGCTTTCAAAAAGCAACTGCTGAAGGGCCGGCTGGCCCGCATCAGCAAGGGCGACGTGAAGCACGACTACCGCATGAAGTTTGCGGGCGCGGGCAAGCGCTAGGCCCCTGCAAACAATGGTAAGGCCAGAGAGCCGGTATATCGCCAGATATGCCGGCTTTTTTGTTACTTGCAAGCTCATGCGTAGCAGCAGCGCTTTATGAGGAAAGGACTACTAATCAGGCTGCCTAGCTGGGCCCGCCGGATGTTACTGTTGGCCGGGCTAGCCTTGCCCGCCAGCCCCGCGCAGGCCTGGGGCTTCTTCGGCCACCGCCTGCTCAACCGGCTGGCCGTGTACACGCTGCCGCCCGAGATGCTGCCCTTCTTCAAGGCCAATATCGACTACCTGACCAACAACGCCACCCGGCCCGACTCGCGCCGCACGGTGGTGCCCACCGAGGCGCCGCGCCACTTTATGGATGTGGACGTGTACGGCGACAGTGCCCTCACGCGCCACGGCCTGCCCCGCCCCTACGCCGATGCAGTGGCCCTGGCCGGCGGCGAAGACTCGCTGCTGCGCCACGGCATTGTGCCCTGGCAGGTGGCCAAAATGAAGGGCCAGCTCACCGCGGCCTTCCAGGCCGGCGACACCGACCGTATTCTGTACCTGGCCGCCGACCTGGGGCACTACGTGGCCGATGCCTGTGTGCCGCTGCACACTACCCGCAACTACAACGGCCAGCTTACCGGCCAGCGCGGCATCCACGCCCTCTGGGAATCGCGCCTGCCCGAGCTGCAAGCCGCCGACTACGACCTGCTTACCGGCCAGGCACCCTACCTCGAAAACCCCACCGAAGCCGCCTGGGCCGCCGTGGCCAGGGCTCACGCGGCCGTCGATTCGGTGTTTGCGATGGAAAAAGCCGTATCGAGCGAACTGAGCGAGGACCGCAAGTACAGCTACGAGCAGCGCGGCAACGTGACCATCCGCACCTATTCGCGCGAGTTCAGCCTGGCGTATCACCGGCGGCTCAATGGCCAGGTCGAGCGCCAGCTGCGCTACGCCGCCAGGCTCATCGGGGCGTTCTGGTACACGGCCTGGGTCGATGCTGGCCAGCCCGACCTCACCGGGCTCGACCAGCACCCCTCGGTAGCCGCGCAATTGGAGGCCGAGCAGGAAAGCAAGGCCGCCAGCGCGGCACCGGCTAGGGCGTTGCCGGGGCATGATGAGTGAGCCTAGCCACAAAAAAAGCCCGCCGTAATAGGCGGGCTTTTTTTGTGGCTAGGGTGGCTACACGTTCGGGTTATTGCTGGCTAGCACGTCGTAAGCCAGGTTTTCGGCCGGTGTCATATTGTTGGGCAGGCGAATGTCATCGGCGTCGTGCACGCGCAGCGTAAGCAGGCCCGAGAGTATCATGGCGCAGCCACCAAACACGAGCGTGAGCACCGGCTCATTGTGAAAAACATTCTTGGTGAGAAAGCCCAGCGTGACGCCCGCCACCATTTGCGGCAGCACAATGAAGAAGTTGAACACGCCCATATAGTAACCCATTTTGTTGGCGGGCAGCGCCCCGGCTAGCATGGCGTACGGAATGCTCAGGATGCTAGCCCAGGCCACGCCCACCCCTATCATCGACACCAGCAGCAACTGGGGGCTTTGCACGAAGTAGATGGAAATCAGACCTAGCCCACCGGCCGTGAGGCAGAGCAGGTGCGTAACGCGGCGGCTCGTGGCGCGGGCAATGATGGGCAGTGCCAATGCGGCCAGCGCCGACACACCATTGTAAACCGAGAAGCACACGTTGACCCAGTCGGCGCCTTCGTTGTAGAGCTTCGAGGTCGTATCGCTGGTGTGGTAGATGTGGCTCGTGATGGCCGGCGTGGCATAAATCCAGAGCGAAAACAGGGCTAGCCAGCTGAAAAACTGCACCACCGCCAACTGCCGCATGGTGCGCGGCATACTCGAAATGCCCGCAAATGACTCCCTTACTCCGTGCCAAAAGCCGGCAGTGCGCCGCTTCTCGGCCTCAAATTCGGCCAGGTTTTCGGGCGGGTACTCGTGGGTGCGGATAACCGTCCAGAGCACGGCCAGGAAGTAAATGATGCCGCCGGTATAAAAGGCATATTTCAGCGACGGCGAAATCTGCCCCGCGGGCGCTACATTATCAAAGTGCAGCCACTTGGTGAAAATGTACGGTAGCAACGACCCCACCACGGCCCCAATGCCGATGAAGAAGGTTTGGGCACCGAAGCCGGTGGTGCGCTGGTTGCTGGGCAGCATGTCGCCCACCAGCGCCCGGAACGGCTCCATCGAGATGTTGATGCTCGAATCCATAATCCAGAGCATACCGGCCGCCATCCAGAGCGCCGACACGTGGGGCATCACCAGCAGGGCTAGCGAGGCGCAGATGGCCCCAACCAGGAAGAATGGCCGCCGCCGGCCCCAGCGAGGGCTCCAGGTGCGGTCGGAGAGGTAGCCGATGATGGGCTGAATGACGAGGCCCGTAGTAGGCGCGGCTAGCCACAAGAAGGCCAGCTCATCCTGCTTGGCCCCCATCGTTTCGAAGATGCGGCTCATGTTGCCATTCTGGAGGGCAAAGCCAAACTGGATGCCCAGGAAGCCAAAGCTCATATTCCAGATTTGCCAGAAGCTGAGCCGGGGCTTGACGCGCAGCGCGGAAGGATTGTCGATAATAGCACCTGCGGCCATAGCAACGAAGCGGAATAGGGTGGGAGATGGGGTAACGGAAAGTTACGCCGGGCTAGGAGTAGCCGGGGCTACTGCGGCTTTATGTCGAGCACCAGCGCGGCGAGTGGCTCCAGCGTTAGGTTGAGCGAGGTGCGGGGCTCGCCGCCGTTTAGCAGGTCGCGGTAGGTGAGGGCATGGTTGGCCGGCAGGCCTAGCCGCTGTACTACCTCGGCGGGCAGTACCAGCGTGGGGCGGTAGGTTTTGGTGTCGCTGAAGTTAACGACTACCAGCACCTGCTGGCCCTTGGTGTAGCGCACAAAGCAGTAAAGCTGGCGCTGGTCGTACTCCTTGCTGAGGTTGTTGGCATCTTGCAATTCGTAGAACTGGCCCTTGCGGATAGCCTCGCTGCTGCCGGCTAGGGTCAGCAGGCGCTTGTAAAAGTCGCGCAATTGCTTTTGCTCGGCACTGAGCTTGCCGCCGTCCATTTTGCCTTGGTTGAGCCACTTCTGGTGTTCGGGCACGCCCCAGTAGTCAAAGATGGTGGTGCGGCCGTCCTCGCCCGAAAAGCCTTCGCTGCCCAGCGCCGGCTCGGCCACTTCCTGGCCCATGTACAGCATCACGGGGCCGCTGCCCAGCGTGGCGCTCACCGTCATGGCCGGGATGGCGCGGCGCGGGTTGCCGGCAAATTCCTTAGAGGCAATGCGCTGCTCGTCGTGGTTTTCCAGGAAGCGCAGCATGCGCGAGCTAAAGCCGTTGCTTTCTTCCTTCCACACGTGGGTAATGTCCTCCATGTGGCCTTCCTGGCGCATGAGGCGGCGTAGGCCGTCGTAGAGGCCCACTTTATCATACAGAAAGTCGAAGTGGCCCTTGTTGAAATACGTAGCGTATTCCTTCGGATTATACGCCTCGCCAATGAAGATGAGGCCGGGCTTTACCTTTTTCAGCTCCGGAATGACCCAGGCCCAGAACTCGACAGGTACCATCTCGGCCATATCGCAGCGGAAACCGTCCACGTCCTTCTTGGCCCAGAACACGAGGATGTCGCGCATCTTCTTCCACGTATCGGGGATAGGCTCGAAGTGCGTCTGGCGGCCGTTCTTATAATCGACGCCGTAGTTGAGCTTGATGGTTTCAAACCAGTCGTCCACGCTAGGGGCTGCCGAAAACACGTCGTTGCCGGTCGCCTTGGCCGGAAACTCCTGGTACTTGCCATCCTCGCTAGGCCCGCTCAATGGCCCGAGCGGGTTGTAGCCGGCCGGCACTTTAAAGTGCTCGCCAGGCAGGTAGTAAAAGTTATTGTTGGGGGTAAAGGTCTTGGTCTTGGCATCCTGCGCGCCCAGGTCTACCACGCCCGCCGGCTTGGCATCGGAGTGGTAGGAGCGGGCCACGTGGTTCGGGATGAAGTCCATGAGCACCTTCAGGCCGTGGGCGTGGGTGCGCTTGACGAGCGCCTCGAACTCGGCCATGCGGTTCTTCTTGTCCACAGCCAGGTCAGGGGCCACGTCGTAGTAGTCCTTCACGGCGTAGGGCGAGCCAGCGCGGCCTTTTACTACGTCGGCATCGTCGGCGGGCAGGCCGGCGTAGCTGGTCATGGTGGCGTGTTCGAGCACGCCGGTGTACCACACGTGCGAGGTGCCCAGCTCCTTTATTTTGGTTAGGGCTAGGTCGTTGATATCGTTGAACTTGCCACAGCCGTTTTCCAGCACCGTGCCGTAGGGCTTGTTCAGCGCCACCTTGTTGCCAAACAGGCGGGGCAGCAGCTGGTAGATAACGAGTTTGTTATCGACCGGAGTTTCGGTCGTGGTATTCGGGTCTTGGGCCACGGTAGAAGTAAAAGCAGATACGGCCAGCAAGCCAGCCGCTAGCATTAGGTTTTTCATAAGTGCCGCCAAGGTAGGCAGGGTAGGTAGTAGAGTTTTAACCGTAGCGGGCAGCGCCGAAGAATTGCCCGCTACGGTCAAAACAGGTAAGAACGAGGCTACTTCTTCAGTTCCACCACCCAGGCAGTATGCGCAGGCACGGTTAGCATCTTCAAATCGGCGATGCTAGTCCCAGTCACTACCTCCGTGCCCGACGTGAAGCCATCGGTGCGCTCGGCGTAGCGGGTGCCGTCTACCTTCTTCACCTCCTTGGTGTTGTTGGCAATCACCATCACGCACTCGCCCGCGTCGTTGTAGCGGAAATACGTGTACACGCCATCCTGCGGGATGAACTGCATGAGCTTGCCGCTGCTCAGCACGGGGTGCGCCTTGCGGTAGTTGGCTAGCTTGCTCACATAGTCGAAAGCCTCGCCGGCCTGGCCGGGGCGGTTCACGAAGTAATTCGTCTTGTCGCCAGCAAAGCCGCCGGGGAAGTCCTCACGCACTTTGCCGTCGGGGTCCGAGAAGTTCTTCATCAGCACCTCGGTGCCGTAGTAGAGCTGCGGCGTGCCGCGCAGGGTCAGCAGCCAGGCAATGCCCATCTTGAACTTGGCAAAGTCTTCGCCAATCACCGAGTAGAAGCGGCTCATGTCGTGGTTGTCGAGGAAGGGCACGTTGCGCGTGGCATCCACGTACATCCAGTCGCCCTGCAAAGCACGGTAGAGCTTGTTGAGGTCGCCGCCGTCGCCCTTCAGCACGTCGCTGATGCCGAAGCAAATCTGGAAATCCAGCACGCCTGGCAGGTTCGATTTAAAGCCGTTGACCGGCGGGAAAATATTCTGGGCAAAGAACGCCTGCTCGGCCTCGGTGCCCTCCCAGGCCTCACCAAACAGGGCTAGCTTGGGGTATTCCTCACCGATGGCCTTGCCCCAGTCCATCAAGAACTTAGGCTCTGAATACGGGTAGGTATCAATGCGGTAGCCATCCAGGCCGGTGGTCTCTACCCACCACAGGAAGTTCTGAATCAAATACGTCGAAACCAGCGGGTTGCTCTGGTTCACGTCGGGCATGGTGGTGTCAAACCAGCCGTCGTTTTCCAGCATCCGGTCGCGCTTCGAAGCGTAGGGGTCGTTGAGGGTGAAGGCGTTGTAGTTGCTGCGCGTAAAGGTCGGGAAGGCGTGAAACCAGTCGGCCGCCGGCTTGTCCAAGAACAAGTGGTGGTAGCTGCCCCAGTGGTTGAGCACGATATCCTGCACCACCTTCAGGCCTTGGCCGTGGGCAGCTTTCACAAACTGCACGTACTCGGAGTTGGTGCCGTAGCGCGGGTCTACCTTGTAGCAGTCCGTCACGGCGTAGCCGTGGTAGCTCGCCTTGGGCATGTCGTTTTCGATAATCGGCGTGGGCCAGATAGTGGTAGCGCCCAGCTTCTTGATGTAGTCGAAGTGGTTTTGGATGCCCTTGAGGTCGCCGCCGTGGCGCGCATACATCGAGTCACGCGAAACCCGGTTCACGCGGGTGCCTTTCACCACATCATTCTTGGGGTCGCCGTTCGAGAAACGGTCGGGCATCAGGAAGTAAATAAAGTCGGCCTGCGTGAGGCCCTGCACGCGGGCTGGGTCTTGGTTGCGCGGGCGCAGCTCGTAGCTGTATGTAAAGGGCTTAGCCCCCGCAAACTTCAGCTGCAGCTTGCCAGGCTGCGCCTGCGGGCTCACCGTGAGGTTCACAATCAGGTAGTTGGAGCTTTCGAGCTTCTGGAAGCCATCGAGTGTCACGCCGGGGTAGGTGGCTAGGGTCACCTGGTCGGCGGCGATGCCGGGCGCATTTACCAGTAGCTGCAGCTTGGGGTTTTTCATGCCCACAAACCAATAGGTCGGGTCAATGCGAGCGGCCGTTTTGGCGGCGGCCGACCCTGGCTTGGCTGGCGGCGCGGCCAGCGCAGGGCTAGCCGAGAGTAACAAGGCCGCTGCTGTAGCCGTTAGGAAAGAGCGAAAAACACGCATGAAGCAGATAATGAAGGGGAAGGGTGGGAAAAATAACGGAAAACCCCGATGGAAAAACCGGGCTAGCCAGGTGGCCGAAAGGCGCATTTTGGCCCGCAAACCATTGCGGAACCTGCCCCCCGAAGCCACTGACAAAATACGCCGACTTACCCCGCCGCCCCGCTAGCTTTGGCCTGCGGGCCCTTCCTTTGCCCTACCAAACTCCCTTAGACACAACTACCTACTGACTTTTTTTTCATGGCTTTTACCTTCAAAGCACCGGCTCCGGCCGCCAAATACAAGACTGCCGCGGCGTACTTCTCGATGGAGTTTGCCCTCGACCAGAGCTTGAAAATTTATTCGGGGGGCCTGGGCTTCCTGGCCGGCTCGCACATGCGCTCGGCCTACGAGCTCAAGCAGAACCTCATCGGCATCGGCATGCTGTGGACCTACGGCTACTACGACCAGGTGCGCAACCCCGACCAGACCATGAAGGCCGAGTTTCTGCACAAGCAGTACTCGTTTTTGGAAGACACGGGCATCGTGTTCCCGATTACCATTCACGATGCGCAGGTGCACGTGAAGGCGCTCTACCTGGCCCCCGAGACGTTCGGCACCGCGCCGATGTTCTTCCTCACCACGGATATTGAGGAAAACGACTACCTGTCGCGCACCATCTCGCACCACCTCTACGACCCGGACGCGGCTACCCGCGTGGCCCAGAGCATTGTGCTGGGCGCTGGTGGCGGGCAGCTGCTCGACATCCTCGGTCGCCAGACCGACATGTACCACCTCAACGAGGGCCACGGCCTGCCGCTAGCCTTCTTCCTCTACGCCAAGCACAACCACAACCTGGCCGAGGTGCAGAAGCGCCTGGTGTTCACCACCCACACGCCCGAGCTGGCCGGCAACGAGGAGCGCCCCATCAAGCTGCTCCAGGACATGAGCTTCTTCGCCGGCGTGCCACTCGACGAGATTCGCCGCGTAGCCCGCCTCGATGGCGACTCGCTCAACTATACGCTTACCGCGCTGCGCTTCGCCCGCAAGGCCAACGCCGTAAGCAAGGTGCACGGCACCGTGGCCAACGAAATGTGGGGCCACTACGAAGGCATTTGCCCCATCATCTCCATCACCAACGCCCAGAATGGTACCTACTGGCGCGACACGCAGCTAGCCGCCGCCTGTAAAGCCAAGAATGACGAGGCCCTGCTAGCCCGCAAAAAGGAGCTGAAGAAGGAGTTCTTCAAAGTAGTGGCCGACCAGACCGGCACGCTGCTAGACCCTGAGGCGCTGACCATCGTGTGGGCCCGCCGCTTTGCCGCCTATAAGCGCGCTGACCTAATTCTGCGTGATTTTGAGCGCTTTGTAAAGCTCGTGAGCGACGATAGCCGCCCCGTGCAGGTAATCTGGGCCGGTAAGCCGTACCCGAAAGACCAGGGTGCCATCGACATCTTCAATAGCATCATCGCCCGCACCAAAAACCTCAAGCGCTGCGCCGTGCTTACCGGCTACGAGCTGGAACTGAGCGCCGAGATGAAGAAGGGCTCCGACCTGTGGCTGAACACCCCGCGCTATCCCCGCGAGGCTAGCGGCACCAGCGGCATGACCGCCGCCATGAACGCCAGCGTGAGCGTAAGCATCGCCGACGGCTGGATTCCGGAGTTTGCCAAGGACGGCGAAAACTGCTTCCTCATCGAGCACGCCGACGTGAACCTGCCCGACGACCAGAAGGACACCCTTGAGGCCAACACCTTGCTCGATGTACTCGAAAACCAAGTAGTGCCCATGTACTACGACCAGCCCAAGCAGTTCTTGAAAGTGGTGAAAGCCGCCATGAAGGACGTAGAGCCCGAGTTTGAGAGCGGCCGCATGGCCAAGGAATACTACGAGCAGCTGTACAAATAAGCAGCACCCATAAGCTCGTCAGCTAGCTGTCCTGCTAGGCTTGCGAAGCATCTTATCACGCCAGGTAAACGTTAGAAAACCTAACCTTGCCGCTGCGAACGTGACGAGATGCTTCGCAAGCTCAGCAGGACAGCTTTTTTTATGTGTGGCCGCTATACCGTTATCTCGCCCGCTCCCAAGCTAGCCAACCGCTTCAACGCCAAAGAAGCCGCTAGCCCAGCCCCCAACTTCAACGCCGCGCCCTCGCAGGCACTGCCTATTATTACCAACTCGGCGCCCGACCAGATTCAGCTTGTGAGCTGGGGCCTGGTACCGTCCTGGAGCCGCGACCCAGCCAGTGGCCCCAAGCCCATCAACGCCCGCGCCGAGACCCTAGCCGAGAAGCCCAGCTTCCGGCAACTATTGTCTCGCAAGCGCTGCCTGGTGCTGGCCGACTCCTTTTATGAGTGGCAGGCCACCGAGCGGGGCAAGATTCCGCACCGCATTCTGCTCAAGAACGAGGAGCCCTTCGCCTTTGCCGGGCTCTGGGACGAGTGGCTAGACCGCGCCACCGGCGAGCTGCACCCTACGTTCACCATTGTCACGACCGAGCCCAACGAGCTGATGGCCAAGCTGCACAACCGCATGCCCGTCATCTTGCCCGGCCCCGACGCCGAGCGTGCCTGGCTAGCCGACGACCTTGCGCCCGCCGCTCATCAGCAGCTGCTCGTGCCTTATGACACCAACCTGATGCGCGAGTACGCCATCACCACGCGTGTGAATTCCCCGGCTCATAATGACATCGAGATATTGGCCGCCGCATCCTAGCCCGCCCAGCGTGTCGGCGTTGCTTGCCGACCGATAGTGTGGCTAGCCTGGCCTGACGGCTTGGTACTTGTATCGTTTTGCGTTAAGCAGCCGTTTGGTTGCTGGCATGCTTTCCGAAGCAACGTAAGTTCCGGCGCCCACGAGGCTGGTGCCAGCTGCTGTTTCATTCGACCCTGCTTTCAACGGGTTTAGGTAATTTTTGGTGGGTTTCGCTAAATTCCGCTAGGGGTGGAGGGGGCACTGCGCCTTGTTTTGGACGTTTTCTCACCGTCCTTCTACCCAAGGCCATGAAACTAGTCGCTACCCTTTTACTTTCCTTGCTGCTGGGACCAGCCTGCTTGTGCAGCCACGCCCAAGGCACCGGCCAGGTTGTGGGGCAATTGCGCAGTGGTCCGCAAGAGCCGTTAGCCTTTGCCACAGTGGTGCTTCGGCAAGTGCGCGATACTACTTGGGTGCGCGGCGAAGTATCAAAAGCCGATGGCAGCTACGCCTTTAAGAGCCTGGAGCCCGGCCAATATCGCCTCACGGTGCTGCTGCTGGGCTATCAGCCCCACCGCTCAGCGGTGTTTGCGGTGGCGGCTGCCCCAGCCATCACCCAGCTGCCGGCAATTGTGCTGGCGCCGGCCGCCCAGGCGCTAACCGGTGTGGAAGTAACGGGCCAGAAGCCGCTGCTGGAAATGCAAACCGGCAAAATGGTGCTCAATGTGGCCGCCAGCCCCGCTGCAGCCGGGGCCACCGCCCTCGAAGTATTGCAGAAAGTGCCCGGCCTGATAGTAATGAACGACCGCCTGAGCCTAGCAGGGCGCGAAGGCCTCATCATCCTGCTCGATGGGCGCACCACCCACTACACCGATGTGGTAAGCGTGCTGAAAGACTTTCCGAGCAGCAACATCGAACGCATTAAGGTGCTGACGCAGCCCGGCGCGGCCTACGATGCGGCTGGCAGCGCGGGGGTTATCAATATTATCCTCAAGAAAAACACTAGCCTCGGCACCAACGGCAGCGCGGCCCTGACGGCTGGCTACGGCCGGTTTGCCAAAGCCGGCGGCTCGCTCGATCTAAACCACCGGACGAAGCAGGGCCTGAACGTGTTTGGCAACTACGGCTATAACTACCGTAAAACCTACGACCAGCTGAATACCGACCGCGTGACCACCGACAACAGCCAGGCCGTAACCTACGCGCAGCGTAGCTACCAGCCGCGTGCTTCCAACGTGCACACCGCCCGGGTAGGAGCCGATATGCCCCTTAGCCGCCGCCAAACGCTAGGGGTGCTGCTCAATGGCTACACCACCCGCACGCAGGTAGACTACGAAAACACCATCGATGTGCGCACCGGTAGCCAGGTGCTGCAAAACATAACGCGCAACGACAACCAGCGCCAAACCGACAGCTACGCCGGCAACCTTAACTACAAGCTGGCCCTCGACTCGGCTGGCCGCGAGTTGCTGCTCGATGCCGACTACTCGCACTACCGCTCGGGCAGCGATAATAACCTGCTTAACCTGCTGGAAGGTGCCCCTGCTCAGGCCCTACGCTACAACCAGCAAACGACCATCGGCCTGCGCTCGGCTAAAGCCGACTACCGCCACCCGCTAGGGGGCACCGCCAAGCTAGCGGCCGGAGCCAAAGTAAGCACCGCCGACATCGACAGCCAGCTCGGTTTTGCGCGCCTTGCGCGGGGCGAGTGGAGCGCCGATGCCCGCCGCTCCGACCATTTTCGCTACGAAGAGCGTATTGCCGCCGGCTACGCCACCCTCGACAAGCAGTGGGGCAGCGTGCAGCTGCAGGCTGGCCTGCGGGGCGAGCACACGCGCTCGGTAGCCACGTCGCTGGCCCTGGGCCAAACGGTGGCGCGCGATTATTTTCAGCTCTTTCCCAGTGCCACGCTCACCAAGGACCTTACCCAAAAGCTGGGGGCTAGCCTGGGCTACAGCCGGCGTATCGACCGCCCCGGCTACCAGGACTTGAACCCGAGCATCGTGTACCTCGACCCCTACAGCCAGCAAAAGGGCAATCCCTTCCTGCGGCCGCAGTTCACCCAGGCCTACAGCGCGGCCGTTACCTACCAGAAGCAGCCCGTGCTACTGCTGGCCTACAACCGTACGAATGATGCCATTAGCCTGGTAACCAATCAGCAGGACAGTGTACTGTTCTCCACTACCACCAACCTGGGACGCCTCGACAACTACAGCGCCACCCTCAATTTTCCGCTGAACCTGGGCAAGTTTGTGAGCGGCTACGGCGGCGTCAATACCTTCTACAACCAATACCGCAGCCAGTACCTGGGCAGCAGCTACGACAATGGCAAATTCTCGGCCATTGTGTACCTGCAGGCCAAGGTGCGCCTGCCGCAGGGCGTGACGCTGGAGGCCGGCGGCTTTTACCACTCGGCCGGCCTCAATGGGCTCATCGAGTTTCGGCCCTTCGGCTCGGCCACGCTCGGGCTGCAAAAAAGCTTTTGCCAAGACCAGTTGCAGCTGCGGCTGGCCCTGGCCGATGCCTTCTTCACCAACAAGCAGCAGGGCACGGTGCACTACCAGGATATGAACATTCGCTTCCTTACCCAAAGCGAAACGCGCCAGGTGCGCCTAAGTTTGAACTACAAATTTGGTAACCAGCAGCTGCTGGCCGCGCGCAAGCGCGGCACGGGCCTCGATGAAGAGCGTGGCCGCGTGAAGTCGGATAAAGAATAGCCGGCGCTTGGCCGCTGGGCTAGCCGCTCCCTGTATGAATGCTTTTTTAAACCGCCCGCTTCGCTCCGACCTGTTGGTGCTGGCCACCTACTGGCTGCTCTCGCTGCTGGTCATTTTTCCGAGCTATGTACTCGAATACAGCCTGGGGCGGGCCTTGGCCGCGATGGCTTACAACATCGTGCTCGACACGGCGGCCGTTTTGGTTATCGTCTTCTACCTGCTGCCCCGGGTGGCCGGGCCCCGCACCCGGCTGGGGGCGCTGCTGCTGGTGCCCCCGTTTCTGCTGCTCAGCGGGGTGCTCTACGTAGGGGGCTATGGCCTGCTGCTAACCGGCGCGGTAGCCTGGACGCCGACGCGGCTCATTGGCGGCATTATCCGGCACGGGCAGAGCTACGGCGTGCTGGGTATTCTGCTGGTCGGCAAAAGCTATTTTGATGTGCAGCGCCGCCTGCTGCTGGCCACCAGGGCCAAAGCCGAAAGCGAGCTTAAAGCGCTCAAAGCGCAGATTGACCCGCACTTCCTGTTCAACAACCTGAATATCTTATACGCACTCATTCAGCAAGATACGCAAGTTGCCAGCCACTATCTCAACTGCTTTGCTGCCCTTTACCGCTACCTCATCCGGCACAAAGACGACGATTTTGTGCCCCTCGCCGACGAACTCAAGTTTGTGGATAATCACATCTACCTGCTCACGCACCGTTTCGGCACGGCCTATTCCTTTCACAAGGTGCTGCTCACCGAAAGCAACCTCCACAACCGGTTCGTGGTGCCCGCTACGCTCCAGATTCTCGTCGAGAATGCGGTGAAGCACAACCGCGGCGGCGAGGAGACCCCGCTAGCCATCATCATCAGCGTGCGCGACGATACCGTGTCGGTGCGCAATAAAATTCAACCCAAGCGCGCTGGCCGTGGCACTCACCGGAGCCGGGCAAGCCACGCTGGCCGTCAGCAACACCCGCACCAGCGTAGCCATCAGCGGGGCGGGTACCGTAACGGTGAGCGGCACTACGACCAATCAGGAAGTCAGTATCGACGGGGCGGGCCGCTATCACGGCTTTGGGTTGCAGAGTGCCGCTACAGTAGCGAGCATTGTAGGTTACGGTAGCAGCAAAGTGCTGGCCAC